>WBZP01000404.1_pt1 | contig 59324 bp, 54 predicted proteins | sample 5204301 | NCBI WGS metagenome assembly WBZP01 (sample SAMN12412401, study PRJNA552823) | activated sludge metagenome | isolation source: activated sludge from nitrification reactor of wastewater treatment plant... | place: USA: Pennsylvania | collected 2017 | reverse complement strand
CACCAACCGCGCCAGCTCCAGCAGCTTCTGGCCGATCCAAGGTGATCGTGGTGCCGGCGTCCATGCCCACCACCATATCGAACACGTGTTCGATACTGCAAGGCCTGGGCCCGGATTCGTTGCAGGCGGTTCGGCTTCGAACACCCGCATGACCCCAGACGAGAAGCACCTCCCGCGAATACGCAACCCACCCCATACGCAGAGCAGGCATCTCCCTCGCCGAGATCGCGGTGTTCCTCGGTTCTCCGACCGCGCAACAGGTCGAGAGCTGGATCGGCGACCTCGACGTGGAGATCTCCTAGCGCCGGGCCACGTCGTGCCGTGTCGACGTCGTCGGGATCGATCAGCTCTACGAGGAGATGAACGCGTCGGGGGTCGTGCATCCCAACGGCCCACTCACCGACCAGCCGTGGGGCATACGGGAGTTCGCCGTCCTCGACGGTGATGGGAACATGATCGAGTTCGGCGAGCCGAAGTCCGTCTGACAGGTAGGCAGCCCTCGAAGCCTGCGAGCATCGCAGCTGGCTCAACCCGTACCGTGAGGACTGACCGATTGGAGGTGACCCACATGGACGACCTCGACCTCATCGCTGACCTCAACGACCAGGACGACGACGGCCTCGGCTGGTCCACGCTCGTCGACGCCACTGTGCCGCAGCGCGTTCACCCGGGCGCGATACTCCTCGCCGGCAACTCCCAGGCCCAGGCCGTCGTGCGGGTCGTTGCGATCGAGGAGGACGGCCAGATCCACTTCTCGATCCTGCCCGGATCGGTCACCAAGAATCGCCACCTGCTCGACCGAACGGTGGCGTGAAGGCGACCACCCTGACGGTGCGCCCTTCTACTGTCCCTTCTGCTGTGCGGGCTGGTACAGGACGACACGTAGCGGCAGGAGCCGATCACTCGGATGCGCGAAACCCCGGCTCGGCGGCACAGTTCGGTACGCCGTGGTACGGGCTGGGATGGCTGGTCCTGGGCTCATAACCCGAAGGTCGCAGGTTCAAATCCTGCCCCCGCCACCACAGGGGTTACCTCAACACGCGACCCTCTCGTTCCGATGGGACAGCGCAGCAGCGAGCACGCCGCTGGGAAGGGGCAGGCACCATGGACCGGGAACCCACCGATCGATCAACCGTCGGAGACGACCGCGATCTGCTCGACGAGCTCACCCGGCTCCGGGACCGACTGGAACGGGCCGAGGCCCGGCTCGCCGCGATCGAATCCCCCGAGGGCAGCCCGCGCACCGGCGCCGCTCCGGTTCCGACGACGCCCGACCGGCCCTGTACCCGCAGCCACCCCGACCCCAGCCCGATCACCGACAACCGGACGGTAACCGACCGCCGAGGGATGCTGGCCAAGGCCGGCACCGTCGCCGGCATCGCCGTCGCTGGACTGGCAGGGGCTGTCGCCACCGCGTCGCCGGCCGCCGCTGCCAACGGCGATCCCCTCACGATGGGATCGAACAACAGCGCGTCGGCACAGACGAGGTCCTACAACGACTTCACCAGCCAGGACCACTTGTTCGAGTTCTGCGACACCGCCATTCCCGCGCCCGAGGGTTCCGGCCTCGCGACCCTGGTCGGTTCGGCCCAGTACTACCCGATCGGTGTTCTCGGATACAGCTCCGTCGACTCTGGGACCGCGGTCTACGGCCGGTCGACCGGGGACACCGCGTACGCGGTGCAGGCGATCGCGAGCGGATCTGGATCGGCCGGCGTGTACGCGAGCGGGAACATCGGAACCTGGGCCCACGGCGTCAGCCAGGCCGTGCATGCCGAGGCCGGCTCCGGCGGAACCGCCGTGTACACGACCGGCGGAACACGGGGCCTCCTGGTCAACGGGGCCACCTACCCGTTGGCGATCCCACCCAACGGTGCCGGAACCTCCGCACCGGCGAGTGCCGCCAACATCGGCGACGTGTACGTCGACAGCCTCGGAACCCTCTACCACTGCGTCGCAGCCGGCACCCCGGGTACATGGAGACGACTCTCGGGTCCGGGAACCTCGGGTGCGTTCACCGCCATCGACCCCGTCCGCGTCCACGACTCCCGCCTGGCAGGTGGGCACCTCGCCGGCGGGCAGAACCGCACGGTCAGCGTCGCCAACGGCATCGACCCCTTCACCGGTGCCGTCACCGTCCCCGACGCGGTGCCCGCCGGCGCCACCGCGATCTCCTACAACCTCAGCATCGCCGAGACCCAGGGCAGCGGGTTCCTCCAGGTCGCCCCCGGAAACGCCGTCGCCATCACGTCCTCCTCGATCAACTGGACCGCCAGCAACCAGATCATCGCCAATGGGCTGACGGTGAAGCTCGGCCCGAACCGCCAGGTCAAGGTCTTCGCCGCCGGCAACGCCACCCAGTTCATCATCGACGTCCTCGGCTACCACCTCTGAGCGCCCCGGTCGGGGCACGTGCGCCTGGACCGTTCCGACTGCTAGCCATGGAGCACCGCAGCCACCGACACCGGAGGGTGCCCGTGCGCGTTCCCGTTGAGGTCAACGGAACGCACCGGCGGCGATCCAGGATCGCGGCCGGAGCGGCGATCGCCGTCGTGGTCGTTCTCGCCGTGTTCGCCTTCCGTTGGGTCACAGGTGGCGCTCGGCCGGTCGAGTTCGACGACGCGGCCCGACCCACCGGATCCACTCTCCCGACCGAACCCGCAGAGCTGCGCCCCGAACAGGGCATGTACCGCTATCGGGGCACGGGCACGGACCGACTCGACGTGCCGCCCCGGTCGCAGCCGCAGGGGCCTGACATGCCAGCGAGCGTCAGCCACCGACCTGACGGATGCTGGACGTTCCGCATCGACTACAGCACCAACCACTGGCAGAGCTGGGACTACTGCCCCCAGGACGGTGGCCTGCTGGAGGCAGGAGGCACATCGTTCCAACGCTGGGACTTCGGCGCGTTCGCGAGCGAGACCACCGCCACCTTCACCTGCTCCGACGCGGTCACCATCCGGGCCGATGCCCGTCCCGGCGACGAGTGGACACAGCGGTGCACGGGAACGGCGACCGGCACCGACGGAACCACGGTGAGCGAGGGCCCGTACCGCTTCGTCGGGCGTGAGACCATGACGGTCGACGGCCGGCAGGAACCGGCGCTGCGCTACCGACGGGATCGCTCGACGTCGGGCAACCAGACCGGCAGCGAGAACTCCGACGTCTGGTTCTCGGAGCGGACCGGCCTACCGCTGCGCAACGAACGGCAACTCGAGGCGCGCACCGACACCGTCATCGGCGAAGTCCTCTACACCGAAGAGGGCACGTTCGAGCTCGTGTCTCCAGAACCCGGGCGCTGACCGGCACCGGCGGCCCGAACCCCCTCCGAGGTGCCCCGGCACCGCCACTACGCTGGATCGTCCATGGATCCTGCTCCGTCGACCCCCCGCGGCCCTGCCGATCAGCCCTATCCCGCCGTCTCGTCGCGCCCCGACCTGCCGGCGCTGGAGCAGCGGCTGCTCGACCGCTGGGCGGAGCAGAAGACCTTCGAACGGTCCGTCGAGCAGCGTCCCGCCGATGACGAGTTCGTCTTCTACGACGGGCCCCCGTTCGCCAACGGCCTCCCCCACTACGGCCACCTGCTGACCGGCTATGTCAAGGACGTCGTCCCCCGCTACCAGACCATGCGGGGCAAACGGGTCGAGCGTCGCTTCGGCTGGGACTGCCACGGCCTGCCCGCCGAGATGATGGTCGAGCAGGAGTCCGGCGTCGCCGGCCGCGCCGCCATCACCGCCTACGGCATCGACCGCTTCAACGGCCTCTGCCGTACCTCGGTGCTGCGCTACACCGACGAGTGGGAGCGCTACGTCACCCGCCAGGCCCGCTGGGTCGACTTCGCCGATGACTACAAGACCATGGACCTCCCGTACATGGAGTCGGTGATCTGGGCCTTCAAGCAGCTGTGGGACAAGGGCCTGGTCTACGAGGCGTACCGGGTCATGCCGTACTCGTGGGGGGCCGAGACCCCGCTGTCGAACTTCGAGATCCGCCTCGACGACGCCACCCGCCCCCGCCAGGACCCCGCGCTCACCGTGGCGTTCACCGTCGCCGCCGACGGCCGCACCGGACGGGTCGCCGAGCTGCTCGGCGACGGACCGGCCGAGATCTGGGCGTGGACGACCACGCCGTGGACCCTGCCGTCCAACCTGGCGCTCGCGACCGGCCCCGACATCGGCTACTCGGTGGTCGAGGTCCGCTCCGGACGACGAGCCGGCACCAGGGTGCTGATCGGCTCGGGCGCGCTCGAGCGCTACGCCAAGGACCTGGGCGAGGACCACGAGGTGCTCGGCACCCTCACCGGAGCGGAGCTGGCGGGGCTCGCCTACCAGCCGCTGCTGCCCCACTTCGCCGGCCGGGAGAACTGCTTCGTCGTGCTCAGCGGCGACTTCGTCACCGACGACGACGGCACCGGCATCGTCCACATGGCACCCGGCTTCGGTGAGGACGACCAGCGGGTGTGCGAGGCGAACAACATCGTGCTGGTGTGCCCGGTCGACGACAGCGGCCGCTTCACCGCCGAGGTCCCCGACTACGAGGGCCAGAACGTCTTCGACGCCAACCCGAACGTGATCACCGACCTCAAGGCCGCCGGCGTCGTCGTCCGCCACGACACCTACGAGCACAACTACCCGCACTGCTGGCGGACCGACACGCCGATCATCTACAAGGCCGTGTCGTCCTGGTACGTCGAGGTCACCGCCTTCCGCGACCGGCTCGTCGAGCTGAACCAGGACATCAACTGGATCCCCTCCCACGTGCGCGACGGCCAGTTCGGCAAGTGGCTCGAGGGCGCCCGCGACTGGTCGATCAGCCGCAACCGCTTCTGGGGATCGCCGATCCCGGTGTGGCGCTCCGACGACCCGGCGTACCCGCGCCTCGACGTCTACGGCAGCCTGGAGGAGATCGAGGCCGACTTCGGCGTCCGCCTCGACGACCTGCACCGCCCGACCGTCGACGAGCTGGTCCGGCCCAACCCCGACGACCCGACCGGCCGGTCGATGATGCGGCGGGTCCCCGAGGTGTTCGACTGCTGGTTCGAGTCGGGTTCCATGCCCTTCGCCCAGGTGCACTACCCGTTCGAGCACCGCGAATGGTTCGAGGAGCACTCCCCCGCGGACTTCATCGTCGAGTACATCGCCCAGACCCGCGGCTGGTTCTACACGCTGCACGTCCTGTCGGTGGCCCTGTTCGACCGGCCGGCCTTCTCCAACGTCATCTGCCACGGAGTCGTGCTGGACCACGAGGGCCGCAAGCTCTCCAAGAAGCTGCGCAACTACCCGGACCCCGAGGAGGTGATGACCACCCTCGGATCCGACGCGCTCCGCTGGTACCTGATGGCGTCGCCGATCCTGCGCGGCGGCGACCTGCGCATCGCCACCGACGCCTCGGACATCAGCGAGGTGGTTCGCCTGGTCATCAACCCGATCTGGAACGCGTACGCGTTCTTCACGCTGTACGCCAACGCGGACGGCGAACGGGGCCGGTTCCGCACCGACGCGACCGGCGTGCTCGACCGCTACGTCCTGGCCAAGACCCGCGAGCTGGTCGAACGCGTCGGCGACCGCATGGACGCCTTCGACATCGCCGGTTCCTGCCAGGAGGTCCTCGCCTTCCTCGACGCCCTCAACAACTGGTACATCCGCCGGTCCCGCGAGCGGTTCTGGGGCTCCAGCGCCGAGGTGACCGCCCAGGACCGCGCCGATGCCCGCGACACGCTGTTCACGGTGCTCAGCACCCTGGTGCGGGTCACCGCGCCGCTGCTGCCGTTCGTGAGCGACGAGATCCACCTGGGACTGCACCCCGAGGCCGACGGCACGTCCTCGGTCCACCTCGAGGACTGGCCCGACGCCGCCTCGCTGCCCTCCGACCCGGAGCTGGTCGACGCGATGGACCGCATCCGCGAGGTGTGCTCGGTCGCGCTCGGGCTGCGGGAGGACCACCGCCTGCGGGCTCGCCTGCCGCTGCGGAGCCTGACCGTCGCCGGACGCCACCTCGACGGCCTCGAGCCCCTGGCCGCGCTCGTCCGGGACGAGGTCAACGTGAAGGACGTCGTGTTCACCGACGACGTGGAGTCCGTCGGCTCGTTCCAGCTCCGACCCAACGCCCGGGTCCTCGGACCCCGGCTCGGCAAGAGCGTCCAGAGCGTCATCCGGGCGGCCAAGGCCGGCGAGTGGACCGCCGGCGGCGACGGCACCGTGGCCGTGGCCGGACACGAGCTGGGCGCGGACGAGTTCGAGCTCACCCTCGAGGCCCGCGACGGCGCCGCCGCCGCTCCCCTGCACGACAGCAGCGCCGTGGTCGAGCTCGACGTCGAGGTCACCCCGGAGCTCGCCGCCGAGGGACTGGCCCGCGACGCGGTGCGCATGATCCAGCAGGCCCGCAAGGACGCCGGCCTGGACGTCACCGACCGCATCGAGACCCGCCTCGCCCTGCCCGCCGAGATGGCCGACGCGGTCGACGCCCACCGGGACTGGGTGGCAGAGCAGGTCCTGGCCGTCTCGCTCGAGGTGACGGCGTCGGACGGGGAGCCGACCGCGGCCGTGGCCGTCGCCGGCTGAACCGCCGGCTGAACGGACAGGACGTGGGCCCGTGACCGTCGCCGAGGTCGTCGACAGCCACGTCCACCTGCTGCCCGGCCGGCTGGGCGCCAAGGTGAGGACGATCTTCACCGACGTCGGCGGCTACGACCTGGCGTACCCGGCGGACCACGCCGCGGTGTGCGAGCAGTTGGCGGCCGAGGGCGTGGCCGTGGTCTGGACCCTTCCGTACGCCCATCGACCGGGTGTCGCCGATTCGCTCAACCGGGCGTCGGCCGCCACCGCGGCGGCGGACCTGGCGGTGCAGGTCGTCGCCGGCGCAACGGTGCATCCGGGCGACGACGACCCGGTGACGGTCGTGCGCCGGGCGGTCGAGGACGACGGAGCCCGGGTCCTCAAGCTCCACTGCTCGGTCGGTCGCTTCGATCCGCTCGATCCGGCACTCGTGCCGGTGTGGGACTTCGTCGAGGAGACCCGGCTGCCGGTGGTGGTGCACGCCGGCCGGTCACCCGACGGGGTCGGCTCCGGCGACGACCTGCTCCCGCTCGACGAGACGGCCCGTCGGCACCCGGCGGCGCGGATCGTGATCGCTCACTGCGGGAACGACCACGAGACCGACGCCCTGGCAATCCTCGATCGTCACCCGAACGTGCACGCCGACCTCACCCCGGTGGTCAACCGACTCGTCCAGGTACCGGCGGCTGACGCGGCCCGCCTGGCCGACCGTCTGCTGTTCGGAACCGACGCGCCCAACACCGAGGTGACCGCGGCGCGGTGCCGGGCCCACGTCGAGGCGCTCGGCCTGGCCCCGGAGGCGACCTCCGCGATCCTGGGCGGCAACGCCCGCCGCCTCGTCGCCGAGGTGGCGGACTGAGCTGTCTGAGCTGGCTGACCGGCTGGCCCGGCACTCCAGTCAGAAGTACGTCGGCCCCGACCGGTCCGGACCGACGAGCAGCTCGGCTTCGGCCACCTCGTGCACCCCCTCCAGGCGCATGACGCGACGGCCGTCGGAGACCACGACGGTGACCGTCCCGTCGTCCGCGTCCTGAACTCCCACCATCGTCTGGTGGGGGTGCAGCGACTCGACCAGCGGACGACCGGGTCGGTCCGCGACCACGAGCAGTCGACGATCGGTGCGGGCCAGGACGCAGACCAGCCCCTTGGCGTGGCCGACCACCAGGCGATGCACGACCTCCCCGGCAGCCAACGACGTCGAGGTCACCCGCAGCGCCGCCGTCGCCTGGGCCAGCGACCTCGGGTCGAGCCGCCCCATCGCCACGGCCATCGGGTCGGACCGACCATCGCCGGCAGAGCCCGAGCCGAAGCCTGAGCCGCCCGAGCCGCCCGAGCCGCCTGAGCCGCCAGAACGACCCGGACCGGCACCGGGGTCCCGTCGGGGCGTTCCGCGCCCGAACGGTCCGGACCCACCGGACGCGACGCCGCTGTCACCGGCTGACGCTCCGGTCGAGCGGCTGCCGACGCTGAAGCGCGACGCGGACGGGACCCGGGGCTCCGGTCCGGTCCCGAAGGTCGATCGGGCCGCAGGCGTGTCCGGGACCGTCCACCGGTCCTGAGGTCCCGGACCGACGTGTTGTCCGGACGAGCCACCGTCGACACCCACGGTGGGACCTGCCGACTCGACCGTCTCGGGAGGCTCGATCGGCTCCGGAGGTTCGGCCGGTGACGTGGTCCAACCCGCAGCGCGGTCGGCCTCGGTGCGGGAGCGGCGTCGACGGGTGGTCCCCGCCGCGCTCCACCGACCCGTCGGCCGGACCCGGCGTCGCGACGGTCGGTCGGCACCCACGTCGGACCCGCTCTCCGCGACGAGCGGCTCGGGTTCGGACGACGGCGGCGGCACGCTCGGGGGAACAGCGCTCGGGGGAACGGGAACGACCGGAGGCGACGGCGCGACCGTCCGTTCGACCGCGGGCGGCGCCGGCGGCGCAGGGGCGGCAACGGGCGGCCACGGAGCCACCGGTGCCACCGGCTCGGGGCGGGGCAGAGGCGGAGGCAGAGGCAGCGGTGCCGTCCGGGTGGCGCGAGGGACGTCCGGCCCGCCCGCGGACGTCGCCGGTGGAGGCGGGATCACCATGTGGGGAGGCAGCGGCGGCGGAACCGTCGGCAGCAGGACGCCCCTCCCCGTCGGACGCGGGGGGAACGCCGCGCTCGGCGGCGTGGCCGGGTCGGTGATCAGGTCCGCGTCGCCCGTCCAGTGGAACGCCGCCTTGCCCATCCGGTGCAGGCGCGGCCGTTGAGCGCGTCGCGGTCGGGACCGCAGGTCGCCGTCGTCGAACACCGCTTCGAGCGGCGGGACCGCGGACGCCCACCGGGCCGGGGCGACGGTCGCCAGGACGCCCAGGGTCGCCGCCGCCACGCCGACCAGCGCCACGCCACCGACCGGCACCGCGAACGACGTCACACCCAACGAGGCGAGCGCTGCGACACCGAGGCGAGCGCCCACCAGCCCGACCACCAGTCCCACGAACGTCCCGACGAGAGCCAGGGCGACGCCCTCACCGAGCACCATGCGCAGCACCTGGCGGCGGGTGGCACCGCTGGCGCGCAGCAGGCCCAGCTCGCGACGGCGTTCGCCCACCGACAGGAGCAGCGTGTTGACCACACCGATCAGCGCCTGGACCAGGGTGAACAGCAGCATCCACTCGATGACCCGCTGGAACCCGGTGAGTACCTCGGATCGACGCTCGACGAACGCGTCGGGCCGCAGCACCGAGCTCACCCCGGACCGCGCCGCCAGCTCCTCGACCTGCGCCCTGGTGGCGGCGTCATCGGGCGAGAGGGCGACCAGCGCCGCGATGTCGGTGGTGGCGGGGACCTGTCGGCTCAGCACGGCCCGGTCGAGCACCATGTCACCGAGAAGGAGCTCGCCGGAGCGGTACACACCGGCGACCCTCAGGTTCTCCGCTCCGGTGCTGGTGAAGGTGACCGGCACCGAGGCGCCGACCTGCAGCCCGAGCTCGTCGGCCAGCCTCGACGACACCAGGACGCTCGACTCGTCGAGGGGGCCGGGCGCCGGGCCGACCCACGTCGGGTTCATCAGCTCCCCGAAGCGGGCCAAGTCGAATCCCGTCATGCGAACCGGTCGAGCCCCGACCCAACCCCGACCGATCTGCCAGCCGCTCGCCGCGGTGACCGGCTCCAGACCCGAGATCTGCGCCACCAGGTCCTCGGGCAGACCGCCCTTGGTGAACGTCCCGGAGTCGACGACCAGGTCGGCCCGCACCAGGTCCCTGACCTGGCCGTCGACGGAGTGGCTGAACGACGAGAGGAACACCGCCAGGCCCGACACGACCGCGGTGGCCAGGATCAGCGCGGCGGCGGTCGCCGCGGTGCGGGAGCGGTGGCGGGCGACGTCACGGGCCGCGATCGTGCGCAGCGCCGGCGGACGCAAGGGGAGCACGCCGACGAAGCCGGACACCAGACCGGCGAGCAGCAGCGGGGTCGACCCGAGCGCCATCACCGCGACCGCCACGCCGAAGCCGAGCGACACCGGGTTCAGGCCCGCTTCGCCACGTGACACCAGCAGAGCCGCGGTCAGACCGACCACGACCGCCACGATCGCCGTCCGCAGCAACGACTGGGCGGCGGTGCGAGGAACCGGAGAAGCTCCGTGGCCGACCGCCTCTATCGGTGGCACACGACAGGCGCGAACCGCCGGGACCACCGCCGCGACCACGGTCGCGATCGTGCCGATGACGACCGCCCACACCAGCGCCGGGATCGACACGGTGGACCCGGCGACCGGGACCGAGGTGTTCAACGCTCCCAGGGCCCCCTCGATCAGTCGGCCGAGCAGCAGCCCGAGGGGAGCGCCGAGCACCGAGGCCAGCAGCGCGAGCAGCGCCGCCTCCGCCAGGGCCGCGAACAGCAGCTGACGCGGCTTCGCCCCGACCAGTCGCAGCCCGGCGAACGTGCGTCGGCGCTCGGCGTACAGCAGCGTCAGCGAGTTGCCGACGGTGACCATGCCGACCACCAGAGCGAGAGCGGCGAAGCCGAGGATCAGCGAGCGGACCAGGGTGAAGCTGCGGTCAACCGACTCCTGCCGGTGCTCGGCCCCGGTGGGTCCGTCGACCACCTCGATGCCGGCCGGGAGCAGCGCCTCGATCGACGATCGCACCTGGGCCACGTCGGCACCCGGTTCGACCAGGATGTCGATGGTGTTGTCGTCGGTCGGCCGGTCGAAGCGCACGCGGGCTTCCGCCGTGCTCAACAGGGCCAGGCTGGAGCCGGGGGGCAGACCACCTCCGTCGGTGCTCACGATGCCGGACACGGTGTAGGGCGCGGCCCCGGCGCGCCCCACGACGAACACCTGGTCACCGACCTCGACGCCGCCTTCGGCGGCGGAACGCCGGTCGATCGCGACCTCGGTCGACGCCGTCGGTGGGCCGCCGGAGACGAACTCGTAGGGCGACAGCCGAGCATCGGCGGGAAAGTTCGCGCCGATGGGCTGTTCGGTGAGCCCGAGGCGCACCAGGGTCTTGCCGTCCGGGCCGACGATCGGGGCAGTGTCCTCGATGCGGGGCGACACCACGGCCACGCCCGGAACCTGGGCGACGGTGGCCTCCAGGGAAGCGGGAACCAGCCGACGGACCTGCTCGGTGGGCGACTCGTAGGCGATCCCGCCCTCGATGACGAGGTCGGCCGGCGCGGAGCCGGCAGCGGCGAGGTCGTCCAGCCCTCGACCGACGCGATCGAGCAGGTTCAGCGCTCCAGCCAGGTAGCCCACCGACAGTGCGATGGCGACCGTCGCCAGCAGCAGTCGGCGACGCTGGCGCAGCAGGGCGGACAGCATCGGTCGGACCCACACGCCCCGACGCCCACCCCGACGCCCAGCCGGGCGGCCCGCAGATCGGCCGGAGCTCTGACCGACCACCTCGGACACGTCCCCACGCTACCGGCCCGCGGTGCTCGACCCGCGCCGGCGGGCGTTCAGGCGAACGCCACGTCGAGGACGTCGTCGACGTCCTCGGAGCACAGCACGCCCTCGACGCCGGCGCCGTCGACGACCAGAGCCCACCACGAGCGACCCCGACCGAGACGACCGACCACGTCCTGCACCGACTCGGCGGGGTGGACGCGTGGAAGCGCCACGAGCGGCTCGGCCAGGGAGCGGATCGGCACCGAGGCGCGGTTGGCCGGAGGGATCCGGGCGACCGCGTCCCGGGTGACGAGGGCCCCGACCGCACCCCGCTCGTCGAGCACCGGGACGAACACCGCCCGGGGATTGGTCCTGAGGACCGCTTCGAGCTCGGCCACCGACGCCCGCGGCGACAGCGGGGCGGGCAACTCGCGTCGGAGCTCGCCGACGGGGTGCTCGAGCACCTCCGGGCGATCCGCCGCGTCGCGCCACTGCGTGCGGGCGGCGACGAACAGGAAGAGCCCGAGCGCCAGGATCCACGCCCCGCTCCAGCGGTCCCCCATGGGGAAGAACAGCACGACCGCGGCGATGAGGATCACGACCGCCAGCACCTGCCCGATCATCGCGGCGGTGCGGGTCGCCCGCCGCTTGCGCCCCGACCGCCGCCACAGGAACGCGCGCAGCATCCGGCCCCCGTCGAGCGGGAACGCCGGCAGCAGGTTCGACACCGCCAGGATCACGTTGATGGCCGACAACCAGACCAGCAGGCCGAGCAGCACCCGGGATCCGTCGAGCTGGTCGATCTCCCACGCCGACAGGCCGGCCAGCACGGCGATCACCATGCTCATCGCCGGCCCTGCCGCCGCGATCCGGAACTCGGCCCCCGGCTCGTCCGCGTCGCCCTCGAGCTTGGCGACGCCGCCGAAGAGCCACAGCGTGATCTCGGCCACCCGCACGCCGTTGCGCTGGGCGATGTAGCTGTGCCCGAGCTCGTGGCCGACCAACGACACCAGGAACCCGACCACGCCCAGGACGGCGGCGAACCAGTAGGCGCTGGTGGGGTGGCGGGGCGCGATGCTCGGCAGCGACACCTGCGCCAGGCTGATCGCCAGCAGGACGCTGACCAGCAGCACACCGCCGTTGATCCCGATGGGGACGCCGAGCAGCCGGCCGAGTCGGAGGTGGGTGCGCACAACGGGCAGGGTACCGGCTGACGTGTTGGCACCGTCCCCGCCGGGATGCTCGGATGAGAGGCCGGTCAGCCGGCCGGTGGACGCCTGCGACCCGCGACCCTGCGACCTGTGACCCTGCGACCGATCGACCCGGACAACCCCGTGACCGAATCCTCCCGCACCCACCTGGTCCTCCGGCGGTTGACCGACGCCGCCCAGCTGCGGGCGCTGCTGCACCGTGAACCGGTGAACCCCGTCGACGACCTCGACGATCCCGACGCCGTGGAGCAGGCGCTGGGCGTGCGCGCCGGATCGGACCGGCGGGTGTTCGGACTGGTGCACCCGGAGCACCCCGACCAGGTCCGCACCGTCGTGTGGGTCGCACTGACCCACGGGGTGCCCGACTCGCTGGTCCCGCTCACCGACGGCGCCGGATCGTCGGACACCGACCCGGACGCGGGCAGCGCCGACACGGCGGTGTTCTGGTCGATCTGGAACGACGACCGGACCGTCGAGGGGGTCGGCAGGGGTGGGGATCTGATCGAGGGCGCCGCCGAGCTGCTCCGCGCCGAGCACCCGGGCCTGTCGACCATGGTCACCCTGTCACCGGCTCCCGGACTGCGGGACTGGGCGAACGCCGCCGAGCGGGTCGAGACCGCGCCGGACCCGCTCGATCGCGCCGCCGTGGCCACCACCGCGGCGCGCTACCTGACCGCACGGGACGAGAGGGGCCGACCGATCGATCCCGTCGCCCGGTTCCACCTGGGCAACGGCGCCCGGTTGTGGAGGGTGGTTCCCGATGCCGATCCGTCGCCGCGGGGCCGCTCCCGCTCCTTCGGCCTGCTGGTCAACTACCGCTACGAGCCCGAGGACCGCGCCGCCAACCGAGCCGCACTCGACGCCGGACGGATCGCCCTCGGCGACCAGGTCCGCGAGGTGCTCGGCTGAACCCGATCGCGGGACCCTCCCCTCACCGCGGCGGAGGTAGCACGGCGGTGACGTCGTCGGGCGTCGTGACCGGGTTGACCACGCACAGCCGCAGCACCGTCTCACCCCGCCATGTCGTCGGCACGACGAAGCCCACCTGGTCGCGGGCCAGCCGTTCGCAGTGGTCGCGGTAGCGCTCCGGGGTCCACCCGGGCCGACGGACCAGGAGCACCGACAGCTCGGGTTCCATCACCAGCTCCAGGTGCTCCGACGCCCGGACCCGGGCCGCGGCGAGCTCGGTGACCTCGATCGTGCGGTCGACCGCGGCGGCGTAGGCGTCGGTGCCGTGCACGACCAGCGAGAACCAGAACGGCAGACCGCGGGCCCTTCGGCTCAGGTGCGGGGCGTAGTCGCTCGGGTTCCACTCTCCGTCGTTGACCGCCTCGAGGTACTCGGCGTGCTGGGTGAAGGTCCGTCGGGCCTCCTCGGGCTCCCGGTACAGCACCGCGGCGCAGTCGTAGGGGGCGAACAGCCACTTGTGCGGGTCGATGGTGATCGAGTCGGCGCGCTCGATCCCGTCGAAGAGGTGGCGTCGCGACGTCGAGCAGAGCGCACCGCCGCCGTACGCGGCATCGACGTGCAACCATGCCCCGCACCGGGTGGCCAGGTCCGCAACCGCGTCCAGGTCGTCGACGGAGCCGGTGTTGGTCGTCCCCGCGGTGGCGACCACCGCCGCGACCCGCTCGCCGAGCGACTCGATGCCGCTGAGCGTCGCCGGATCGAGCTCGGCGGGCCGGAACCTCCCGCGGTCGTCATCGGGGACCAGGAACGGCTCCAGGTCGAGCAGCTCCAGGGCCGAACCGATCGACGAGTGGGCGCCGCGTGACAGCACCACGACCGGAGAACCCGAGGCGGCACCGCCGCGTCGACGCCAACGGTGGCGGGCCGCCGCCAACGCCGACAGGTTGGCGATCGAGCCGCCCGACACGAAGGTGCCACCCGCGCCGTCAGGGAGGCCCGCCCGATCCGCCAGCCAGCGCAGCGCCGCGTTCTCGGCGTGGACCGCGCCGGCGCCCTCCATCCACGAGCCGCCGTAGATGTTGCTGGCGCTGACCAGCATGTCGAACGCGGTGGCGGCCTCGCTCGCCGAGTTGGGCACGAAGGCGAGGTAGCGGGGGTGGTCCATCGACAGGCAGGCCGGAGCGATCACGTCGGTGAACAGGCCGAGGGCCCGTTCGCCACCCAGCCCGGATCCGGTGATCATCGTCCCGGCGGCCGCCGCGAGCTCATCGGGCGTCCGGGCCCCGTCGAGCGGTGGCGGGTCGAGGGTGAGCCGGTCCCGCGCCGCGTCGATCACCGCCTCTCGCAGGATGTCGTCGGGCCGGTGCAGTCGCTGACCAGCGTCGTCGGACATGGGGCCAGTCTCGTGCACGGTCGGCTTCGACGGGCGCGCAGCTCCAACGGGCGCGCTGCACTTCCCGAGCTGATCTGCATGCCCCCAACTCATCTGAGATGTGAATCATGCCGTGCGACGGTGGTTGGGGCGCGTGGGGTTGCGGCGGCGTAGCCGCTGTTCGGGGCGTAGCCCCGAGGTGGGTTGGTTGTCAGGCTGCGGGTTCGAGGGTGACCGTGTGGCCCATGGCCTCGAGTTGGGCGACAAGTCGGCGTTGCCGGGCTGCGCTGTTGCGGCGGCGGTCGAAGTAGTCGCCGCCGAGGTCGCGGTAGGGCTCGCCGGTGGAGAGCAGGTGCCAGACGATGACGAGGATCGAGTGGCCGACCGCGACCGCGGCGCGCTGTGGGCCGCGGCGGGTGCGGATCTGTGCGTACTGGGCTGCGAGGTAGGTGTCCTTGGACCGGCCGGCGGCCTGGCCAGCTTCGATCAGCGCTTTGCGAAGCCACTTCGAGCCGTGACGGGTCCGGCCGGAGCGGTGCTTGCCGGCGGACTCGTTGTTGCCGGGGCACATGCCAGCCCACGACGCGAGGTGCCCGGCGGTTGGGAAGCGGGACATGTCGGCGCCGATCTCAGCGAGGATCACCTGGGCGGTGCGTCGTGCCACGCCAGGGATCGTCACCAGCAACGTCACCGCCGCTTCGTAGGGGTCCAGTAGCTCGTCGATCCGATCGGTCAACTCGGCGATGGTCGAGTCGGCTTGGTCGATGCGGGCCAGCATCGCCCGGCACAACAAGGCGTGGTGCTCGTTGAACCGCCCGGCCATCGCGTCTTGGAGCTGAGGGATCTTGGAACGCATCCGTCCCTTGGCCATCTCCGCGAGCACCGACGGATCGCGTTGACCAGCGATCAGGGCGTCGATCATCTCGCGCCCGGACTTGGTCAACACACTCGACGCGACCGACGACAGCTTCACCCCGGCGTCTTCGAGGACCTTGTGAAGCCGCTGGGACTCGCGAGCCCGGTCTTCGATCACCGACTTGCGGTAGCGGGTCAGGTCCCGCAGCGCCCGGAACGGCTCCGGTGGAATGAACGACGGTCGCACCAGACCGTGCTCGAGCAGCGACGCACCCCAGATCGCATCCGCGACATCAGTCTTGCGGCCCGGCAGGTTCCGCATGTGACGGGCATTGATCACCCACACCTCCGGCACCGACGCCTCCAGCACCCAGTGCACTGGCTTCCAATAGACCCCGGTTGCTTCCATCCCCACCAGCGACACCTTGCGTTCCGCGAGCCAGTCGGCCAGCAACAGCAGCTGCGAGGTCGTGGTCCCGAACTCGCCTACGTCTTCGCTGCGACCACCGTGGCCGTCGGGTGTTCGAGCGCACGCCATCACGGTGTCGCGGTGAACGTCCAAGAACGCGCACCGCTCCACGATCACTTCCATCTCCATCACCGGCTCCTTCCGGCTCGACGACACGTGGTGCCGAACCGGATGGGGGTCTCGAATGAAGAGACTGAGATACGTGCTCGAAGCAACAGAGCGGAGCGCCCAAGACCCCCGGGCTCAAACTAACGACGGGCTCCGAGACGCCATAGACGTTCGACCTCTGCCCGGCTCGACCCCCCGACTCTCATCCCGCGAGGGCGGCCCCGCCAGGGGCCATGAAAACTAATGGGAGATCCGGTCTGTTGGGAGATCCGGGGGTTCCAGGTGGGGTCGCTGCCGATGGCCTGCTACGGCCCCGGACTCGGCTCCCCCACCTGATCCCCCGCCCCTGACCCCGAGCTGCTATGCGGCGTAGGCCATGGCTGCGGTGATCGGGGCCATCGCCGAGTCCAGGTCGAGGACCACTCGGGAGTCGAGCTCGATGAACTCACCGAGCGCCAGAGCGATCTCGAGCATGAGCGCAGCCCCGGCATCGGCGTCGGCCACCTTCGACACGGTGAAGCCGGCGCTTCCGTCGGTCGTGATGTACCAGCAGAGCCGCTCGCCCGAGGCGTCCTCGGCCTCACGGGCTTCGGTCTTGCCCCAGACCTCCATCATCCGCTGCGCCTGCTCTGGTGACAGCGGCCGGGCCTTCCAAGTGGTGCACACCAACATGTGCCCTCCCCTCGTTGCGACGCTCGCCCACCCTCCGGTCAGAGGCGCCGATGTCACCGTACGCCCGGCGTCACGGAGCCGGAAGAGGGATCGCGCGGCGCGCACCGATCACGTCCGATCGGACAGGCGTGACCATCTCGTCCGATCCCGTGGGCTCATCCTTCGGAACGGGACGGACCGGTGCCAGACTCGACAGAGGCCGACACGGCAGACCGTCCGAACGCCTGGACCGGAGGAACGAACATGAGCACCCGCACTCCATGCCGACGCTGGGCCGCGGTGGTCCTGGCGGCACTGACCGTCGTCGCGGTGTCCTGCGGTGGCGACGACCAGGCGTCGAAGGACGCGGACCGACCGTCGACGACCACGACGGAGGCCACGACCGACTCGACGCCCACCACCTTCGATGACCCCTCCGACGCGTGGACCACCGACGCCCAGGCCTACCGGGGCCAGGACGGCACCACCTACGACCTGACGTGCACCAAGGGCGGCAAGGCCGACTCGGTGTGGGGAACCGGGACCTACACCGATGACTCGTCGATCTGCACCGCTGCGGTGCAGATGGGGCTGATCACCTTCGCCGAGGGCGGCGATGTCACCTACGAGATCGGCCCGGCCAAGGACTCGTTCGAGGGCGGCACCGCCAACGGCGTGACGTCGCAGCGCTACGGCCCGTTCGAGGGCAGCTTCACCTTCCCCGACGCGCCTCCCGGCAGCGTCGAGTTCGCGGCGGGCGCCGAGTCCTGGGCCCGCAACCTCACCGACCAGCGAGGCAAGGACGGCACCAAGGTCACGGTGGTCTGCTCGGCCGACGGCCAGGCCGGATCGGTGTGGGGCAGCGGCCCGTACACCGACGACTCGTCGGTGTGCACCGCCGCGGTGCACGCCGGGCTGATCACCCTCGCCGAGGGCGGAACCGTGAACGTCGAGGTCGCCGCCGGCGAGAGCAGCTACAAGGGCTCCGCCGCCCACGGGGTGACCAGCTCGGACTACGGAGCGTTCGACGGCAGCTTCACCTTCCCGAGCGACCAACCCGCCGGCTGAGCCGACGGCACGAAGGGCCGGGATCGGCCGGTGATCCGACTGGTGGTGACCGACCTCGACGGGACGTTCTGGGACGAAGACCTGACGGTCCCCGAACCGCACCGACAGGCGGTCGCCGCGCTGCGGGACCGGGACGTCGAGGTCATGGTGGCAACCTCCCGTCGGCACCGGGTCGTCGCCGAGCATCTCGGCCGCGCCGGCCTCGACGTCGCCGCGGTGGTGCTGGACGGGGCGATGGGCGTCCACCTCGGCACCGGCATCCGCTTCCACGACGCCCGGTTCCCGGCACCCGCCGCGTACCGGGTACTCGAGGCGTTCCGTCGTCACGGAATGGAACCGTGCGCGTACGTCGACGAGGCGGACATCGACGTCGTGCTGCCACCGGAACCGGCGTCATGTCCCGCCCACGTCGAGTACCTGCGTCCGATCGCCCGCACCGGCAACCTCGACGAGGTGGTGTCGGCCGGAAGCGTGTACGGCTTCTCGGTCCTCGGACGCGACCGCGCAGATCTGTCACCGGTCGCCTCCACGATCGCCAGGACGGGTGCCGAGACGACGCTGTTCCCCGAGGACCGGTTCGACGGGTGGGGTCTGGTGGTCGCGCCGCCGGCGGTGACCAAGTGGAACGGCGTGGCGGCATACGCGGCCTCGATCGGGGTCAGCCCGGAGCAGGTCCTCGCTGTCGGCGACGGCGACAACGACGTCGACATGCTGCGCCGTGCCGGCACCGCGGTCGCGGTCCGGGGCGGCACCGAAGGTGCGCTCGATGCCGCCGACCACCTGATCGACCCGCCATCGCGTCACGGCTGGGCCGCCATCGTCGAGCTCGCCACGTCCGGGCACGCGTGACCCCACGGGCTGGCGGGGCTGTGAAAGTCCCACGCCATGGGTACCCCACGGGACCAACGCCATGTGCGTCCGTCCGGTCTGTTCCCCCGTGGCCGGCCAGCGCGTCCTCAGCACGGTTGCGGGCCGGTGGTGCGAGAATGGAGCGATGACGACGGCACGGACGCTGACGCCACAAGGGCACGAGATCAACGCTGATCGTCTCGCGGAAGTGTGCAGGAGGTACGGGATCTCTGAGTTGTCGGTCTTCGGTTCGGTCGCCAGGGGTGACGCCGGGCCCGCCAGCGATATCGACCTGTTGTTCGTGCTCGAACCGGATGCCCGCCTCGGGTTCGCCCTGTTCGACCTCGAAGCCGAACTCGCAGAGATCTTCGATCGTCCGGTCGACCTGTTGCCGAGAGAATCGGTTCATCGACTGATCCGAGACGCGGTGTTCGCCGAAGCCGAGGTCGTGTATGCAGCGTGAGGTGCTGCTGGTCGCCGAGATCATCGATGCGGCCGAACGCATCGTGTCGCTGACGTCCGGTGCCACAGTCGCCTCGTTGGACGCGGACCGGGATCGTCGCGAAGCGTTGCTGTGGAGCTTCACCGTGTTGGGAGAAGCCTCGGGTCAACTCGACGAGGACCTGAGGTCGAAGTTCCCGCACGTCCAGTGGCGCGCGGCGACTGCATTGCGGAACCGGATCGTGCACGGCTACTGGCAGATCAGCACCTCGATCCTGCTGACGACGGGGCAGGACGACATGCCGACGTTCCTCGATGCCGTCCGAAAGGTCGAGGCGGCTCTGATCGACGCAGCACAGGAGTAGACCTCTCGTCGAGCGGCGCCGCAGCGGGAGTGATGCGTCCCGTGGCCGAGCGCTTCGGAGGGGTCGCACGAAGGTTTGGTGAGATTGGTGGTGTCGGGTCAGGAACCGGGCAATGGCCGGACCAGCCGAACGAGTAGAGCGCAAGCCCGCCGTCCAGCGATCCACCCTTGACCGGTCAGTAGCGCCGGATGAGGTGTCGGTTCCACGACCGACCGGTCAGCTCACCTTGAGGTACCGGCGCAGCGCTTCTCTGATGACGTCTGATGCTGTCGTGTCGTCACTGGCAGCCCGCTCGTCGAGCGCAGCACGGAGCTCGGGATCGAGGCGCACCGGAACGGATCTGCCGGGCCCGAGGTAGAGCACCTTCGCCGCAGCCTCGATCTCGCCGACCACGAGCGCGTGTTCGATCGCTTGGTCCCGGGAGAGTCCGAGGTTCCATGACACGAGGAAGTCGGGCGCCCCTGGCGTCGAAGTGCCGAGAGGCCCGCAATCCCAAGGGAAACCGGAGTGGGCGTGGAGGGCTTCGAACCCCCGACTCCCTGCTTGTAAGGCAGGTGCTCTGACCAACTGAGCTACACGCCCGGAAGTCGACGAGCGTACCTGCGGCCCAGCCTCCTCCATCGACCTCCGGATTCTCATGACTCCTCGCGCCACCAGTGGCGCTGACGGTCATCGGAATCGAATCCCGTACGATCCGAACATGCTCTCCGGAATCGCCGACAAGGTCGCCGTGGTCACCGGCGCCGCCCGTCCCCGCTCGATCGGTCGGGCCACCGCCCGACGCCTGGCGGCCGAGGGGGCCCGGGTCGCGTGCCTCGACATCGCCCGCCCCTACGACGACTTCCCCGACTACGCCGTGGCCACCGCCGACGACCTCGACGAGATCGTCGAGGAGCTGCGCGCCACCGGCGCCGAGGCCGTCGCGGTGCGAGCGGACGTGTCCGACGAGGACCAGGTGACCGCCGCGATCGCCGAGGTCGGCGAACGCCTGGGTCGCGTCGAGCTGCTCGCCAACGTCGCCGGCGGGTCCGGGGCGGGGATGGGCGCCGCTCCCCTGCTCGGGCTCACCAAGAGCGAGTTCCAGCGGGTGCTCGACGTCAACCTGGTCGGCACCTGGTTGGTCAGCCGCGCGTGCGCCGAGGTGATGATCGAGGCCGGCACCGGCGGACGCATCGTCAACACGTCCTCGCAGGCCGGCAAGGTCGGGTGGCCGATGATCGGCGCCTACTCGGCGGCCAAGGCCGGGGTCATCAACCTCACGCAGGTGATGGCCAAGGAGTGGGCGGCGTCGGAGATCCTGGTCAACGCCGTGTGCCCCGGCACGGTCGACACCGACCTGGTCAACCCCGGAAACCTCTTCGTCGACCTGATGGACGCCGCGCAACCCGACGGCTTCGGCGGCTGGGTCGGCCGGGAGATCCCGATCGGACGCATGCAGACCGCGGACGAGGTGGCGTCGGTGATCGCGTTCCTGATGTCCGACGACGCCCGCTACATCACCGGCGAAGCGGTCAACGTGTCGGGCGGGCAGATGATGGCGTGAGGCCCGATCCGGCCAGGTCGATGCGTCCGTCGCGGGCGAGCGCCACCAGGGCGGTCGCGGTCTCGGGCTGCAGCTCCGGCAGCTCGTCGGGCAGGAACCACGCGGTGCCCACGATCTCCGGCGAGCTCGGTCGGACGTCGTCGAGCGCCGCGGTCGCCGCGGGTCGGGCCAGGAACACGACGTCGACGCGTCGGGGGACGGGCTCGACCACCACCACCGGCTCGCCGATCAGCTCGACAGCCAGGTTGACCTCCTCGAGGGTCTCGCGGGCCGCGGCGATGTCGACGGGTTCACGGCGCTTGGCCAACCCGCCCGGGGTGCCCCACCGAGGGGCGTAGGAGTGCCGCACCAGCAGGATCGCCCCGTCGCGACGCTGCACGATGCAGATCGCGCCCACGGTGTACTTGGGGGTGCCGAAGCGCACGATCCAACGCCGGACGCGTCGGGGCAGCACCCGGAACACGCGCAGCAGCTCCCGTTGGACGGCGTCGATCACCCCGCCACGATACGGCGCCGCGGCTCGAACCGGTCGGGCCGATCGGCACCGCCGACGGGTTCGTGGTCAGCCGGTGGAGCCCCGGGCGCTCATCAGCGCGTCGAGCAGCTGGGACGTGGCCGCAGAGACCGGCGTGCGGCGCACGTCGTGGCCGAGCTCGACGAGCGGTCGGCCGTCCAGGTCGGCCACCACCCCGCCGGCCTCGCCGATCAGCAGCACGCCGCCCAGGTAGTCCCACGGTCCGAGGGCGTCGCCGGCGCAGTCGACCGTCGCGTCGACCGACCCGTCGGCCACCGCGCACAGGTCGAGAGCGGTCGCCCCCAGCGCCCGGTACTGGCGCCAACCGAGGTGCTGCGCCGGGTACCCGTTGAGCACGACCAGAGCGTCGGCCGGTCGCTGCACCGACGAGACCCGCACGGGCCGGCCGTCGCGGAACGCTCCCCCACCCCGGAACGCCGAGTAGCGCGTCCCGGTGGCCAGGTTCACCACCAACGCGGCGAGCGGACCCTCCGCGTCGACGGCGCAGAGACTGGTCGCGTACCACGGCAACCCCCGGCTGGCGTTCGTCGAGCCATCGACCGGGTCGACGACCACGATCAGGTCGTTGCCCCGGTCCTCCATCCCGGACTCCTCGCTGAGGACCCCGACGCCTGCGGAGCGCAGCACCGCGAGCGCGGCGGCATCGGCGACCAGATCGATGCGGTACTGACCGGGTCGCTCCCCGCGGTCCCGCCAGCTGGAGTCCGACGCGGCCCCGTCGACGTCGAGGCGGTCCTTGGCCAGGGCGTCGGCCACGGCAGCCACGGTGCGGTCGAGCAACAGCTGGACGGTGCGGACCGAGCGGGAGTCGGACGCGTCGGAGCTCACGGATCGAGGGTACCGGTCCCCGCGCAACGTGGTTTCACGGGGCCGCCCCCGGCTGGCAATCTGGTGGTGATGGCAGTCATCGACGTCGCCGGTTTCGTGGCGGACCTCAAGAACCACGCCGCGGACCACGGCTTCCACATCCACGACGAGCGGCACTTCGTCGAGACCTACTCCATGCGCCAGGCCTGGGAGGTGGACCTGCACCCCGAGGAGGCGTGCGGCGGTCCCGTCGAGTTCCACCTGGCGGTCGAGGTCGACCCTCGCACCGTGCTCGCCTTCGAGGACCAGGTGCTGGAGCTGCCCGAGGGCGACGAACCCGAGGAGCGCCACCAGCTCCCCATGACCTTCACCTGGTCGCTGCCGCCGCTGCCGCACTGCCCGGACCTGCTGCTGCTCGCCACCGAGCTGGCCGGCATCGGCGGCCCTGACCTGCCGCTCGAGGTCTCGGCGGTCGACTCGTTCCAGTCGGTGACGGACCCGTCCGAGCGGACCCTGACCGTGGTCGCCCGGGTCCCGGTCAGCCTCAGCCAGGTCTACATGGGCGAGGAGATGCTCTGCGACGCCCTGGAGCGATGCCTAGAGGTCAGTCGGTTCCTGCTCGACGGCGCCCCGTCCTGGATGGACGGCGAGGTCTGACGGGCTGCAGGGCCTGATCGACAGGAGGAGACCGGACCCGCTCGGTGACACCGTTCGGGTGATCAGGTCACGAGCAGGTACACGCCCTTGGCGACCAGGTAGCTGCCGACGACGACCAGCATCCAGAACAGCACCGTCGGCCAGCGAGCGAGGAGCCATTCCCGCCCGCGGGCGATCACCTCGTCGGAGCTCGAGGACAGCATCGCGAACGCCACGGGCACGATCACCCCGAGCGACGCCACGACCGTGAAGGTCACGACGGGCACGACCACGTTCGCGGCCGGTCCACCGGCGTTGCCGTGCACGATCGAGTTCACCGCTGCGACCGCGATCGCGTACGGGGGCATGAACAGGCCGAAGCCGAGCGACACGACCGGGGACATGCCGTCGAGTCTCCCCATCCACGTAGGTTCGGGGGCGCCGTCACGCGCCGCGACCCGTCGGCGGATCGCCCATCCGACGAGGACCACGCCCAGAAGGACGTACAACCAGGACGACACGGTCGACGTGGTGCTTCCCGGACTCGCGTGCACCGTCGAGGCGGCGGCGACGGTGAGCACACCGATCGAACCGACTGCGACCACCCACCCGACGGCGTAGGTGACCGCCTTCGTCGTGCCCCGCGTCGTCGTCAACAGCAGCAGGGACGCCAGCACAGCCAAGGGCGACAACGCCATCGCCGCCCCGAGGAGCCACGCATCGGCGGTCACGCGGCAGCACCGTCCACGGTCACAGGAACGCCCACGGTCACAGGAACGCCCACGGTCACAGGAAGTCGTGGGCCATCAGGTTCCGGAAGCAGAACCACCCGGGCACCGCCGGGATGAACGTCGCGGTGACCTGGTAGGCCAGCGACGCGGCGACCGCCACCTCCTGGCTCGCCCCGACCGCGGTGAGCAGACCGGCCACCCCGACCGAGCTGACCGCGGTCGCCCCGCCGGGCACCGGCACCGCGAACGCCAGGGTCGACACCCCGGTGTTGATGAGCACGATCGTCCAGAAGTTCACCGGCGGTCCGAACGCGGCGACGCAGCAGTAGAGGACGAACGCATACATCAAGGCGTTGGCCGCCCACCCGAACACCAGCTGGCCGAGCTGGCGGGGCGAGCGCAGCGCCGATGACACGATCGCCCAGGCGTTGCGGACCGGGGCCAGGACGTGGGCCCGGATGCGGGGCACGCCGAACACGATCCCGCACACCGCTCCGATGATCACCGCCGCGATCAGCAGCAACCCCAGCAACTGGTTCGGTTCGATCGGCTCGGTCGTGATCTTCGCCGGGGACAGCAGGATCGCCAGCAGGCACACCGAGCTGGTCACGACCACGTTGGCCACGCCCGACACGACTCCCCCGGCCGCCACCGCCCCGGCCAGGTCCACACCCTGCTTCTGCAGGTAGCGAACCTGCGATGCGAGCCCGCCGACGGTGGGGACGGCCAGGTTGGCGAACGACAGCGACAGCTGCAGCTCCGCGGTGCGCAACAGCGGGATCCGGATCGGCACGCTGCCCATGAGGGCCATGGCGGTGGAGAAGTTGGTGAGCAGCGACACGACGATCGCCACGCTCACCCACTCCCAGTCTGCGGCGGCCATCGTGTCCCACAGCTCCTGGGGGTCGCCGACCTGGCTGAGCAGGGCGGCGACCCCCAGGAAGGTGCCGATGACCATGGCCAGGGTCGCGCCCGAGATCCGGTGCATCTCGGTCAGTCGCGGCGGTTCCACCTCGACCGCCGCCGCGGCGGTGGAGCGCAGCCCGCTCAGCCGGTCGGTGAACGCCGAACGCTCGGAACGGGACCCGGGCCGCAGCGCAGAGGGCAGCACCGCGGACTGCAGGACGGGCAGTACGGCGGCCAGGCGCTCCCGGCCGATGCCGAAAGCCGCGGCCGCCACGGCCCGGTCCGCGCCGACGACTTCGGAGGTGGCGACCAGCAACGTGGCGACATCGTGGAGCCGGTAGTCGTGGCGGTCCCCGACGGTGGCGGAACCGAACGAGGTGAGGGCGATGTCTCCGTCGCCGGCCAGCACCACGTGGTCGAGCGTGAGGTCGAGGTGCACGACCCCGGCTCCGTGGAGGGCATCGACCTGTCGCCAGAGCTGTTCGAGTCGGTTCTCGGTCAGCTCGTCGGCACCGAGCTCGGACAGGGGGCGACCGTCCACCGGGTGCTCCACGTACACCGCAGCACCCGGACCCGCGGTCCCGGTCACGACGACCTCCGGGGTCCGGACCCCGGCCTGAGCGGCCAGCAGCACGGCGTAGGCCTCGTGCTCGACCGCTTCGATGCGGGTCAGGTGCAGTCGCCCCGGCGGGGACTTGAACACAATCGAGCGCCAGATCCGGCCGAGGACCTGGGCGTCGGCCTCGTCGCGACCGAGGACCCGGATCCGCAGCGGCCCGTCCTCGGTCGACGCGGTCATCAGAGTTGCGTCATCGGGCTGCTCCGGCGCGAGGTCCAGGTCCTTGACGTCGACACCGAGCTCGGCGAGCGATGCCCGCATCTGCGGCAACGTGGGACGACCTCCCGGCGAGCCGAACAGCAGGTGGATGAGCGCCCCGCACCCCCAGCCCAGGACGGCACCTGCGACGACCGCGTCGGGAAGAGCGACGCCCAGGTACATGGCCGCGAGCGACATCACGACTGCGAACAGGCGTCCGGTGCGACGGGTCGGCCGGGTCACGTAGGGGGCGGCCGCGGCGACGACGGCGACGATGACCGCCAGGCGGGTGGCCGGGAACGCCGGGCTCGACGAGCCGAGTCGGACCGTGGCCTGAAGCGCCTCGCTCGCGCTGTCGCCGTCGACGAGCACGCCGATGGAGCGCGCCAGCGCGGCAGCGAGGAGCCCGGCCAGGACGAGGTCCCGGGCCAGTCGCCACCGTCGGCCGATCAGGGCAGCCACCACGACCAGGCCGAGGCCCCACAGCGTCCCGAGCCCGTAGAGCAGGCGGAACAGGTCGTCGAGGGAGTCGGGCAGCTGGTTGAACGCCTCGAAGACGGCCTGCTCGACGTCGCCGACCTGGTCGGCCCCGGTAGCGAGCCAGGCGACGACAGCGACGGAGATGATCAGTCGGATCCAGTCGCTGGTCCGACGGCGGTACGGGTGCTCGTCCGCGGGGCCGAAGGTCTGCACCCGCCAGAGCGACACTCGGCGATCGATCCGGTCGTCCATCTGGGAGACCGCGTGGATCGGCACCACCGCAGGCTACGGGAGCGTGTCGGCCGCACCGCGGAGCCACGCGCCCACCCACTCCCGGCCGAACTTGTAGCCCACACGTCACCCGAGCGACCGCCAGCTACAACATCGTCGCCCGCCGCCGAACTTGTAGCCCACACGTCACCCGAGCGACCGCCAGCTACAACATCGCCACCCGCCGACGAACTTGTAGCCCACACGCCACCCGAGCAACCGCCAGCTACAACATCGTCGGATCTGGTGAGCCGGCCGGGAATCGAACCCGGGACCAATCCGCCAGAGACGCGAGCGTCGGTAGGCTGGTCGCATGCATCAGGTCGTCGCCGTCGCCACCAAGCGACGTCTCGGAGACCCCGATGACTCGTGGGTCGAGTACTGGCGCACTCGACCCGCCCAAGAACGTCTGGCGATGGCGACCGAACTCAGTCTGGAGTGCGCGGATGAAGTTCCTCAGTCCGGACTTCGTCGAGTTCATCGAGTGCTGCGACAGGCGTGAGGTCAGGTTCCTCATTGTCGGCGGCTACGCAGTCGCTGCACACGGGCACCCGCGGGCCACCAAGGACCTTGATGTGTGGGTGCTCATCGATCCGAAGAACGCCGAGCGAGTGGTTCTGGCGCTCGACGACTTCGGAATGGGTTCGGTCGGCCTGACTCCTGCCGACTTCATGGAGCCGGACGTCGTCATCCAGTTGGGTTACCCGCCGCTGCGCATCGATCTGCTGACATCGGTGACCGGCGTCACCTTCACGGACTGCTGGGAGAACCGGGTGATCCTCGATGTCGGCGGCGTCGACGCAGGCTTCATCTCGTTGCCGGACCTGATCGCGAACAAGCGGGCCGCGGGCCGACCGCAGGACATGGTCGACGCCGACGTCCTGGAGGACCGACGCAAGAGGTGACGACCAGGTGATCGTTTCCTTCGTGGGCCGACCGGGGATCGAACCCGGGACCGAGCGATTATGAGTCGCCTGCTCTGACCACTGAGCTACCGGCCCGGCGGGAGCGTACCGGCCCCACCACCGGCCGACTCACACCGTGCCGTCGCGCACGACCGCGGCGACCACCCGCATGACGAGCACCGAGCCGAACGCCAGACCGCCGGCGCCGAGCAGCACCACCAGCCGGGTGTCGCCCCCGACCAGTGGACCGACCTCCAACCCCATGAGAAGCACCGACACCAACGCCAGGCCGAGGCCGATTCCGGCGAGGAGGGTCCGGTTCCACAGCGTGCGGGTGAACCGGGACTCGTCCTCGGCGGCGACGGTGCGGAACGTGAGGTTGCCCCTCGACGCCAGAGCGAGCGTCCTCCCCACGTCAGCGGGTAGGCGTCGCAGGACCGGCAGCTCGGCCACCAACGCCTCGGTGATCAGCTGCTGGGGGTCGCCGTCGGCCCGTTCGGCTGCCTCGCGCTGTGCGAGCTCCTTGCCCGCCGCGGTGACCGAGAAGCCGGGGCTGAGCACGCCCAGGGTTCCGTCGAGGGTGACCATCGCCCTCATCAGGACCACCAGGTCGCCCGGCAGCGTGATCTCGAACTCGCCGAGGACCGGGACCAGGTCGGCCAGGGCCCGCACGTCGACCGATCCCCCGGTGCCGACGTGGTCCGCGAGCAGCCGCGCCAGGGATCGCTCGAGCCGGTCCCGCGACACGTGGACGCCGACGTCCGCGACCCGTTCGACCCCGTCACGCAGCAGCGAGGCGTCGCCCCGGGTGAGGGCGATCAGCATGTCGACGACCGCCTGGATCTGGATCGAGTCCAGTCGGCCGATCGCTCCGAAGTCGATCAACCCGAGCGTCCCGTCCTCGAGCACCATGACGTTGCCCGGGTGGGGATCGGCGTGGAAGATCCCCACGCTCAGCAGCTGCTCGATGAAGACCGACAGCAGCTGACGGGCGAGGGCGTCGCGGTCCAGGTCCCGATCGGGGTCCAGCTCCGACAGCGGGACCCCGACCAGACGCTCCTGGACCATGACCCGACGCGTGCTCAGGTCCCGGTAGGCCCGGGGGACGGCGATCGAGCTGCCCTCGAGCAGGTGGTGCATGGCGGCGGTGGCGTCTGCCTCGTCGAGGAAGTCGAGCTCGGAGCGCAAGCTGCGACCGAACTCGGCGGCCAGGCGACTCACCCGCAGGTCGCGGCCGGCCACGGTGCGCTTCTCGGCCAGGCGCGCCAACTGGTCCAGCGCCGCGAGATCACGTTCGATGGTGACCTCGACCCCCGGCCGCTGCACCTTCACCACCACCTCGGTCCCGTCTCGCAACCGGGCGGTGTGGGTCTGACCGATCGACGCCGCGGCCAGCGGCTCCCAGTCGAAGCGCTCGAACACCTCATCGGCCGGCCGGCCGTAGGCGTTCTCGATCACGGCCCGTACGTCGTCCGCGGGCACCGGGACCGACCGGCTCTGGAGCTTGCCCAGCTCGGCGCACACATTCGGCGACAGCAGGTCGATGCGGGTCGCCGCGATCTGGCCGAGCTTCACGTAGACGCCGCCGGCGTCCTCGAGCGCCTCCCGCAACCGCACCTCGGGCGGATCCTGGTCGGTTCCGGTGCGGTCCCGGCGACCGTTGAGGTGTCCGAGGAGCTGGTGGCGCCGCAGAATGGCCAACAGCTCGCGGTACCGGGCGAGAGGAGCGATCCGGGACCGGAGGTCGGTGATCGGAGACGGCGCCTCGATCAGCCCGGCCCGATCGCCCTGGGCCAGGGTCCCGGGCCGTGCCACCAGGTCGAACGCCAGCATCAGCGCCATCGACGCCGGCACGGCCAGGACCGCCGTGTAGGCCAGCAGCTCATCTGCGTCCCAGTCCCAGTCGAGAAGACCGACAGCGACCACCAGCGCCACCAGCCATCCGATCGCCCCGGCCAGCAGTTGGCGCAACCAGCCCCGCCGCACTCCGAGCAGCCGACTGCCCAGCAGCGTGGACACCGTGGCGACGACCACGACGACGATCGCGCTCACGAGGAACCTGATCACTGCTCCGAACCTCCTGCCGGTGGCGCCTGCGTGAGACCCGACCCCGTGGTTGCGTCAGCCGGTCCGGTCCCGGCGATGAGCGTCCAGGTCTCGCCGACCAGGACGCCGAGAGCGGCACCGCCGACGGCGTCGACCGGCAGGTGCGCCCCGACCTGGATCCGCGACCCGGCCACGACCGCGGCGGCGGCCAGCAGCCCGAGCCGTTGCGCCCGCCCCGCGTACGGCCACAGCGCGGTGACCATGGCGAACGCGACGGTGGTGTGGCCCGAGACGAACCCGAGGCCCTCCCGTGGGGTGCCGGGTCGCCAGGCGATGTGGTCGAGCTCGTCGGCCGGCCTCCCGCGCTGCACGAAGGACTTGACCACCTTGGCCAGCTGCCACGCGGCGACGCCGCCGATCACCACGCCGGCGGTCGGACGCCAGGCGTGCGACCGTCGCCAGGTCAGGACCCCCGCAGCGACCGGGCCCCACAGGCTGCCGAGCTGCATCGGCGGCCACAGCACAGGGGTCACCCAGGCGGGCAGCTCGTTGAGGGCACGAAAGGCCGCGACCTCGGAGTCGGGCACCCCTCGCGCCGCGACTGCTGACGAGGCCCCGAACACCCCCGCGGCTCCGAGGATCACACCCAACCGTCGTGATCCGGCCCGGACGGAAGGGGGCCGAACCTGCGTCATGGCGGCTCAGGGTAGCGGTGCGGGCGCCGCTGCTCGGCCCGGTCCGCCACGACAACTCGCGAGGAGCTCGGCGATCTCCTCGGCGGGCAGCGGACGGTGGTACAGGAAGCCCTGGGCCAGGTCCACACCCACCTCGTCGAGGCGCTGCTGCTGGATGGCGGTCTCCACGCCCTCGGCCACCGTGAGCATGTTGAGCGTGTGGGCGAGCTGCACGATCGCTCGGACCAGCGACCGGCCCGTGTGGTCCTCGACCTGATGGACGAAGGCCCGGTCGATCTTGAGGGTGTTGATCGGGAACTGCTGCAACCGGGCGAGCGACGAGTGTCCGGTGCCGAAGTCGTCGATCGCGATGTGGACGCCGTGACGTCGGATGGCGCGGATCTGTCGGGCCACCACCGACGGGTCCTGCATCAGGGAGCTCTCGGTGAACTCGAGCACGAGACGGTCACCGGCCAGGCCCACGGCGGCCAGCACGGCTCCCACCCGGTCCGGAAGTCCCTCGTCGAGGAGCTGGTGCGGCGACAGGTTCACGCTGACCAGAGGGGCGTCAGGGCCGTAGTCCTGCCAACCGGCTGCTGTTCGACAGGCCTCCTCGAGGACGTGGAGTCCGATCTCGTCGATCAGACCGCTGGCCTCGGCGTAGGGGATGAAGTCCCCGGGCATGACCAGTCCCCGATCGGGATGGTTCCATCGGACCAGGGCCTCGAGCCCGACGATCGCATCGCCGCGGGCATGGTCGACGACGGGCTGGTAGTGCACCACCAGCTCACCGCGTGCGGCCGCCCCGCGCAGGCGTGCGTCCGCGTTGACGCGTCCGCCCGAGGTGTACGCCATGTCCGACGTGTAGAGCCGGAACTGGTTCCGGCCGCTCTGCTTGGCGTGGTACATGGCCAGGTCCGCGCTGCGCAGCAGCGAGTCGGGCTCCACCGGACCGTCGGTGACGGCGACGCCGATACTGGCTCCGACCACCACCGTCTCGGCCAGCAGGTCGATGGGCCGTGACACGTTCTCGATCAGACGTCGGGCGACGGTGATTGCGGCCTCCTCGCCGTCGAGGTCGCCCAGCAGGAGCGCGAACTCGTCGCCACCGAGCCGGGCCACCGTGTCGCCGGGGCGGACCGAGGATCGGAGCCGCTCCGCCATCTCGACCAGCAGCCGGTCTCCGCTCGAGTGCCCGAGCGTGTCGTTCACGGCCTTGAAGTTGTCGAGGTCGACGAACATGGCGGCCACCTCGGCGCCCTCACCGGCCCCGGCCACCGCGGAGCACAGCCGCTGGGAGAAGAGCACCTGGTTGGCCAGGCCGGTCAGGGGATCGTGGACGGCCTGATGGGCGAGCTCCTCCTGGAGCCGTCGAGTCGCGGTGACGTCACGGAAGCTCCACACACGACCGGAGGCGCGACCGTCGATGAGCCGTGGGCGGGACCGTCGCTCGATGACCCGCCCGTCGAGGAATTCGATGATGTCCTCGCTCGTCGCCGCCAGATCCGCGTCGATCGCCGCGATGCCGGCCACCAGGGCGTCGGGGTCCTCGACCATCGAGCGGATGTGGTCGGTCAGGGCGTAGATGTCGCTGCGGGCAGGCGACTCCTCCGGAACTTCCCAGATCTCGAAGAACTGCTGGTTGCAGGTCCGGATGCCGACCCCGTCGGTCGCCACGATCCCGTCCGCGACCGACTCGAGGGTGGCCGACAGCACCGCGTTCGTCTCCTGCACCGCGGCCTCCGCCGCCGAGGACCGGGAGATGTCGTGGACGGTCATGACCAGGCCGCCGACGGTCGGGTCGTCGACCAGGTTGACCAACGAGAACGTGACGGGCAGGAACGAATCGTCGGCCCGACGGGCCCCGACGTCCACCGCCACCGATGCTCCCACCGGGGCGTCCAGCGCCTCGCGGATCGCACGTCCCACCGCCACCCGATCGTCGCTCGAGACCAGGCCGCTCAGGTGCCGCCCCTCGACCTCGAGCTGGTCGAGCCCGAGCAGGCGTGTGAGCGCGGCCGACGAGCTACGGACGCGACCGTCGGGCTCGATCACCATCACCACCGTGCTGATGTGCTGGAGCACGGTCCGCAGGACGTCGAGGTTGTCCGACGCCACCTCCCAGCGGTGCCGGTCGGTCAGGTCGCGGAACACGAGGATGATGTCGTCGGCCCGGCTGTGGCCGACGAGTTCCATCCGTCGCCACCCTTCCGGGGTGCTGACCCGCAGCTCGAGCGGCTGTCCGACGCGCTCGGATTGCATGCCGGCCAGCGACACGACCGCCATCTCGAGATCGGAGGGGTGGACCAGGGTGACGCAGTCGAGTCCCACCGACTCCTCGAGCGACCGGCCGAACAGGTCCTCCGCGGCCCGGTTTCCCCACAGCAGCCGCGCCTGGTGGTCCATCACCAGGACGGCGTCGGGTAGGTCCTCGATCAGCGCGGCCCGGTCGGGACCCGTCGGGTCCGACGGCTCCGGGACCCATTGGGCGTCGACCTCGGTCATCACGGGACTATCGGCACGCACGGTCCCGGGTTGAGAACGCCGCTGACCGCTGGGATCGCGAGCGTCCGGGCGGACGCGGAACGACCCCCGGCGAGGAGCCGAGGGTCGGACGCGTGCTGCTCCGGGGGTGGGGCTCGAACCCACGACCCGCTGATTAACAGTCAGCTGCTCTGCCAGCTGAGCTACCCCGGAAGGCGACCGTCCCGGGGGACGGCAGCCCTGGAGACTAGCGCCACCGACCATCGGTCCCCAACCGGGTGATCGGGTCTCAGTCGGCCTTCAGGTAGTCCTCGAGCTTCTCCCGGCTCCGGGGATGGCGGAGCTTGGCCAGGGTCTTCGACTCGATCTGACGGATCCGCTCCCGGGTGACGCCGAACTCGCGTCCGACCTCCTCGAGGGTGCGCGGCTGGCCGCCGTCGAGCCCGAAGCGCATACGCACGACCTGCTTCTCTCGGTCGTTGAGGTCGTCGAGCGCCGACATGATCTGCTCGGACAGCGAGTTGGCCGTGGCCACGTCCGCGGGCATGACCGCGTCGTTGTCGGCGATGAAGTCCGCCAGGTAGCTGTCGTCCTCTTCACCGACCGGCGAGTCGAGCGAGAGCGGATCCTGCGAGATGCGGAGGATCTCGCGCACCTTCTCGGGCTTCAGCTCGCACTTGGCGGCCAGCTCCTCGACCGTGGGCTCCCGTTCGAGCTCCTGGATGAGCTGGCGCTGCTGGCGGTGCACCTTGTTGATCGACTCGACCATGTGCACCGGGATGCGGATCGTCCGGGCCTGATCGGCGATGGCCCGGGTGATCGCCTGGCGGATCCACCAGGTCGCGTAGGTGGAGAACTTGAAGCCCTTGGTGTAGTCGAACTTCTCGACCGCCCGCATCAGGCCGAGGTTCCCCTCCTGGACCAGATCCAGGATGTGCATGCCGCGCCCGAGGTAGCGCTTGGCGATCGACACGACCAGGCGCAGGTTGGCCCGGGTCAGCTCGTCCTTGGCGCGTTCGCCGTCGCGACGGAACCGGTCCAGCCGGCGGCGCTCCTCGAAGTCGACCGACTCGCCCGAGGCCGCCAGGTCGGCCATCCGCTCCTCGGCCTTGACGCCGGCTTCGATCCGCTGGGCGAGGTCGACCTCTTCGGCCGCGGTGAGCAGGGGGACCTGGCCGATCTCGCGGAGGTACATCCGAACGGGATCCGCCGTCGAACTCCCCGTTCCGGCACCCGTCCCGGACAGCGACACGGGGCGGCCCCGACGACCCGTGGTGCGCAGCAGCCGCCGTCGCCGGACCGACTCGCTCGCAAGCTCACCGGGCTCGACGAGTGCGACCTCTGCCGGTTCGTCACCGCTGTCGTCGACATCGTCGGACCGGTCCACGACGGGGTGCTCGGGCTCGGCCGCGGCGGGGTCGACGGCAGGGTCGACGGTCGGCAGCAGGTCGATGTCGTCGGGGACGACTTCGGCGTCGATCCGGACCCCTCGACCGTCCCAGAACGTCCGGGTGTCGTCGAGGACCTGGTCGGTCATCTCCATCCGGAGCGCGCTCAGCGCGTCGTCCAGCGGCAGGACGGCTCCGCTCGCGTCGGCGCGTCGTTGGAGATCGTCGATCTCCTCCGTTGGCACCTGCTCCCAGATGGACAATCCGATCAACCCCTTGCGTGCTGGTGCCGGTCCCGCAGGAAGGCTAGCAACTGGGTCACCGTTTCCACCTCGGCTCTTGGGTGGCGCAGGTGGTCGAGCGTGACCTTCAACCAGGCGACGACGTCGGAGTATGCGAGGGGGTCCGGCGATGCACGCGCCTCGGACTCGAGCTCGGCCAGCTCCCGGCGCCCGACCTCGCTGGCGAAGCGGGCCAACACGTCGCCGGGCTCCGACGTCGACTCCTCGACCGCCAGCTCGGTGAGCAGGTCGGCCACCTCGGGCGGGGCGTCCTCCACCGCCTGGGCCAGGGTGTCGTTGCGGCGCAGCTGGTCGAGCGCGGCGCGTGCCGTCGGGTGGCGGAAGAAGGAGTCCTCGAGGAACGGAGCGGCCAGCTCGGGCTGGTTGACCGCCAGGCGAAGCACCTCCCGCTCGACCCCGTCACCGAGCGGCGGGCGCCGCGGCGGCGCCGGACGGGACCCGGGGTCGTCGCCCCGATCCTGATCCCGGTCGGGTCCGCGTCGACGCCGTTCCGGCTCCGGCGGTCGGGGGTTGCGACGGACGTCTTCGAGCCGGACCCGCAGCTGGGTGGCGTCGATCCGACACGTGTCGGCCAACTCCATCACGTACTGGTCTCGAACGAGCGGGTCGGGGTGTTGGGCGATCACCTCGAGTGCCGACTCGGCGGCCCGGGCGCGGCCCTCGGGTCCGGACAGGTCCGCGGCGCCCAGCACTCGGGTCACCCGGAACTCGAGGAACGGTCGGGGGTGCTCCACCGCGGAGCGCAGGGCGTCGGGGTCGGTCCGGGCCAGGTCGTCGGGGTCTGACCCCGCCGGCAGTTCGAGCACCGAGAACCGCAGGTCGTGGGCGGCCTCCCAGGCGTAGACGCGCTCCGCGGCGGACTGGCCGGCCTCGTCCGCGTCGTAGGCCAGCACGATGTTGCGGGTGAACCGCTTGAGGATCCGCACGTGGTCCTCGGTGAGAGCCGTGCCGCACGTGGCGACCGCTCGCGGGATGCCGGCACGGGAGAAGCCGATCACGTCGGTGTAGCCCTCGCAGACGACGATCTGATCGGAGGCGACCGCATCGGCCTTGGCCCAGTTGATGGCGTACAGCGCCTTGGACTTGTTGTAGAGGACGTTGTCACGCGAGTTCTGGTACTTCGGCCCGTCGGCGTCGGGCAGCTTCCGTCCGCCGAAGCCGATCACCCGGTCACGCTCGTCGAGGATCGGGAACAGGATCCGTCCGCGGAAGAAGTCCTGCAGGCGGTTGCGGCGGTTGAGGAACCCGAGGCCGGCCGCCTCGAGGTCGTCGCGGGAGGCCTTCAACGTGCGGACCAACTGGTCCCAGTCGTCGGGCGCCCACCCGATGCGGTAGCGGGCCACCTCGTCGCCGTCGAAGCCCCGGGACCGGAGATAGGACCGCGCCGCCGCCGCATCCGCTCCGGCGCGCAGCCGTTGGTGGTACCACTCGCAGGCCTGCTCGGTGAGGGAGAACAGGCGGTTCTGGCGTTTGCGCCCTTCGGACTCGTCGCGCTCGGTGTAGCGCAGCGTGATGCCGGCCTTGGCCGCCAGCCACTCCACCGCACCCGGGAAGTCGAGGTGCTCGATCTCGCGGACGAAGGTGATGGCGTCGCCGGAGGCCTTGCAGCCGAAGCAGTGGTAGAGCCCCTCGGCCTGGTTGACCGAGAAGCTGGCCGACTTCTCGTTGTGGAACGGGCACAGGCCGGACCACCGTTGGCCGACCCGCTTGAGCTGCGTGTAGCCCGAGACGACCGCGACGAGGTCCGTCGACTCCCGGACCCGTGCGATGTCCTCGTCGACGATCCCCACGGGCGGAGACTACAAGCGCCGCCCGACAGCCCGTCCGGCCCGACTCAGCCGAGCTTCTCGGCCAGGTAGGCCTCCACCTCGGCCAGCGCCACCCGCTCCTGGTCCATCGAGTCGCGGTCGCGGACGGTCACCGCGCGGTCCTCGAGGGTGTCGAAGTCGTAGGTGATGCAGAACGGCGTGCCGAGCTCGTCCTGGCGGCGGTAGCGGCGCCCGATCGACTGGGTCTCGTCGTAGTCGCACATGAACGAACGGCGCAGGCTCGCGGCCAGCTCGCCGGCCGGTCCGGTGAGCTCCGGCTTCTTCGACAGCGGCAGCACCGCGGCCTTGTAAGGGGCGATGCGCGGGTGGAACCGCAACACGATCCGCTTCTCGCCGCGCACCTCCTCCTCGTCGTAGGCCGCCATCAGGAACGCCATCGCGGTCCGCGTGGCCCCGGCGGCGGGCTCGATCACGTGCGGGACCCAGCGCTCGTTCGCGGCCTGGTCGTACCACTCGAGCTTCTCGCCGGAGTGCGCGGCGTGCTGGGTCAGGTCGTAGTCGCCGCGGTTGGCGATGCCTTCGAGCTCGTCCCACCCCCAGGGGAACAGGAACTCCACGTCGGAGGTGCCCGACGAGTAGTGCGACAGCTCGTCCGCGTCGTGGGCCCGGACGCGCAGCCGGTCCGCCGGCATGCCGTGGTCCAGGTACCACTGGTAGCGCTCGTTGCACCAGTACTCGTACCAGCGCTGGGCGTCCGCGGGCGGCACGAAGTACTCCATCTCCATCTGCTCGAACTCGCGGGTGCGGAAGACGAACTGGCCGGGGGTGATCTCGTTGCGGAACGACTTGCCGATCTGCGCGATGCCGAACGGTGGCCGCACCCGGGTGGTGTCGATCACGTTCTTGAAGTTGATGAACATGCCCTGCGCGGTCTCGGGCCGCAGGTAGGCCACCGCCGAGGCGTCCTCCACCGGACCGGCCTGGGTCTTGAACATCAGGTTGAACTGGCGGGGGTCGGTGAAGGCGCCGCGCTTGCCGCATCCCGGGCACTGCTCCGGGTCCTCCAGCTTGTCCAGCCGCCAGCGGGTGTTGCAGTTGGTGCAGTCGACCAGCGGGTCCGTGAAGTTGGCGAGGTGCCCGGAGGCCTCCCAGACCGCCGGCGGCGACAGGATCGACGCGTCGAGGCCGACGACGTCGCCGCGCTCCTGGACCATCGAGCGCCACCACGCGTCCTTGACGTTGCGCAGCAACAGCACGCCGATGGGCCCGTAGTCGTAGGTCGAGCGGAACCCGCCGTAGATCTCGGCGGACGGGTAGACGAAGCCACGGCGCTTGGTCAGGTTCACGATCGTGTCGAAGAGCTCCGGGTTCGGAGCGGGCGAGGAGTCCTGGGACATGGGGGCCGAGCGTACCGGCGCGCCGAGGCCCCGATCACACGGGATGCCGTCCGCCCTGCGGGGCAGGTCCGCCGCAGACGAGGCGCCCGTCGCTACCGTGACGCGGATGAAGTCGCAGCCGACGAGGTCCACGCCGTGAGCAACCTGCCCCCGCCCCCTCCGGGCGGGACCGATCCGTCCGACGACGCTCCCCCGCCCGTCCCGGCCCCGCCGCCAGGTCCTCCCGCGGCTCCTCCCGCTCCTCCCGCTCCTCCCGCTCCCCCGGTTCCCCCGGGATACGGCGCCCCGCCGCCCGCGTCGCCGCCCGCGTCGCCGCCCGCGTCGCCGCCCCCGCCCGGCGGCTACACCCAGCCGTCACCCGATCCGGCGGCCCCATGGGGCGCTCCGCCGGCGCCCCAGTACGGCACACCCCAGTACGGCACACCCCAGTACGGCACACCCCAGTACGGCACACCCCAGTACGGGGCTCCCCAATACGGCACACCCCAGCCGCCGGCTGCGCCGTACCAGTACGGCATCGGGCTGCCCTCCGGCGCCTTGCTGGCGTCACCGGGCAAGCGCATCGGCGGCTACCTGATCGACGTGGTCATCCTCGTCGTCGCGATCGGCCTGTGCTGGATCCCGTTCTTCGTGCTTGCCGCCTCCTCGTCGAGCACCACCTACGACGAGTACGGCTTCGCCAACGACGAGCTGAGCGGCGGTGCCGTGGCCGCCATGCTGGTCGCCCTGGCCATCACGGTCGTGGTGCCGATCGCCTACCACGTGGTGATGGTCGCCCTGAAGGGCCAGACGCTCGGGGCGATGGCGGTCAAGGTCAAGGTCGTGCGCCTGTCCGACGGCGAGACCCCGGGTTGGGGCCCGGCGATCATGCGGTGGCTCCCCAACGCGATCGGCCTCGTCCCGTACTGCGGCGGCTGCCTGTCGTTCGGTCTGATGATCTGGGCGCTGGTCAACCTGTTCAACAACGAACGGCGCCAGACCCCGTTCGACCTGGCCGCCAAGACCGTCGTGATCGACGTCAGCTGAAGCGCCGAGACGCCCGTGTCCCCACTCCTCTCCTTCCCACTCCCTTCCGGAGGCAACCCACATGAGTGATCCCAACTACCCGCCGCCGCCCCCCGGAGGTGGAGCTCCGCCTCCGCCGCCGGGTGGGTTCCCCCCGCCGGCGTCCCCGCCGCCCCCGGGCGGAGGGTTCCCCCCTCCGGCCGGTCCCCCGCCCGCGGCGCCGCCTCCCGGCGGCTTCGGCGGAGCCGGCGGTGGATTCACGCCCCCGCCCGCCCAGCCCTACGGCGGTGGTGGCGGCTACCCGCCACCGCTCGACGTCGGTGCATCGATCTCCTACGGCTGGAAGAAGTTCCAGGAGAACGCCGGCCCGTTCGTCATCCTGATGCTGATCGTGTTCGGTGCGACGCTCGTGGTGTCGCTGCTCGGCCAGCTGGTCCTGCTGCCCCTGTTCCGGAGTGACAGCGGCGGCAGCGCCATCATGAGCCTGATCGGCTTCTCTGTGGTGTTCGTGCTGCAGTTCGTGGTGGCGTTCTTCCTCCAGGCCGGCGTCTACCGCGCCGGGCTCGGCGTGACCCGTGGCATCAAGCCCGAGGTGTCGATGCTGACCGACACGACGCACATGGCGAACTTCGCGCTGACGGTCGTGCTCGTCGGGCTCGGCGCCTTCGTCGGCTACCTGCTGTGCTTCATCCCCGGCATCATCTGGCTGATCTTCACCGCGTACGCCCCGATCATCGCCCTGGACAAGGGCGTGGGTCCCGGCGACGCGATCAAGCAGAGCATCGACTGGGTCAAGGACAACTTCGGCAAGGTGTTCCTGATCCTGCTCGTCGCCTACCTCGTGTACTACGTCGGCATCCTGCTGTGCTGCATCGGCGTGCTGGCCACCGGCCCGATCGCGCTGATCTCGATCATCCACTCCTACCGGGCGCTCAACCAGGAGCCGGTGGTCCCGTAGCCGGGACCACGCTCGCTCCGGGCGAACCGCCCCGGCACGCGGACGAGGGGGCCCCGCACGGGGCCCCCTCGTCGCGTCCGGCCCCGAGGTCGGACATCCCCTCGGGGAGGATCAGAGGTCGAGCTGCGGGAGGCGGGTCAGCGCCTCGGCCATCAGCTCGTCGGAGAACTCGTGGTCGACCAGCTCACCGGCGAAATAGGCGTCGTAGGCCGCCATGTCCAACATGCCGTGGCCGCTGAGCGCGGTGAGGATGACCTTCTCCTCGCCGGTCTCCTTGCAGCGCAACGCCTCGTCGACCGTCGACGCCAGGGCGTGCGTGGGCTCCGGGCCGGGCACGACGCCCTCGGTGCGGGCGAACTGCACGCCCGCCGCGAAGCACTCCCGCTGGAGTCGTGACTCGGCGGTGATCAGACCCAGCTCGTAGATGTGCGAGATCAGCGGGGCCATGCCGTGGTAGCGCAACCCGCCGGCGTGGATCGGGTCCGGGATGAAGTCGTGGCCCAGGGTGTGCATCTTGACCAGCGGCGTCATGCCGCCGGTGTCACCGAAGTCGTAGGCGTAGGTGCCCTTCGTCAGCGTCGGGCAGCTGGCGGGCTCGACGGCGCGGATCTCGGGATCCATGGTGCCGGCGAGCTTCTCGCGCAGGAACGGGAAGGTGAGCCCGGCGAAGTTGGAACCGCCGCCGGTGCAGCCGATGATGACGTCGGGGACGTCGCCGGCCATCGCCATCTGCAGCAGGGCCTCCTCGCCGATCACGGTCTGGTGCATCAGCACGTGGTTGAGCACCGAGCCGAGCGCGTAGCGGCTGTCGGGGTCCTGGGCGGCCACCTCGACCGCCTCGGTGATGGCGATGCCGAGCGATCCCGGGTTGGTCGGGTCCGCGGCCAGCATCTTCCGGCCGTACTCGGTGACGTCGGACGGCGACGGGTGCACGGTGCCGCCGAAGGCCTCCATCATCGCCCGGCGGTACGGCTTCTGGTCGTATGAGGCGCGGACCTGCCAGATCTCGCAGTCGATGCCGTACTGGGCCGAGGCGAAGCTGAGCGCCGTGCCCCACTGACCGGCCCCGGTCTCGGTGGTCAGTCGCCGGATCCCCGCCTTGGCGTTGTAGTACGCCTGGGGCACCGCGGTGTTGGGCTTGTGAGAGCCGGCGGGGCTGGTGCCCTCGTACTTGTAGTAGATCCGGGCCGGCGTGCCGAGCGCCCGCTCCAGTCGGTGCGCCCGGTGCAACGGGGTGGCCCGCCACAGCAGGTACACGTCGCGGACCTCGTCGGGGATCGGCACGTAGCGGTCCTGGCTGACCTCCTGGAGGATCAGGTCCATCGGGAACAGCGGGGCCAGGTCGTCGGGGCCGATCGGCTGGTGCGTCGCCGGGTGCAGCGGCGGCGGCGGCGGTGCCGGCAGGTCGGGGACGATGTTGTACCAGGAGGTCGGCACCTGGTCGTCGTTCAACAGGTAGCGGCTCTGCTCAGCCATGGGGACTCCGTTCTCCGTGGTCTGGGTGGGGTGGTCTCGGTGGGGTGGTCTCGGTGGGGTGGTCTCGGTGGGGTGGTCTCGGTGGGGCATTCGGATCGTGCTGCGGCGATGATCGGCCGAGGCTCACCAGTCGTGCAACACCTGCAGCGACCGCAGGCGGCGTTCGACGTGCAGCTCGAGGGCGGTGGTGGCGATCGACTCCACCTCGTGGGTGAGCGACCCGTCCGGCAGCGACAGGGCCACGTTGAGCCCGCCGCCCAGCACGGCCCGGGCCACCGCGAGCGCCTCGTCGGTCACCGGCCGACCCCCGCCGCAGGACCGGCAGCGCACCCCGCCGACGTCGAGGGCCAGCGCCAGCTCGCCGTCCTCCTCGCCGCAGCCGACGCAGTGGTCGAGCTCGGGGGCGACGCCCTCTGCGGCCAGCAGCTTGAGGAAGAACGCTCCCGTCACCAGCGGCGGGTTGCGCTCGTCGACGGTGCGCAGACCGCCCACCAGCATGTCGTGGAGCCGCGGTGCGGGTTGGCGGTCCTCGGAGAGCTGCTCGACCGCCTCGAGCAGCGACGCGGCCCGACCCAGGCGGGACAGGTCCTCACGTGTGCGGCGGAACGACTCGATGGTCTCGGCCTGGGTGACGATGTCGAGCTCGCCGCGCCCCTCGTGCAGCTGCAACGCCGCGTAGGAGCCGGGCTCCAGCCGGGACCCGAACTTCGAGCCGGTGCGGCGCACCCCCTTGGCGACGGCGCGGACCTTGCCCGACTCCCGGGTCATCAGCACCACGATGCGGTCGGCTTCGCCGAGCTTGTGGGTGCGCAGCACCACCGCCGAGTCGCGGTAGAGGCTCACCCGGTCGGCCTCACCGGTTGAGTCCGCCGAAGCGGCGCTCGCGGCGTTGGAACTCGTCGATCGCCTCGTACAGGTCGCCGCGTCGGAAGTCCGGCCACAGCACCTCGGTGAAGACCAGCTCCGAGTAGGCGATCTCCCACAGCAGGAAGTTGGAGATGCGGTGCTCCCCGGAGGTGCGGATCATCAGCTCCGGGTCCGGCTGGTCGGGATCGTAGAGGTGACGGCGGATGAGCTTCTCGTCGATCTTGTCGGGCTTGACCCCCGAGCGGGCGATGGCCCGGACCGCGTCGACCAGCTCGGCCCGGCCGCCGTAGTTGAACGCCATCGACAGCGTCATCGTCGTGTTGTGGCGGGTCATCTCCTCGGTCTCGGTGATGCGCCGCAGCACCCGCTTTGGAACCCGCCAGTCGCGGCGACCCAGGAACTGCACCCGGACCCCCTTGGCGTGCAGCTCGTCGCGCCGGGTCATGAGGAGCCGTTCGTTGAACCCCATCAGGAAGCGGACCTCGTCGACGGGGCGCTTCCAGTTCTCGGTGGAGAACGCGTACACGGTCAGGTAGCGGATCCCGGCGTCGAGCGCTCCCCACACCGTGTCGAGCAGCGCCTCTTCGCCGGCGGCGTGCCCGTCGGTGCGGGGCAGCCCCCGCTTCTGGGCCCACCGCCCGTTGCCGTCCATGACGATCGCCACGTGGACGGGGATCCGGCCCGGATCGAGTGCGCTCAGCTCCACCGTGGCCACGCTAGTGCCGTCCCCCACGCCCGACGGGCGTCGCGGTGGGCAGAATGCCGACATGACCTCGCTGCGCGACGCCCACGTGATCATCACCGGTGGATCGGAGGGCATCGGACGGGCCACGGCCGCCGCCGCGATCGCCCGGGGTGCCCGGGTGTCGCTGATCGCGCGCCGCGCCGACGCGCTGCGCGCCGCGGCGACGGAGCTCGGTCCGAGCTGCGACTGGGCCACCGCGGACGTGGCCGACCGCGACGCGGTGGGTGGTGCGGTCGACGAGTTGGTGGAGCGGTCCGGACCGTGCGACGTCATGGTCGCGAACGCCGGCTACGCGCTGCCGGGGCGGTTCTGGGAGCTGCCACCCGACGAGTTCCGCGCCGAGATGGAGGTGAACTTCCTGGGAGCCGTGCACGCGGTGGCCGCGGTGATCGACGGCATGCGGCAGCGACGTCGGGGCCACCTGTGCTTCGTGTCGTCCACCGCGGGTCTGCTCGGCGTTTACGGCTACACGGCCTACTCGCCGACCAAGTTCGCCCTGCGGGGCCTGGCCGAGGCGTTGCGCTCCGAGGTCGCCCCCGACCGGATCCAGGTGAGCGTCGTCTACCCGCCCGACACCGACACGCCGGGGTTCGCACTGGAGAACGAGGTGAAGCCGCCGGAGACGGCGGCGATCTCCGCCACGGTCAAGCCGGTCCAGGCCGACCGGGTGGCGGCGGCGATCGTCCGGGGCATCGAACGGAACCGCATCACGATCACCGCCGATCCGCTGACCGCCACGCTGGCCCGCGCCGCCGGGCTGCTGGGACCGGTCCTCCGTCGCACGATGGACCGCCAGGTCCGCTCCGCCCAGACCGTTCTGTAGTGCGAGATCCAGGTGTTCGCCTGGATCTCGCACTACAGAACGGGGAGAGCGCGCTGGAGCCGGGGTGGGGTGTCAGTAGCCGAGTCGTTCGAGGGAGCCGGGTCGGGACTGCCAGTCCTTGTCCACCTTCACGAACAGCTCCAGGTACGCGCCGTCGGGCAGCTGACGTCGGACGCGGGTGCCGACCTCCTTGAGCACCGAGCCGCCCTTGCCGATCACCATGCCCTTCTGCGACTCGCGCTCGACCAGGATCTCGACCCGGATGCGCGGCCACTCGTACTGGGTGGTGCGCGTGGCGATCGAGTGCGGGAGCTCCTCGTGGGTGACGGCCAGGAGCTGCTCGCGGACCAGCTCGGCCACCCGGAACCCCTCCCCCAGGTCGGTCACCTCTCCGTCGGGGTACCAGCGGGGGCCGGGCGGCATTAGGGAGCGCAGGTGCTCGACCAGAGCGTCGACGCCCTTGCCGGTGCGGGCCGAGACCGGGAAGTACGACGCCAGGTCGAGCTCGGCGGCCAGGGCGAGCTGTTCGAGCACTCGTTCCCGGGGAGCGCGGTCGACCTTGTTGAGGACGACGATGGCGTCGCCGGGCACCCGCTCGGCGATGTAGCGGTCGCCGGGACCGATCTTCTGGGTGGCGTCGAACAGCAGGCACACCACGTCGACCCCGGCCAGGGCGTCGGAGGCCGAGTCGTTCAGCCGCTCCCCCATCAGGGTGCGGGGTCGGTGGATGCCGGGCGTGTCGACGAACACGATCTGGGTGTCGTCGTCGGTGAGGATGCCCCGGATCTGGTGACGGGTCGTCTGCGGCTTGTCCGAGACGATCGACACCTTCTGGCCCAGGATGCGGTTGAGCAGCGTGGACTTGCCCACGTTGGGGCGACCGACGAGCGTGACGAAACCGGAGCGGAACCCGTCGGGTGCTGCGGTGCTCACGATCGGTCCTCCTCGCCTGCCGGCCCGACGCGCTGCACCCGGACCGTGCTCACGCGCCGACCGTCGACGCGGTCCACGACGATCCGACAGCCGTCGAGATCGACCGCGTCGCCGGGAGCCGGCACCCGGCCGAGGGTCCCGAAGACCAGTCCGCCGACGGAGTCCCAGGTCCCCTCGGGCAGCGACAGGTCCAGCCGCTCGTTCAACTCCCCCACGTTCAGGGTGGCGTTGACCAGGAAGATGCCGTCGGCGACCTCGTCGACGTCGAGGCCCTCCTCGTCGAACTCGTCGTGGATCTCACCGACCAGCTCCTCGAGCAGGTCCTCGAGGGTGACCAGTCCGGCGGTTCCGCCGTACTCGTCGACCGCGACGGCGACGTGGGTGTTGCGGGCCTGCATCTCGGTCAGCAGCTCGGCGACGCGCTTGGTCTCCGGCACGAACAGGACCGGCCGGGCCACCTCGAGGACGCCGCGCCCACCGCCCCCGGTCCGCTCGGCCTCGTACGCGTCCTTCACGTAGACCATGCCGAGCACGTCGTCGGAGCTCTCGCCGTACACCGGGAAGCGGCTGCGGCCGGATTCCATCGACCGCTCCACCGCGTCGGTCACGGTCGCGTCGGAGCCGATCGAGACCACGTCGGGGCGCGGCACCATGATCTCCCGTACGACCGTGTCGCCGAAGTCGATGATCGACTCGATCAGCTCCCGCTCGGACTCCTCGATCACCGCGGCCTCGGCCGCCTCCTCGGCGAGGGCGAGGATCTCCTCCTCGGTGACGAACGGGCCCTTCCTGAGGCCCTTGCCCGGAAGGATGATGTTCGCGACGCCGATCAGCGATCGCGCCGGCCATCGCAGCACCCGGCCGATGAGCTCGACCATCGGCGCGGTCATCAGCGCGGCACGGTCTGTGTGCTGCAACGCCCACGTCTTGGGCGCGGCCTCGGCGAGGGTGAACAGGACCACGACGTTCAACACGATGCCGATCGCGACGCCCAACGGCCCGAAGAGCCGTCCGGCCAGCACACCGACCAGGGCGGCCTGCACCGTCTGGACGATGTTGACGGCCAGGTAGACGGCGTTGAGGTCGCGCTCGAGGTTGTCGACGATGCGTTGCACCCGTCGTCCCCGCTTGGGATCCGACTCGGCCAGGGCGGCGGCCCGGGACCGGGTCATGCGGGTGACTGCGGTCTCGGCGACGGCGAGTACGCCGGCGACCAGCACCAGCACCAGGATCACGACCAGCAGGATGATGTCGGTGCCGTTCACCCGGCCCCCTCCCACGGATCGCGTGCCGGTGTGCGACCGAACGCCCCCATCAACTCCCGCTCGCGGGCCCACATCCGGTCGCGGTCCGCGGGCTCGGCGTGGTCCCAGCCGCACAGGTGGAGGCCCCCGTGGGTGACGAGCAGGGCCAGCTCGTCGGCCACCGATCCGGCGTGGTCGGCCGCCTGGGCCGCCGCGACCTCGGGACAGACGACGACGTCGCCGACGATCCAGTCGCGGTCGGCCGACGGGCCGTCGTCGGGTCCGATGGCACCGTCGAGCGGGAACGACAGCACGTCGGTCGGACCGACCGAACCCATGTGCTCGGCGTTGAGGGCTGCGATCTCATCGGCGTCGACCAGCTGCAATGACGCCTCGGCGGTCGCGGGGACGCCCTCGGCCGTCAGGACGTCGCCGAGCAGGGCTGCGAGATCGTCCAGGTCGACGGGAACCAGACCAGCCCGACCCGGCTCACGGGCGTCGCGGCGGGCGACCGCCGGACGGTCCTCAACCCCCACGTTGGGCGTAGGCGTCGACGATGTCGGCCACGATGCGGTGTCGCACGACGTCGGAGCCGGTCAGGTGCACGAAGGCGAGGTCGTCGATGCCGTCGAGGATGCGCTGCAGGTCCCCCAGCCCGGACCGGCCCCCCGGCACGTCGACCTGGGTGACGTCGCCGGTGATCACGGCCTTGGAGCCGAACCCCAACCGGGTGAGGAACATCTTCATCTGCTCCGGCGTGGTGTTCTGGGCCTCATCCAGGATGATGAAGCTGTTGTTGAGGGTGCGGCCCCGCATGAACGCCAGCGGGGCGACCTCGACGGCTCCCCGCTCGAGGAGCTTCTGGGCCGTGTCGGTACCGACCATGTCGTGCAGGGCGTCGTAGAGGGGACGCAGGTACGGGTCGACCTTGGCCATCAGGTCACCGGGCAGGAACCCGAGACGCTCGCCGGCCTCGACCGCCGGGCGGGTCAGCACGATGCGCTCGACGTCCTTGTTCTGCAGCGCCTGGACCCCCATCGCGACGGCGAGCCAGGACTTGCCGGTGCCCGCCGGGCCGATGCCGAAGGTGACGATGTTGCCGGCGATGGCGTCGACGTAGCGCTTCTGCCCGCTGGTCCGGGGCCGGACCCGGCTGCCGCGGTGGGTGCGCAGCAGCTCGTGGGTGAACACCTCCGACGGTCGTTCGTCGGCGCGGACCATGTCGATGGTGCGCCGCACGACGTCGGGACCGATGCGCTGGCCCTGCTCGAGGACGAGCACGAGCTCCTGGAAAACCCGCCCCACCCGGTCGTTCTCGTCGCCGTGGACCGAGATCTCGTTGCCCCGCACCGTGATGGCAGAGCGGGGGAAGGCGTCCTCGACCACGTCGAGGAGCTCGTCGCGGGGCCCGAGGAGGTCGGCCATGAGGTGGTTGCCCGCGACATGGACGATCGTCTGTGGTTCGGCGGTCGTCGTGCGAGCGGGTTCCATGGAGGGGCACAGTGTACCGATGGCCCCCGCCGAGGAACCGAGCCGGATTCCCGACCTCGATGCTGCCGCGGCCGACCTGCGCATCGATCTGGAGGTCGAGTCCCGGCGGCGGGAGCGCTGGATCCGGCACCGACTGGCCGAGGAGGCGACCCTGGCCGGGGCGTTGGCGGCCGCCGTCGGCCACGACGTCGCGGTCCAGGTCCTGACCGGTGATCGCGTGGCCGGGGTTCTCGCCGTGGTCGGAAACGATGTGATCGAGATGCGACGCCACCACGGCACCACCTGGGTGTCGATCGACGCGGTGACCGCCCTGGAGGTCCCCGTCGCTCTGCCCGCCGCGGGTCCGGCTCTCGACGGCGCCCGCATGGACGAGGTGCTCGACGGCCTGGCCGAGGAGCGAACCGAGGTGGTGCTCACCCTCGACGGCGGCACGTCGGTGCGCGGCGTGCTGGTCGCGGTAGGGACCGTGGCCACCGTCGACACCGGTCCGGGTGGCCGCACCGCCTACGTCCCGCTGTCGGCCGTCGTGTCGGTCACCCGTCCGGGCTGACCAGACCCGTCCGGGCCGGACGATCCGGCCCGTCAGGGGGACGGGACCACGATCAGGTCGTCGACGGTCATGACGATCGGGGCGTTGGTCACCGACCCCGACAGGTAGTGGTGGACCCCGACCCCGCCGGGTCTCTGCAGCGCCGAGTGGGCATCGGTGACCTCGATCGACCAGGTCGCCGGCTCGGGATCGGATCCGAACCACACCCGGCCCTTCAGCGAAGTGCTCCCGGAGCCGGTCGCCCGGAACCGGAGGTGGACCGGCGTTCCGGCGACGTAGCGGACGTCGTCGACCTTCTGGCTGACCAGGACGGCTTCGGCGCCGTTGACCACCCGCATCAGCTCCCGGTACCTCGACGTCGAGGTCAACCGGACCCGGAGCCGGTACTCGGTCGAGCCGACCTTGCGGACCACGACCGAGACGTAGCTGCCGCTGCCGGTCGGGTCCTTGTCGAAGGTCAGGTCGACCCGGGCCCCCACGTCGAGCGAGGACACCTCGGCCAGGGTGGCCGACCGACTCGAACGCGGGGCAGGGGCGACCACGCGGGCGGTCGCGCCGTCGACGGAGAAGTTCGAGGACGAACCCGACGTGCTCCACTCCCCGCCCACGGTGGCGCGGCCGAGCCCGCCGGACACGGTGCGGGTGAAGTCGTCGGCCGCGACGACCCCGGCGCCGGGCGCCGAGACAGTCACGTTCTGCGCCGCGTTGCCCGACGCTCCGTCGTCGTCGACCACGGTGAGGGTGACCGGATAGGTGCCGCTGGTCGCGTAGGTACGTGACGCGATCGGGCCGGCAGCGGTGGTGCCATCACCGAAGCTCCACGAGTACGACCGGATCATCCCGTCGGGATCGCTCGACCCGCGTCCGTCGAAGGCGACGCTCAAACCGTCGATCGCGGTGGTGAACGACGCGGTCGGCGCAAGGTTCGCCGGGGACGGCGGAGGAGGCGGAGGTGGAGGCGGGCCCGACGCCGTCGTGACCACCAACTCGGGCTCACCCGAGGTCGCCTCGTCCGCGTCGAGCAGCGCGTAGGTGCGGGAGATGTCGGCCTGGCTCAGGCAGAACGCGACACGGGTGGCGCCCTCGGCGCGGCGGGCCGCGACCCACGACGTCACGTCGACCTCGTGGGTGGAGCGCGTCGTCGAGCTCACGGTGAACGTGCCGAGGACGGCGTCGGTGGCCGGCATGTTGTTCCAGGTCATGGTCGCCCCGGACCAGTTGGTCGACCGCACCCCCAGCACCTGCGCCGGCGACGCGGGCGCGGTCACCAGTCGGCCGGTCAGACGCAGCACCGCGTTGGTGACGGTGCCGGTCAGCGAACCGACGTCCATCGCCACGAACGACATCATCCGGTACCTGGGGTTCGACTCGTACTTGAGCGGCAGCACCCCGGACCAGCCGTAGCTCTGGTCGGCGTACGAGCCGCCGCGCACGTAGGTGTCATCGGCCACCGGGATGGTGACCGTGGATGGGACCACCGGGCCGGTGTCGGTCCGGAACGGCCCGGTCACCTCGTAGGTCACCCCGGTGGCGCCGTCGCTGCCGCGTTGCGAGGAGAGTTACAGCCGGCTGCCGTCCGGGCTGAACGCAGGTCCGGTCACCTCGGAACTGGAGTGACCCACGATCCGCACGACCGCGGCGACCTGGCTGACGCCGTCCACCTTGGCGATCGTGCAGACCTCCAAGTTGCCGCCGTCCTCGGCGATGTAGATGTCGCCGGACCGTGGGTGCACGGTCACGTTGTCCACCGCGTTCAGGTCGCCGGGCATGGTGTTGCAGTCGTGCAGGACCGTCAGCGTGTTGGTCGAGGGGACCAGCTCCCAGACCCGCTTGTCGCCCTTGGTGGTGAAGTACACCGAGCCGCCGGCGGCGAAGATCCCCTCACCGCCGTTGAAGGCGGTGGTCGAGGCCTGGCGGTCCGGTCCGCCCGTCGACGTGGGGACCCAGCTGACCGTGGTCCCCGACACCGACGCGGCGTAGAGCTGGCCGGCCGACAGGTCCCCCGGATCGGTCGGGACGAACCGGTAGAGACGCCCGGCCGGGTCGTCCTCGGTCATGAACAGGCTGCCGGTGCCGATGTCGACGGCGACCGCCTCGTGGTTGAACGCCCCCATCGCGGGACGGACGGTGCCCTGGCCGGCCTGTTGCGGGTCGCACTCCCACACGTGGCCGGTCGGACCCTTCTCCTCGCACGACAGCCACGTACCCCACGGTGTCGGCCCTCCCGCGCAGTTGAGCGACGTCCCCGAGAGGATGCGATGGGCACCGTCCACGCTGGCGTCAGCGGCGAAGGTCACCGCTGACGCCCCGCCCGCTGCTCCGCCGACCTCCGAGTTGGACACGTACACCCAACCGCCGCCGGGCCGGGCGAAGCACGCTCCACCGTCCGGCGCACCGTGCCAGCTGTAGCCGGTGCCGGCGACCGGGGACCCGGTACGCCCGATGATGCGGCTGGTGAACCCCGCGGGCAGCTGCAGGCCGTTGGCGTCGGCTGCCTGTAGGGCGCCGTACGGCCCGGGGCCGGCAACCGCCGCGAACACCGGTGGAGCGGATCGGACCAGGACGCCACCGGCCGCGGCGAGCCCCGAACCCACCAGGAAGGTTCGTCGGTGAACCGCCGGAGCAGACGGCCCCGTCACCGCCGCGTTCGAACAGTGCCTTCCATCGACCATCGTCCGACCCCCCCTTTGGGCACCCGGACAGGACCGATGACCGCAGACGCGCAGCCTGGCCCGTGCGGTTCTCCCTCACCGATGACGGTAGTGACGCTCCGACGCCGCCACAAGGAGGACGTCGGCCGGACATGCTCGGTTCAGCGGTCGATGTCGGAGAGCTCCGAGGAGTCGACCCCGTCGCCATCGGCCTCGAGCGAGCCGGGCTGGATGCGACAGCGGTCGATGAAGTCGGCGACCTCCGCCTCCTGGACCCGGATCACCCGACCCATGCGGTGCGCGACGAGCTGACCGTCGTCGATGAAGCGGTACAGCGTCCGCGGGGTGACCCCCAGACGCCGAGCCGCCTCCTTCGTGCTGAGCCATTCGATGTCCGCCGTGCCCATGCCGACACGGTACGCCCCGACCGAACCTCCGGCAACCAGCGGGCAGTCGACCGTGTCTGTGCCCATCTTGATGGTGTTAATGGCCTTTCTGGATCTTTCATCCCTCTTGACTTCGTTCCAGGTCGTCCCGTAACACTCTGCACATGCCACAGAGCCGGGACGGAAGGAAGACGACGTGACCGCAACACCGCCGATGACCACGCCGCCACCAGGCGGGCGGGCACGTCGCCTGATCCCCAGCGGCCGCGCCACGGTCGGCGCCGCCCTGGTCGTCGTCGCCGCGGCCGGCGTCCTGTCCAGCCATCGAGCCGCCACCGCAGCACCCGACGAGCGGGTGGTGGTCGCGACCAGGTCGGTCCCCTCGGGGACGGTGTTGACCGCCGATGACCTCGGGACCGTCGCCATGGACCTGCCCGACGGGATGGCCGCCGTGACGGCGGACCGGGCCGAGGAGCTGATCGGGACGACCAGCCGACACGACCTCCGGGAGATGGACCTGGTGCGCCGCAGCGACGTCGCCCGGGCCGACTCCGACCCGGCGGAGGGATCGACGATCGTCCCCGTCGAGGTGCCACGGACCCGGGCGTTGGTCGACTCGGTCCACAGCGGCAGCCGCGTCGAGGTGCTCGCCACCGACCCCGACGGCACCGGCACGAGAGTCCTCGCCACCGATGTGCTCGTGGTCGGCGTCGACGACGGCGGTTCCGACGACGGGATCGGGGTGTCGGATCGGGTCGGGTACCGCCTCGCCGTCCTCGATGCCGACACTGCTGCGTCGGTCGTCGACGCAGCAGTGCGCTCGGAGCTGACCATCGTCATGTCGACCGGCCGGGGAGGACCGACCGATGGCTGACCGCTACGTCGTGATCGGCCTCGCCCGGTCCCGGAGCCGGTGGTTCGGCGAGGTCGCCCGATGGGCCAATGCTGCGGCCGCCCCGGTGGACTTCGTCAAGTGCCTCACCAGCGAAGAGGCCCGCGCCGTGCTCGGGGCCGGTCGCCGGGTCTCGGCCCTGCTCCTGGACACCGAGCTGTCGCGATTCGACCGCGACCTCGTCGCGGACGCCGCCCGCGACGGCGTCCCGACGCTCCTCGTCGGATCTGCCGACCGTCGGGACTGGGAGGCGCTCGGCTGCGCCACCCGGCTGGATGCGGACTTCACCCGCGACGAGCTGGTGGATGCACTCGACCGCTTCGCCCGTGCCGTCGCCGGCGACGACGAGCCGACCTCGGCCCGGGTCGACCTGTCCTCGGACCCGGTTGCCGGAACCCTGATCGGCGTCCTCGGTGCGGGCGGCGCAGGCACGTCGACCATCGCGATGGCGTTGGCCCAGGCGTGGGCCGCAACCGGAGCCGACACCGTGCTCGTCGACGGGTGCCGGCGGGGTGACCTGGCCATGTACCACGACGTCGGCGACGTCATCCCCGGCCTGCCCGAGCTCGTGGAGCTCCACCGCGGCGACGAGGCCGACCCCGACGAGATCCGGGCGCTCGAGTTCGAGACCCGCCGCGGGTACCGGCTGGTGCTGGGTCTGCGTCGAGCCCGCGACTGGGCGGGGATGCGGTCGCGGGCCGTCGCGGCCGCCGTCCACGGGTTGCAGAGGACCCACGAGGTCTCGGTCCTCGACCTCGACGACGACCTGGAGACCGAGGCCGAGACCGGCTCGGCCGACATCGAGGACCGCCACGCGCTGTCCCTGGCCGTCGCCCGCCGAGCCGACGCCGTCGTGGTCGTCGCGGGAGCCGACCTGAAGGGCATCCACGACGCCTCGCGTCTCGCCCACGACCTCCACCGCTGCGGGACGCCAACCGAGCGCATCGTCGTGGTGGTGAACCGCGCTCCCCGATCCACGGTCGCCCGGGCCCAGCTCGCCCGCAGCGTCCGGGCCCTCACCGACGACCTCGGAGACGACGGCATCGGTGCGGCCCTGACCGTGCGTCGCCACCGGCTCGAGGCCACCCACCACGACGCCACCGCCCTCCCGGAGGGGATCGGGTGCGCCGTGCTGAGTGCGACCCGCGGGGTCATCGGTGCCGGAGCGGCCCGACCGACAGCCGATCCGGTGCGCATCCGGGCTGGAGAGCTCGGCACCCGCCTGGAATCGGAGCCGGTCACGTTCCACGGAGGTCGGCCATGAGCACGATCTCCGACTCCGACCTCCGCTCACCGCTTGAGGAGATCGAACAGCTGGTGCAGTCGAGGGCCAACGCCCTGGCCCTCGACGTCGACACCGCCGACGGCCGGTCCCGCCTGCGGGAGCTGATCAGCAACGCGGTCGAGGACTGGGCCGACGACCACGCCCGTGGCGTCCGGCCCCACGGCCTGCCCGACCCCCAGGGAGTCGTCGACCGCGCCTTCCGCAACCTGGCCCGCTACGGCCCCCTCACCGACCTGCTGGCGGACCCCGACGTGTGGGAGATCATGGTCAACGCCCCCGACGAGATCTTCGTCAAGCGGCATTCGGGCGGGAACCGCTTCCACCACGAGGTCTTCCACGACGACGACCACGTCACCCGGACGCTGACCAAGCTGCTCGACGACTCGGCCACATCGCACCGCAAGCTCGATCCCGCGGAGGGACTTCAGGACGCGCAGCTCGACGACGGCGCCCGGCTGCACATCGTGCACAGCGATCTCAGCCGAGGTGGCCACCTCATGGTGAACATCCGGAAGTTCACCGGCGTCGCCATCACCCGCCTCGACGAGCTCGTGGAGCGCGGTTCGATGACCCGGGGAGCGGCCCGCTTCCTCGCAGAGGCGGTACGGGCCCGGCTCAGCATCGTCTTCGCCGGAGCGCCCGGCGCCGGCAAGACCACGTTGCTGTCCTGCTGCGCGGCGGAGCTCGACCCGTCTCTGCGGGTGGTCATCGCCGAAGAGGTGTTCGAGGCCGATGTCGAGTTGGCCAACGTCGCCGGGATGCAGACCCGACCTCCGCGCACGGACCGCCCCGGGATCGACCTCCGTCGTCTGGTCGCGGGCTTCCTGCGCATGGCACCCGACGTCGCCATCGTCGGCGAGGTCAGGGACAGAGAGGCGCTACCCCTGCTGTTGACCCTGTCGTCGGGCGTGACCGGATACACCACCATCCACGCCGGATCGGCTCGCCAGGGGTTGACCCGGCTGCGGTTCCTGGCCCAGCTGTCGGACTCCTCACGGGATCTGCCGCTGAGCGCTCTCAACAACCTGGTCAGCGACTCGGTCGACCTGGTGGTGCACACCGAGCGAGGCCCGGACGGGCCGCGCCTCACCGGGATCGTCGCGGTCGAGGACCTCGTCTCGGGGCCCGAGGCCGTCCACTTCACGGTCACCGACGTCTTCGGCCGCGGGGTCGACGGATCGCTGGACTGGTCCGGTGACGTGCCGGTCCGAGCGGCCGAGCGCATGGCCGCCCGAGGCATCGACCTGCGCGCCCTGCTCGAGGCGGCCGGACGATGACGTCCCTGATCCTCGCCGGGCTCGCGGCGACGGGCGTCTACCTGCTCGTCACACCCCGTTCCGCCCGTCGACGGTCGACGAGGGAGCGGTTCGACGTCCGTGCCGTAGCGGACCGAGCGGAGCTCGCCCTGCAACGCGCGGGTCTCGACGGCGTCTCCCCCACCCAGTTCGCGGCGACCGTGCTGGGCGTCGCCGTGGTCGCCGCCGCCCTCGCGTCGTTGGTGATCGGGCCCGGCATCGGGGCCGCCCTCGTCGGACTCCTGGCCGGCTCGATCCCGGTCACCTCCTGGCGCAGCCGGCGCAGCGCAGCCCGACGGGCGGCCCGGGAGCACTGGCCCCGGCTCATCGAGGAGCTCCGGGTGCTGACCGGCCCGATGGGCCGACCCATCCCCCAGGCCCTGCTCGAGGTCGGGTCGCGAGGCCCGGCCGCGCTCCGTCCCGCCTTCGCTGCTGCTCAACGCGAGTGGAACCTGACGACCGACTTCGAACGGACCGTGACGGTGTTGAAGGACCGTCTCGCGGATCCCACCGCGGATGCCACCTGCGAGACGCTGCTCGTCGTCCACGAGGTGGGCGGTGAGCTCGACCGACGGCTGGCGAGCCTCGCCGAGGACAGGCGTCGCGACCTGAACGACCGCCGCGACGCCCAGGCCAGATTGGCCGGAGCGCGCACGGCCCGGTTGTTCGTCATCCTCGTCCCGTTGGGGATGGCCGTCGCCGGGCTCAACGTCGGAGACGGCCGGGAGGCGTACCGCAGCACCATCGGCCAGATCCTGGTGGTCGCCGCCATCCTCATGGTCGGCCTCTGTTGGTGGTGGGCGGCCCGACTGATGCGCCTCCCGGTCGACGAGCGGGTGTTCGACCGATGAGCGGCGCCGAGTTGCTGCTCCTGCTGATCGGGGGCACCGGTGTGGCCCTGGTCCTCGACCAGTTCCGCTGGGCCCATCGACGATCCGTGGCGCGACGGTTGGCTCCGTACGGGTCGGCGGGACGTCCCGGCCCACGGATCGCCGCCTTGTCCTCCCCTGCCGCGGTGCTCATGCCTCTCGTGGAGCAGTCATTCGACCGGGTCACCCGGGCCCTGGGGATCGATGACGACCTGGCCACGAGGCTGGCCCGAGCCGACGTGGATGTGGATCCGGCCCGGTTCCGGACCCGACAGGCGCTGCACGCCGTCCTCGGTCTGGCCGGCGGAGCGGCACTCGCACTTCTCGTCCGCCCGGGTTCGTTCGTGTCGGTGCTCACCGTGGTCGGTCTCCCGCTCCTGTGGGTGCTGCTCGACGAGCAGCGGATCTCGAATCGGATCCGCCACCGATCCCATGTCCTGCAGGTCGAGCTTCCCGTGGTGGCCGAGCAGCTGGGGATCCTGATCGACGCCGGATCGTCGTTGCCGTCCGCACTGGCCCGGATCGCCCGGCGGGGACGGGGTGCCGCGGCCGAGGACCTGCAACGGGTGGTCCTCCGCATCCGCAGCGGGCTCGGCGAGGCCGAGGCCCTGTCGGAGTGGGCCGACCGGTCGAACACCGGGGCGGTCCGGCGACTCGTGTCGGTGCTGTCGCTGCACCGGGAGGCGGCCGACCTCGGGCAGCTGATCTCGGCGGAGGCCCAGGCGATCCGAGCCGAATCCCACCGCGAGCTGGTGGAGCGGATCGAGAGGCGGGGCCAGCTCGTATGGATCCCCGTCACCGTGGCGACGCTCGTGCCGGGACTCCTCCTCCTGGCCGTTCCGTTCGCGTCGGCCCTCTCACAGGTGACCGGCGCATGAGCACGCACCAGCAGCCACACCGACAGCGCCCACTTCGACAACAGCACCCACTTCGACAACAGCACCCACTTCGACAACAGCACCCACTTCGACAACAGCACACACACCGACAGGGAGACAGCCATGAGCAGCTCAGCCAGCAACACGACCAGCACGACCGCCACGACCAGCACGACCGCACGGCGGCGACGGGTCCGATCCGAGATCGCCGAGGGGGTCATCTCCACGGCGATCGCGGTCCTGATCGTGGCGTTCCTCGGAATCGGCCTGTGGAAGGGGTTCGACGTGATGATGAACAGCGCCACGGAGAAGACCCAGAACCAGGTCGAACAGATCGGCAACTGAGGCCGGAGGCCTGGCCCGGCACGGTCGCCGGAGTCGGCGAGCGTGGCTCCGGACTTCTCAGCACCTTGCTCGGGGTCTCCGCTCTGGTCGTCGCCCTGGGTCTCGCCACCAACGTGTGCGTCGGCCTGTGGACCCGATCGACGGTCGAGGCCGTCGCCCAGGACGCCGCCCGCGACCTGGCCGCCACCCCGGAGGGCGGCCTGGACCGAGCCCGGGTCGACGAGGTCCTCGACCGGGCCCGCTCGCGCCTCGGATCGGCCGGGGCGCGCACCGACCTCCGACTCGAGGGGCTCGACGGGTCCGTCCGTCTCAGGGTCCGTCACCCGGGCGTCAGCCTGGTGCCACGGATGCTCAGCGGTCATGGAGCGTTCGGCTCGATCGACGAGGTGATCGTGGTCGGTCGGGAGGACGGTCGGTGAGCGCCTCACGCGGTGAGCGCGGAGCCGTCGCCGGCCTCGAGGGAGTGCTGTTCGCCGTCCTGATCCTGGTGACGGGGACCCTGGTGGTGACCAACTCCTGGTCGGTGCTGCAGGTCCGCCGGTCCCTCGACGGAGCGGCACGCGAGTACATCCGCGGGTACACCCAGGCTGCCGACCCCACCGCCGCGCATCGTGACGGCCGAATCGCTCTGTTCGACGTGCTCGACGGTGAGGGGGTGCGGGCCGGCTCCGTGTCGATCGACGGACCCGATCCGTCGGTCTTCGGTCCGTGTGCCACCGCGACGGTCACGCTGTCGAGCACGGTTCCGTCGCTGCGACTCCCGTTCATCGGCCGAGTCGCGTCGACGACGGTCCGGGTGACCCACACCGAGCTCGTCGACGCCCACCGTGAGATGACCGTCGGTCGCTCCTACGACCCGGAGGCGACCGCCTGTGCGCGCTGAACGGGCCACTGCCCTGGTCATGGTGCCCGCGGTGGCACTGGTGTTCATCGTCCTGGCCGCGATCGCTCTGGACCTGACCGCGGTCGCCGGCGTCCAACGATCGGCCGAGCGGACCCTGGCCGCCGCCGTCGACGATGCGGCCGGATTGATCGACGGGCGCGCACACCAGGCCGACGGCTCGATCCGCATCGACCGGGTGCGAGCGGAGCAACTCGTTCGGGCGCGGATCGGGGCCGAGGAGCTGCCGGGGCGGGTCGTCGGGCTGACCGTCGACGTCACCGCGACCACGGTGGACGCCACCGTGCGGATCGAGACCCCGCACATCTTCCTCCGCGCCGTTCCCGGCCTGGCCGACAGCACCCTGTCCTCCCCCATCCACCTGCGGGCCCGCCTGCGGGACTGACCCGAGACGAGACGTGATGGACCACCTCGAGACGCTGGAGCCCCACGCCCTGCGCCGACTCGACCACGACCGCGCCCCCGGCCCGGGGATGACCCTGACCCGCGATCGGATCGGCGACGAGTTGGTGCTGCGGAAGTCCGCTCGGGGCGGACAGCGCGCCGCTCTGCGTCGAGAGGCCGAGGTGCTGCGCGCCCTCGGCGGCCATGGCGTGGTGCGCCTGATCGAGCTCGTCGACGGCGCGGATGTCACCGAGCTCGTCCTCCTCGACACGGGTGGGCCGTCCCTGGCCGCGGCGCTGGCCGACCCGGCCACCGACAGCCGTTCCGCGCTCCGACTGCTCGCGGATGCCTGCGACGCGGTGAGTCGACTGCACGAACAGGGATGGGCGCACGGCGACCTGCGCGCCGACCACGTGCTGTTGACCCGGCGACACCACATCCGGTTGTGCTCGCTCGGCGATGCGGTGACCCTCGACACAGAGCCCGACGCCGGGCGCGCCGATCGGGTGGCGCTCCTGCGCATCGTCGACGACTGGACCCGCTCGGCCGGGACGGACGGGTCCCCGATGTCGAGTCGCATCCGCTCCCGCGTCCTGGCGCGGCGCACCCATCGTCTGCCCGACGATCCCGACCCGCGACTGCTGGGTCGCATCCTTCGCCGCACCGCCGCCACCGGTCTGCCCGTTCCATCCCGGGACCGCATCCGCCTCTCACTCCCCCTCCGATCCGGTCGCCGGGTACGGCGGGTCGCGGTTCCTGCGATCACGATCATCCTCGCCGCCGGGATCGCGTGGTTCGCGCTCCCCTCCCAGGGCGCAGACCCGGGGCCCGGCGGCAGCGACAGCGGGGGCGGCACGGCACACACCACCGAGATGTCCACCACCACGATCTCCACCGGCCCGACCACCACCGGCCCGACCACCACCGGCCCGAGCTCCGCCACCACGACGGTCGCCCCCGGCGCCGCACCACCGGCGCCCGAGACGGCCGCCGCTTCCGGCTGTCGCGCCGTCGATCGGTCCCGACCCGACGTCGACGGCGATGGATGCGGCGACGACGTCCGCATCGAGCACGACGTCGTCGTCGCCGGCGGCCACCGGTACCGGGTGGGGCGAGTCGGTGACCTGGCGGCGATCGGCGACTGGGACTGCGACGGCACCTCGACCATCGCCGTTCTGCGACCTGAGGACGGGACGGTCCACGTGTTCGACCGCTGGGCGCTCGACGGCCGGCCGGCGCAGGCCGCGACGTGGGGACGCGTCGACGGCGCGGCGTCGATCGCCGCCCCCGCCGACGGCTGCGGTACACCCCGCGTCACCACGACGTCGGGCTCGGTCCAGACCGTCACGCCGACCGGGTCACCGGACGCGACGCCTGCTGGGGAGCAACCGTGACCGGGCGACGGGAACGCGCTGTCGTCGGGATGCGACTCGGTGCCGCCCTGGTCGCCGAGCTCGCCGGTCTGGCTCTCACCGTCGCCGTTCTGAGCTCCCCCGGCGGCCAGCAGTCGACGACGACCGATCCGCTCGATCGGGCGGGGCACGTCGCGGGGTGGGTCACGATCGCGTTGCTGGGCTACCTGCTGGTGGTCACCGGCATCCAGGTCCTGGCCCTCGGGCTGGACGGAGTCGCACCCGGACGCCCGGTCGCCGGACGCCTCGCAGCGACCGCCACCCGACTCGGGCCCCGGGCGATGGCCGGTGTCGCCGCGGCGGTCCTGCTCTCGGGTGCAACCGCCTGTCGACCCACCGATCCCACCCCCGCCGGTCGCGACGGCCAGCCTGTGCCGGTGGCGCTGGAGGCGGTGGCACCGAAGACGGTGTGGCTGTTGGAGGGGGCGACCCCGACGGTCGACGGGACGGTCTCGATGGTTCTGGAGTCGGAGCCGTCGGAGCCGGTCACCATGGAGCTCGAGGCGGAGCCCGCTGTCCCGACCGATCCGC
>WBZP01000403.1_pt1 | contig 59337 bp, 60 predicted proteins | sample 5204301 | NCBI WGS metagenome assembly WBZP01 (sample SAMN12412401, study PRJNA552823) | activated sludge metagenome | isolation source: activated sludge from nitrification reactor of wastewater treatment plant... | place: USA: Pennsylvania | collected 2017 | reverse complement strand
GACGTTGACGCTGACCGGGACCGGGACCAAGGCGCAGTACGAGGAGGCGCTCAAGGCGGTGACGTTCACCGCCACCCAAGGCGCCGGACTGGTACGTGGTCTGGTGATCAATGTCACCGATGACACCGGCGTGCAAAGCCTGACGTCGGGTCTGGCGACGGTCAATGTCAATGCTGCGTTGATCAGCCCGTTGGTCACTACGTTGGGTGCGCCGAATTATGTGATCGGTAAGCCGCCGGTTCAGTTGTTGTCGTCGGTGACGATCACTGATGGTGATTCGCCGAATATGTCCGGTGCTGTGGTGACGATCGGGAGCTTGGCGCAGTCCGGTGATGTGTTGGGTTACACCGCGCCGCAGAACAATCCGATCACCGGCAGCTGGGATGCGGCGACCAACACGTTGACGCTGACCGGGACCGGGACCAAGGCGCAGTACGAGGAGGCGCTCAAGGCGGTCACGTTCAGTGCGACCCAGGGTGCGTTGCTGGTGCGTGGGTTCTCGATCTCGGTGACCGACAGTACGGGCCTGAGCAGTGGGTGGAGCGGTGCGGCTACCGCGACAGTCGCCAACCCGGTCGCACCGGGAATCGCAACACTGGGCGCTGGCAACTACATCATCGGGAAGACCGGGACCACGGTGTTGTCGTCGGTGACGATCACCGACACCGACTCGACGACGATGTCGGGTGCCACGGTCAAGATCAATACGTTGGGTCAGTCCGGTGATGTGCTGGGTTACACCGCGCCGCAGAACAATCCGATCACCGCGACCTGGGATGCGGCGACCAAGACGTTGACGCTGACCGGGACCGGGACCAAGGCGCAGTACGAGGAGGCGCTCAAGGCGGTGACGTTCACCGCCACCCAAGGCGCCGGACTGGTACGTGGGTTCTTGGTCCACGTGACCGATGACACCGGGTTGACCAGCATTACCGGAGGTGCGGCGACGATGACGGTGGCGAGTCCAGCCGCCCCGACGGTTACCGCGTTGGCTGGCTCAAGGTATGTCAAGGACAAGCCCCCGGCGCAGGTGATGACGGCCGTTGTGATCACAGACACCGACTCCGCCAACATGACCGGAGCGACTGTCCAGATCACCGCGTTCTACAACGCCGGCGACACTTTGTACTACACACCGGCGGTCGGAAGTTCGATCACGGGGAGCTACAACGCGACAACGCACACCTTGACGCTCTCCGGCACCGCAACCAAAGCGGAGTACAAGGCCGCGCTCGAGTCGATCAAATGGTCGGCGACGACCGGTTGGGCGCAGATCCGGACCTTCCAGATCTACGTCACCGATGATAGCGGTGTGAAGAATGTCATCGCCGGATCCGTGTCCAACGGGGCCTACCTGATCTAGGTTCCCGATGCACTGAGGGGCGGCGCGCTCGAACGATGAGTTCGGGCGCGCCGCTTGTCAGAGCGGTGATGTCGACAATCAGGGGCTGCCCCGGCGGGGCGTCCCGCATGACCTCGAGGCAGCCGTCGCCGGCGTGTAGGTCAGATCGCCGGACCCAGCAGGTCGTCGGCATCCTTGATGACGTAGCCGTAACCCTGCTCGGCGAGGAACCGCTGCCGGTGCGCGGCGTACTCGGCGTCCAGACTGTCGCGGGCCACCACGGAGTAGAACACCGCGCCGCCACCGTCGACCTTGGGTCGTAGCAGCCGCCCGAGTCGTTGCGCCTCCTCCTGGCGGGAACCGAAAGTGCCCGAAACCTGCACGGCCACTGACGCTTCCGGCAGGTCGATGGAGAAGTTGGCCACCTTCGACACCACCAGCCGGCGGATCTCGCCACGCCGGAACGCGTCGAAGAGGGCTTCGCGTTCGGCGTTCTTGGTGGCCCCTTGGATCACCGGGGAATCCAATTCGGCGCCCAACTCATCGAGCTGATCGAGATACGCACCGATCACCAGCGTCGGCTCATCGGGGTGGCGTTCCAGGATCGATTTGACCACCGCGATCTTCGAATGCGCGGTGGAGCACAACTTGTAGCGCTCCTCGGGTTCGGCCGTCGCGTACGTCATCCGCTCGTTGTCGGTCATGGTGACCCGGACCTCGATGCACTCGGCGGGCGCGATCCAGCCCTGGGCCTCGATGTCCTTCCATGGCGCGTCGTAGCGTTTCGGTCCGATCAGGGAGAACACGTCACCCTCGCGGCCGTCCTCCCGGATCAGCGTGGCGGTCAGGCCCAGACGTCGGCGCGACTGCAGGTCGGCGGTCATCCGGAACACCGGCGCGGGCAGCAGATGGACCTCGTCGTAGATGATCAGGCCCCAGTCGCGGCTGTCGAACAGTTCGAGGTGCCGGTACTCGCCCTTGGTGCGCCGCGTGATCACCTGGTAAGTCGCGATGGTGACCGGCCGGATCTCCTTGCGCTCGCCCGAGTACTCGCCGATCTCCTCTTCGGTCAGCGAGGTGCGGGCGATCAATTCGCGCTTCCATTGCCGGCCGGCAACGGTGTTAGTGACCAGGATCAGCGTCGTCGCTCCCGCCTTGGCCATGGCCGCGGCGCCGACGATGGTCTTGCCCGCGCCGCACGGCAGCACCACCACACCCGAGCCGCCCGCCCAGAACGAGTCGGCTGCCATCTCCTGGTAGTCGCGCAACTGCCAGCCGTCCTGCCGGAGGTTGATCGCATGCGCCTCGCCGTCGACGTAACCCGCAAGATCCTCTGCGGGCCAACCGATCTTCAGCAGCATCTGCTTGACCCGGCCGCGCTCGGACGGGTGCACGATCACCGTGTCGTCGTCGATGCGGGCACCGAGCATCGGAGTGATCTTCTTGTTCCGCAGCACCTCTTCGAGAACGGCGCGGTCCAGGCTGACCAGCGTCAACCCATGGGCCGGATGCTTGACCAGCTGCAGGCGGCCGTACCGGGCCATGGTGTCGACGATGTCGACCAGCAGCGGCTGCGGCACCGCATAGCGGGAGAACGTGACGAGCGCGTCGACCACCTGCTCGGCGTCGTGGCCCGCCGCGCGGGCGTTCCACAGCGCCAGCGGCGTGATTCGGTAGGTGTGCACGTGCTCGGGTGCACGTTCGAGTTCGGCGAACGGGGCGATCGCGGCGCGCGCGGCACCGGCCTGATCGTGGTCGACTTCGAGCAGGACCGTCTTGTCCGACTGGACGATCAGCGGGCCGTCGGTCATGCGCGATCCGTTCCGCTACTCGTTGGAAAAGTCATGCGCCCATTATCCTCAGTCCGCCGACATCACCGACGTCACGCGGTGCACGGCAAAATCGCGTACCCGCCCGGACGCCGAGTCGAAGGCGATCAGCTGGCCACCGCGCACGTTGATCGGGGACACCACGCGCTGGGTCGCGACGCCCGCTGCGTCGATGTAGCCGATCACCACGTCGTTGTGCTGCAGAGCGGCCAACTGCAACAACGACATGGCCCGCGCCGGGTCGACCTTGCCGTTGCCGAACGGGGCGCTGACCACCTTGCGCAGCACCGCGACGACGCCGGCCAGGGTGTCGCGATTCGGGGTGGACGGCATGGGCCGGTACAGCCGACGGTACTGCGGGGCCGGCACCCGCGCGCCGCGGCCACGCAGGTCGACGATCGAACCGGTGGAATCCTCGGCCGCCGGGGCCAGACCCGCCGACCGCAGAGCGGCCAGGACATCGCCGATCGGCGCCTGCGACACCGCCACCGTGGGGGCCACCAGCCGAAGCTGAAGGGCCTGCGCCGCCGGGGCGGCGACGGCCTGGGCCAACAGCACCGGATCTTCGCACCGAACGAACGACGAGGCCATGCCCACCCGCACCTGGCCGTGCCGGCGCGCCACGTCGTCGATGAGGTAGGTCAGTCCCTGCGGCACCGGCGTCTTGGAGTGCTTCTTGAAGAACGCGTGCAGAGCACCGGCGTTGCGGCCGGTGTCCAGGGCGTGCCGGACGGATGCCTCGCTGATGCGGTAAACCCTTGCCGCACCGGCAGATTCGATGGTCGCTACGACGTCGAGTTCGTCGGCGAGGTCGCGGATCAACGGGCCGGGAACCACCACGGTGAGGTCGGCCTGCAGTAGGAAGTGGTCGATGGGTGCCGGCAGGATCTTCTCCATCGCCGTCACCGCGGCCTCGGCGTCATCGGTGAGCAAGGCCCTGGCCGGCGTGCTGATCGCGCCGCGGCCCACGACCCCCAGCGCATGTGCCTCGTCGAGGAGATGGCCGACGGGCTCGGGCTGCAGTCGGACCGCCCAGCGTGGCCGCCGCCAGGTCATGGCCCGCGAGATGCCCGCCGCATCGGCGGCCGCGCCGGGGGGAAGATCGGCCAACAGCGCCAGCAGCAGCCGGCGATCAAGTGGCGCAGCGGTCGAGTACAGCGAATCTGACAGTGCCGCATAGGGTTTGCCCTCCGGGCCGCGACTGCCGATCAGCCCGGGCCGGGCGGGCAGGTCCAGCCAGGTAGTGGCCAGCAGGTGCCAGCGTTCCGCCGTGGGAGATTCGGCGAACCGGTCGGCGGCGACGGTCGGCGCCCAGTACGGCCCGCCACCCGCCTCCGGTTCGGGGTCCGGTATGCCACTGTGGATCAACCCGGCCGCCGAGGCCAGTTCGAGGATCAGTCCGAGCCGGCCCTCGCCGATGCCCGTGTTCTTGGCCAGCCGTCGGAGATCCCGGACGCCCAGACCGCCGCTGCGCAGCTCGGGAACCGGTGCGGTGCCCAGGGCGTCGATCACGACGTCGAACTCGTGGAGGATGTCGATCACCGCACCGGCAGCCGCCGCGTCGGCGTCCCGGGCGGATCCGGTGCCATTCGGGGCGGCGGTCGGTTGCGGCGCGGTGAACCGCACCGGCCCGGCGTGAGCGCCACGCAGCACCTGGCCGACCTGTCGGGGCAGGATCACGGTTTCCTCGTCCACAGCGCGTAGCAGGCCGGCGGCGAGCAGTCGCTGAACCGGGCGATCCTCGGGAGTGCCCGGTGCGGCGTCACGGGTGCGCCCGACCGGGGAGCCCTCCAGCAGCCGGTGCAGCAGGTCGGCCTCCGCCGGTTCCAGCTGCGCGATCCGCTCGGCGATGTCGGCCGGGTCGGCCGCCGGATCCTCCAGGACGACCTGCCCGGGATACCAGGGCAGCCCGGCGCCGGCCTCGGCGGCGACGCGCAGCAGCTCGTCACCCCAGACCAGCGCCCGGTCGGCAAGATCGGCCACCGCCTCGCCGACGGCGCATTCGTCGGCGCGGTTCCCGATGAGGGCCAGCAGCGCGCTCAACGGCACCGGCGAGACGTTGGCCTGCAGCGTCAACAGCCCGTCCAGTACCGCGAGCCGCAGAAAGTCCAGGTCATCGGTGGCGGCTTTGACCGACTGACGCGCCTGGGCGCGCGCGGCCAGCGCCGAGATGCTGCCCGGGGGCGGCTGGGTGAGGTCAGGCCGCAACTCGAGCAACCGAATCAGCCGGTCGTCGGGAAGGTCGGTCAACCAGGCGCCCAACGGCAGGCCCGGGGTGTGTTTCGTCATTGCCGACCAGCGTAAAACAGCCTCTGTGACGCGCCAGTGGTCCATAGCTGTCACAATGAACCCCGTGGCTGACATTGTTGAGACCAAGACGGACCGCTACGTCGATCCCGGCTGGCCCACCACCGACCCCAACGACCATGCGGTGAGCGAACTCGTCGCCGACCGCGCCGGTGCCATGTCGCCGTTCGGGGAGATCGTCTTCCCCCTACCGGCCGACGAACTGCCCTACCTGCACCCGGTCACCGTCATCAACAAGTAGCCCGGTGGTCAGGGCGCCCGGCTCCCAGCCGCTCTCGCATCTCGACGAGCAGGGTGCCGCGCACATGGTCGACGTGTCCGGGAAGTCGGCCACCAAACGCACGGCGGTGGCTGCTGGCGTTGTGCGCACCACCGCCGAAGTCGTCACGCTGATCTCCTCCGGCGGCCTGCCGAAGGGCGATGCGCTGGCCACCGCGCGGGTGGCCGCGATCCTGGCGGCCAAACGCACCAGCGACCTCATCCCGCTGTGTCACCACCTGGCCCTGACCGGTGTCGACATCGGCTTCGAGATCGGAACCACCGACATCGAGATCACCGCGACGGTGAAGACCACCGACCGCACCGGTGTCGAGATGGAGGCGCTGACGGCCGTCAGTGTGGCCGCGCTGACGCTCTACGACATGATCAAGGCGGTCGATCCGGCCGCGCGCATCGACGACATCCGCGTGCTGAGCAAGGCCGGCGGACGTACCGGAGAATGGGTCAGATGACCCGCACCGGCCGAATCGTCATCGCCTCCACCCGGGCCGCCGCAGGGGTCTACGACGATCGAAGCGGCCCGATGATCGCGGAATGGTTTGTGCAGCAAGGATTTCCAGCGCCAGAGGTGGTTGTCGTCCCCGACGGTGACCCGGTCGGCCGGGCGCTGCGCATCGCGGTCGCCGACGGTGTGGACGTGGTGATCACCTCCGGCGGCACGGGCATCTCGCCGACGGACGAGACGCCGGCGCAGACCAGGCCTCTGCTGGATTTCGAACTGCCCGGCCTGGCCGAGGCGATCCGCCGCAGCGGGCTGCCGAAGGTGCCGACCGCCATCCTGTCCCGCGGGCTGGCGGGAGTCTCCGGTCAGACGCTGATCGTCAACCTGCCCGGCTCGCCGGGCGGCGTACGCGACGGCCTGGATGTGCTGACCGGTGTCGTGCACCACGCACTGGATCAGCTGGCCGGCAAGGACCACCCGCGATGACCGCGATTCTGCGCAGCGCCCTGACGAGCGAACCGATCTCCCTGGCCGAGCACGAACAGCTCGTCGCCCGGCACGCGGCGGGTGCGGTGGTCGGGTTCGCCGGGGTGGTGCGCGACCACGACGGCGGACGGCAGGTCGTCCACCTGGAGTACTCGGCGCATCCCAGCGCCGGCCAGACGCTGGCCGAGGTGCTCGCGGAGGTCGGGGAGCAGGCCGTCGGGGTGCGAGCCATCGCCGCCAGCCACCGGGTGGGCACTCTGCAGATCGGCGATGCCGCACTGGTAGCGGCGGTGTCCGCCGATCATCGTGGTGCGGCGTTCGAGACCTGCGCCCGGTTGGTGGACGCGGTCAAGGAGCGGCTACCTGTGTGGAAGCACCAGTTCTTCGTCGACGGCACCGACGAGTGGGTCAACTCGGCCTGAGCCGCCTTGTTCCTTGTCCAGTTACAGGTCCTGATCCAGTTTCAGCGTCCCCTGCGACAACGTTCGAGAGCGGGTCGCAGAGGACGCTGAAACCGGTACGGGGATATTCCCGCGGACGGTCAGGCGGGCGGCAGCGGCACCAGCGGGGCGCCCTGCCCGTCCGCCGGTGCGGCGGCGTCGGGGGCCGCTGGGACCAGGGGAGTGTTCGGCGGTGGCGGCCCGACAGGCGCGGGAGCCGATGCCGTCAGCGGCCGCTGCGCGATGGCCAGCAGCAACGCGTCCTTGCCGCTGATCTCCTGGGTCTGCACCGCACGCCACAGCTCCTGTGCATAGCTCCGGTAGGGGCCGTCCTGCGGGGCGGTCGGCGCATCGGTGGTGCCGGGCGGCAGGTTCTCGGGGCTGGCCAGATGCGGTACGCCGTCCGGCGGCATGATCGGCAGCTGGCCCGACACCGCCTGGTTGGCGGCATCGAACACCGGAGCCGGCACGTTGACGGCACCCAGCGGGGCCAGCGGATCGGAGGCAGCTACCGGGGCGGGCGCGGGGGCATCGGGTGCCGGAGCCGGACCCGGGATCGCCGGATCAACCGGCGCGGGGGCCAGCGGACTGCCATGCAGCGCCCATACCTGCGGCTGCGGCGTGTCCGGTGCGGGCGGCTCGGCCCGGATCCAGTCAGCGGTGCTGACTACGACGGGCTCTTCGGGGGTGGGTAGCGGGAGGGGCGCGTCGGCCGGGGGCGGCGCGGGTGCCTCCGGGGCGGGGACCGCGTCGATCGGGGCGGGTGCCTCCGGCAGCGGCGCAGGCGCCTCGGGTGCGGGGAGGGTGTCAATCGGGGCGGGCGCGTCGGCCGGGGGCGGCGCGGGTGCCTCCGGGGCGGGGACCGCGTCGATGGGAGCCGGGGCTTCCGGGAGCACGGGGTCGACCGGGGCCGGAATCGGTGCCTCGGGTGCATCGACGGGGGCGGGCGCCTCCGGAGCCGGGATGTCCATGGCGGCCGGTGTCACCTCGAGCGCATCGGCCGGCCTCTGCTCGGACGGGGCTTCCTGGGTGGCCGGCGTTGCGGTCACGTTGCGGGGCGTAGCGCCCGACAGGCCGGTGCCGCACACCGGCCACGCGCCGCGACCCTGAGTGGCCAGCACGTGCTCGGCGACCGCGATCTGCTCGTCCTTGCTGGCCAGGTTCGCCGCCGACGCATACTGGCTGCCGCCGTGGGCGGACCAGGTGCCCGGCGAGAACTGCAGACCGCCCTGGTAGCCGTTGCCGGTGTTGATCGCCCAGTTGCCACCTGACTCGCAGCGCGCGACGGTGTCCCATTCGGCGTCGGTGGCGGCGGTGGCATGTCCCGCCAGGGCCATGCCACCGCTACCCAGTACCGCGCCGGTGAAGGCGATTTTGGCGGCCTGCTTGGCCGAAGCCGATGTCGTTGGCTTGCGATGCCGTGCACTCATAGCTCAGCGAATCCTCTCTGCACACGCCTGCGAGGTCAGCTGTCGGGTTCGGGCTGGAGAGGTTGCCCGGCCGTGACGCTCCCGAGGGAACGGCTCGGCTTCACCCCTAGAAGAAACGGAGCACGTTCCTTCTTGGTCCGATCTCGGTGGACCGATTGGGTCCCCCGCCTCCATCCGCGGTGGTTCGGTGTTGCCCCTGCCCGTTGCGGATGGAGTTCGGCGCGTAAGGAGGGGAGGCCCGCCGCTGTCTGACGCGCAGCCGGCTTGGCAGTGACGGTATCGGGTGGTCCGGGGTCCGTCTATTTTTGACAAATCGGCCGAGTCTCGCTACGGCGAAACTTAAAGGCCCTCCAAATCCCCATTTCGGCCGGGCGTTTTGCCTGCTCATCAGGTGCCGCTACCGGGACGTGGCCCGCCCGTTATTCATTCGTTATGTGACGTAAATCACATCAACCGCCCGCGAACGGCGGAAGGATGTCGATGGTCTGACCGGACCGCAGCTCAACGTGCAGATCCCGAACCGCGAACCCGTCGCGAAGGTACGAACACTTCTGCAACACCTGCCCCAACTGTCCGTCGCGTACCGTCAACGCATCGGTCAGATCGGCCAGGGTGGCTCTCGCCGGAAGCCGGATTTCCTCCTCGTCCACGCCGGCGGCATCCCGGGCGGCGGCGAAGAACCGCACCGTCACCGGGAACTGGGCCGCGGCTTCCCGAACGTCTGTCATGTCAGCCGCCGATCGCGCTCATCGGCCGAGCGGGCTGGACGAAGGCAGGGTCGTTGATCCCGTGCCCGGCGGCCTTGCCCCACATCGCCGCGCGCCACGCCGCGTCGATCTCGTCGTCGGTGCCCCCGTTGCGCAGCAACGTCCGCAGGTCCGTCTCCGTCGATGCGAACAAACAGTTGCGCACCTGACCGTCGGCGGTCAGCCTGGTGCGGTCACAGGTCCCGCAGAACGGCCGCGACACCGACGCGATGATGCCGACCGTCGCCGGGCCACCGTCGACCAGCCACAGCTGGGCGGGCGCCGAGCCGCGCGGGCGCGGATCGGGCGTCAGGGTGAAATGTCGTCCGAGGATGGCCAGGATGTCGTCGGCCATCAGGGTGGTGCCGCGGTCCCACCGGTGCTCGGCGTCCAACGGCATCCGCTCGATGACCCGAAGGTGGAAACCGCCCTCACGGCTGAAACGCGTCAGCTGCACCACGTCGTCAGCGCCGGTGACCGGATCGAGCACCGCGTTGAGCTTGACCGGATCCAGCCCGGCCGCCACCGCCGCAGCCAGGCCGGCCAGCACGTCGTCGAGTCGGTCGCGCCGGGTGATGGCGGCGAAGTGCGCGGGGTCGACACTGTCGAGGGACACGTTGACGCGATCCAGGCCCGCTTCGGCCAGGCCGTCCGCGCGGTGCCGCAAGCCAATCCCGTTGGTGGTCAACGAGATTTCGGGGCGCGGCCGAAGAGCCGCGGTGGCCGCCACCACTTCCTCCAGTCGCCGCGCGAGCAGCGGTTCGCCGCCGGTGAACCGGACCCCGGTGATCCCCAGGCGCGTGACCGCGATGCGCAGCAGCCGGATCAGTTCGTCGTGGCTCAGCAGCTGTTGGCCGGGCAGCCAGTCCAGACCGTCCGCGGGCATGCAGTACGTGCAGCGCAGGTTGCACCGGTCGGTCAGCGACACCCGCAGGTCGGTGGCGATACGGCCGTAGGTGTCGACGAGAGGCCCGTCGGTCGGAGCGGGTGCGGCAAGCCGGGCGGCCACCGGCAGCCCGAGCGCGGTCACGGTCACCGGGCCGCCCCGATCCGCTGTTCGCGGCCACTGTCGACGGGACCGTCGACCGGGACGATGTCCTTGCCCAGGGGCATCAGGGAGACCGGGATCAGCTTGAGGTCGGCCAGCGCCAACGGAATGCCGACGACCGTCACCGCCATCGCCACGGCGCTGACGAGGTGGGCGAGCGCCAGCCACCAGCCGAACAGGAGCACCCACACGATGTTGCCGATCAGCGCACCCGGGCGGGTGCCCGGCTTGGCGACGATCGTGCGGCCGAACGGCCACAGCGCAAAGGATGCGATCCGTAGCGAGGCGAAGCCGAAGGGGATGGTCACGATCAGCACGAAGCAGAGCAGCGCCGCGATCAAATAGCCCAGCGCCAGCCACAGGCCGCCGAAGACCAACCAGACTACGTTCAGTATCAGGCGCATCTCTCCTCCAGAGGTGAGGTAAGCCTACCGAGCAAACTGGGGTGCTGGTGGCCGGGCCGTCCGAGTAGGATCTGTGCTCGATGCGTCCTGCGGTGGCGGGGCGCTCAACTTTGTTGCCCGACCGGGGCAACCCGTCAGACAAAGCAGGTGAAACCAGTGCCTACCGGCCGGGTGAAGTGGTACGACGCCGACAAGGGGTTCGGCTTCCTGTCCCAGGAAGAGGGCGAGGACGTCTACGTCCGTTCGTCGTCGTTGCCCGACGGTGTCACCGAACTCAAGGCCGGCCAGCGCGTCGAGTTCGGCCTGGCCTCGGGACGGCGTGGTCCCCAGGCGCTGAGCCTCAAGCTGATCGACCCGCCGCCGAGCCTGACGCGGACCCGCCGCGAAGCCGCCGGTTCGCCGGAGCACAAGCACAGCCCCGACGAACTGCACGGGATGGTCGAGGACATGATCACCCTGCTCGAGGGCACCGTGCAGCCGGAGTTGCGCAAGGGTCGCTACCCCGACCGGAAGGTGGCCCGCCGCGTCTCCGAGGTGGTCAAGGCCGTCGCCCGCGAACTCGACGCCTGAACCCTGCGTGCAGCGGGCGCCGGCCGTGTCACCGCCGCGGCCGTTCAGTTGCCGTTGCCGCGGCTGACTACGATGAACGCGTGGCCTAACTCGCTGACCTGCTCAAGCAGCCCGCCGTGCTCGTGGCGGCCGGGAGTGCCACCCAGCCCGTCCAGGCGCTGATCTCCGACATCGTCAAAGTCGTTCTCGCGCAGCTTGATTTGACCACGCTCGTTCGCGAGGAGCTGGACATCGACGCGGTGGTGTCCGATGTCGACATCGACCCGATCGTCAACCGCATCGACCTCATCGGCCTGGCCAACCGGATCATCGTCGGCGTCGACCTGCCCGCCATCATCAGGGACTCGACGAACACCGTGACCGCGGAGGTGATGACGGACGTCCGCACCCAGGGCGAGCAGGCCGACCGGGAATCCCCGTGACCGGAACCGGCGAACGCGCGGCGGGCATCGTCAGCCGGGGTGTGGCCGCGGTGATCGATTTCCTGGCCGTCGGGCTGATCCTCGCAGCCATTTACGTCGGGCTCGTGCTGACCAAGTTGATGCTTCACCCTACGGCCTTCACGTTTCCGTCCCTCGACCTGGTCTTCTCGGCCTCCGCCGCATTCGTGGTAGCCGTGGGATACCTCTGCGCGTGCTGGGCGGTGTCCGGCTGCACCGCGGGCGCGGTCGTCATGGGGCTGCGCGTCGTCGGCCGGCGCAAGCCACGGCTGGGCCTCCCTCTTACGTTGCTGCGGGCGATCGCGTGTGTGCTGTTGCCGGTGGGGTTGCTCTGGGTGGCGGTGGACAGACAGCGCCGGTCGCTGCAGGACATCGTGTTTCAGAGCAGGGTCCTCTACGGACGCCCGTGATCCGCAGACCGGCCGCCGCCATCGAATCGCGCCCAGAGGTCCGGACCTGACCAGCGGGCTCACGCCGCACACCCGGGAAGCGTTGGGCAGCAAGCCTTTCGGTGATGGCCGGCATGCGAACTTCGACGCCGGTACCTTCGACTCCGAGCTGATCGCGGCGGTGTGCCGGGACGCGGGCTGCGACGTGATCATCGAGACCCCGCCGACGGGCACCTGACCGATCTGGCAATTCTACGAAAGCGGCTGCGGGAGAATTGAGTTCGTCAGCTCCAGGTGGTGCGGACCGACCATTCGGCGTGCGGCACCTCGCGCAGTTCGCCCTCGTCGTCGACACCGAGGGTCATCAACTGGACCACGAACCCGTGCAGCCGGCCGCGTTGTGCGTCGACGGTCGGGATGGTGACGGCCAGCCGCGCACCGGGCCGGAAGACGGCGGTAGTCGTGTCAGCGGGGTCCTCGTAGACGAGCATCAGCCGCCACGGCGCGGCCCCGATGGCCGACGGCACCGACAGCTGGATCGGGTTCCTTTCGTCGACGGCGAGTTCACCCTGCGTGCCGGGGTTCTGACAATCCGCGAGGTTCAGCACATTGCAGTAGAAGTACGGTCCGATCCGCGCCGTATGTCCGTGCGAGAACGCGCTGATCTGCGGGAGGTCAGACCCGCCGTGGCGGGCCCAGGCCGCGGCGCCGACACCCGCCGCGACAGACGCCGGGAGCACCGCGGCGGCAGTGATGGCCGCGACCTTCCGCTTCACGACTTCGGCACCGCCGACCGCGGGTGCTGCCGGGGATCGCCCTCCTGACCGACCAGGACCGGCCGGTTGCCGCCGAGGCCCGGGATCAGCGAGGCTCCACGGAAGCTGACGACCGTCTGGGCGAGGCCCGGGATCAGCAGGGCCGTCACGACGGTGAAGCCGATGAAAAGCACCGGATACACCAGCACCCCCATTGCACCGCCGAGCACCCACGCCAGCTGCAGCACGGACTCCGAACGACCGAACGCAGACGCCCGTGACTCCTCTGGCAGGTCGTCCTGAAGGGAGGCGTCCAGGGACGCCTTCGCGATGGCGCTCGCACCTGCGGTGACCAGGGTGGCCAGTGCCGCGACCAGGAGTTTGCCCGACACCGCCGCGGCCAGAGCGAGCACCGTCACCGCGATCGTGCAGCGCACCACCAGCACGGCCGGCCGGCCCAGTTCCAGTCGCGCCGCGGTGAAGTTCCCGGCGAAGTTGCCGATGGCCGCGGCGGCGCCGACGAGCCCCAGCATCTGCAGCTGCTCCCACCCGGTGGCGTCGTGGGTCTTGGCGACGAACGCGGGGAACAGGAACAGAAACCCGACCATCGCCTTGATGGTGCAGTTTCCCCACAGGGCCGTGATGATGTTGCGGCCCAACGGTTGTCGGACCCTCTCGGGTGCCGCGTCGGAGTGATGCGGCACCCGCCCCGGCCGGTCGGCGCCGGCGTGATAGCTCAGCGTCGTCGGGACCTCGCCGGCGGTGATCTCGACCCGGCTCGGGATCCGCATCGACAACCAGACACCGGCGACGGTGACGGTGAGCACGACCAGCAATGCACCCGGGAGGTCGAACAGCTTGGTGCAGACGAATTCGACCCCGGCGGCCGCGGCGCCACCGACCATGGTCCCGCCCAGCAACCCGAAGATCGTCAGCCGCGAGTTCACCCGCACCAGATCGATCGTCGGCGGCATGACGCGCGGAGTGACCGCGCTGCGCAGCACGGAGAACGACTTGGACAGCACCATCATCCCCAGGGCGCACGGGTAGAGGACCCACGGCGGGAAGCTGCCGGTGGCGCCGTCGTAATTGAGGGTCAGCACGGCGGCCAGCACCGTGCGGATTCCGAACGAGGCGGCCAGCGCGGCCCGCCGGCCATGCTGCAATCGGTCGAGGGCGGGCCCGATCAACGGCGCGATGACAGCGAACGGCGCGATCGTGATGAGCAGGTACAGGGCTACCCGGCCCTTGCTCTCGGCGGTCGCCGCCGCGAAGAACAGCGTGTTGGCCAGCGCCACCGCCATGGCCGCGTCGACGGCGAAATTGGCCACCACCGGCCAGGTCAAGGCGGTCAACCCGGACTTGTCGGCGCCGTCGGCGGTGGCCGCGCGCTGCACGAGGTCGTACATTTTCGTGCCCATCTCACGACTGCGGTAGGCCGCTGCCCGGGTCACGGTGATGCGGGGCGGCGGCTCGGTGTCGCGGCGACCGTCGTCGCCCGGCGGTTCGCGCCGGGTCTGGCGGTCCTCGTTCAGGGGCGGCAGGTAGCGATTGGCGCTCGGGGCGGCGTCGGGACCGGCGCTGGGGTAGTTGGCCATGCCCGGATGCTCGCGGGAGGCACGCGGCGGCGCGCCGGGGCGTCGGCCCGGGGCCGGTCGTCCTCGCCGCGGTCCTGACACGTCATCGATTCTTCCCTATCCCACGACGACGGGCGGTATCGGTGACCGGTGTGGCTGGCAGCCGTGATGTTCAGGCAGTATGAGAGGCGATGGACACCGCAACCCCAATCGCCGACGCCCGGACCGCCCCGCAGTCCGAGGATCTGGTCGCTGTGCTGACCGCAGCCGTCGACGCCGCACGGGCGGCGGTCGTCGAGTTCAGCGGCGAGACGGTCGGCGAGTACCTCGGTGTCACCTACGAGGACACCAGCGCGGCCACCCACCGCTTCCTGGCCGACGTCCCCGGTTACGGGGGCTGGCAGTGGGCCGTGGTCGTCGCGGCCCATCCGGGTTCCGACCATGCCACGATCAGCGAGGTGGTCCTCGTGCCGGGACCGACGGCGCTGCTGGCGCCGCAGTGGGTGCCCTGGGATCAGCGGATCAAGCCCGGCGATCTGGGGCCCGGCGATCTGCTCGCTCCGCCGGCCGACGACCCGCGACTCGTCCCCGGGTACACGCTCAGCGGTGATCCTGCCGTCGACGACGTCGCCACCGAGGTCGGCTTCGGCCGTCGTCGGGTGCTCAGCGAATGGGGCCGCGCCGACGCCGCGCAGCGCTGGCACGACGGCGACCACGGCCCCGAGTCGGCGATGGCCCGTGCCACCCGGCGAGCCTGCCGCGACTGCGGCTACCTGCTGCCGCTCGCCGGATCGCTGGGCACGATGTTCGGCGTCTGCGCCAACGAATTCGCCGCCGACGGTCAAGTCGTCGACTTCACCTACGGCTGCGGTGCGCATTCCGACACGCCTGCACCCGCCGGTGCGGGCTCACCGCTGTACGAGCCGTACGACGACGGGGTCCTCGATGTCGCCGACAACCCGCAGCGCGAGGAGTTGGTCGCCGAACTCGACGAAGCCGCCGCGGTCAGCGAAATCGTCGAAGATGCCGACGGGGCCGCATCGATCAGCGCGCCCGAGACACCGGCCGGAGAAGACAGCCCGCCGGAGTCCCTTGAACAGCCCTCACCGCCGGTATCGGCCGAAGAGGGGTCCGCACCCACCGAAGGCTGACCCCGTCAGCGCCGTCATCGTCGCTCGGCGCGGCTGGACTGCCTCGCTCCTCCTCCGGCGCTGCGGCGCCGTCATCGTCGCTCGGCGGCCGCCTTGATCCGGGCCAGCGACGCGTTCATTCCCTCCACCAGTTCCTGTTCGAAGTTGCCGGTGCCGCCGAACGCATGTTCGGCCAGGAATGCCGGCACAGCGGGAACGGGGCGATCGGCTCGCCTGCTCTCGACCAGGCGCGTCCCGGTGGCCGTGGGCTCGAGCTCGTAGATCCACTCCGTTCGATTCGTGTCGACCCTGAAAGCCAGCTTCTGCTGCGGGATCACCTCAGTGACCGTGCAGGTGGTCGGCCAGAACAACATCTTGCGCCGATTGAAGTTGATGGTGCGGGTCCCGGGGCGCAGCGGCCCCAGAGCCTTCATCCAACGGCACTGGGGGCTCCACTGCGGCATCCGGCTGAAGTCGCTGATCAGATTCCACACGGCCGCGGGCGGGGCGTCAATGTCAACTTCGGCCCGTAAAAGAGGTGCTGCCATTTTCTCGCTCCTGGTTCTATTGATGACTGCGAAGTCAATTTGCTGAATTTACGGCTTATTGCGCTTTTCCCCAATAGTGAGCCCTGTTTGCGCTCCGCGTGAACCACGCTGGACCGCGCGGCGCTGCCACAAGAAGATCGAGGTCCCCAACAGGCCGGTGCCCAGGCCGGCCAGGCTCACCGGGCGCCAACTCTCCAGAGCCGGGACGAAGAATGCCAGAGCGGTCACGACCAGCCAGGCAGTTGCGCCAACGGCAATCACCCGCGACGGCTCGAGCAGGCCTGGCGGCAGCGGTGGCGCAACGGGTGGTTCGGACCCGCTCGGGGGACTCTCGGGAGTCATTGCGGTCCAAGGTAACCCATGGAACCCGGTGGCCGGAATTGGAGGTGCAAGTCATCGAATGTGCGTATTGTTTTGTGGCGTGAGAGACGTCAACGATCAGCTTGCTAGCGATCTTTCACTTGCGGTTATCAGGTTGGCGCGTCAATTGCGCTTTCGGCGCGACGAAGCGGCCATGCCACTGTCCCAATTGTCCGTACTTATGACGTTGCAGAAAGAAGGCCCCCTGACGCCCGGCGGGCTCGCGCTCAGGGAGCGAGTCCGGCCGCCGTCGATGACGCGGGTGATCGCCGCACTGGCCGAACAAGGTTTCGTCGCGCGCTCCGCGGACCCGCTGGACGGCCGCCAGATCCTCATCTCCGTGTCACAGGCGGGACGTGAGTTCGTCGCAGCCGAACAACGCGCGAGTCAGGAGTGGCTGCAACGCCGCCTGGCCGAACTCGACGCCGACGAGCGCGACACCCTGTTGCGCGCGGCCGGACTGATCTCTGCTTTGATTGACGAAAGCGCTTGACTCCAGCCGTATTCCAGCAACACTGCCGATCTTGACGAACATCGTAGACATCACCGACCCGGCCGATCCGCGCCTGGACGACTTTCGCGACCTCAACAGCGTCGACCGCCGGCCGGATCTGCCGACCGGCAAGGGTCTGGTGATCGCCGAGGGTGTCCTGGTGGTGCAGCGGATGCTGGCCTCGCGGTTCACCCCGCACGCCATGCTCGGGACGGACCGGCGCTGCGACGAACTCGGGCCCGATCTGCGTGCCGTCGACACCCCCTACTACCGCGCCAGCGCCGAGGTGATGGCCGAGGTGGTCGGCTTCCACCTGAACCGCGGCGTGCTGGCGGCCGCGCGGCGACCGGCCGAGCTGACGGTGCCCGATGTCCTGGCCGGTGCGCGCACCGTCGCAGTCCTGGAAGGCGTCAACGACCATGAGAACCTCGGTTCGATCTTCCGCAATGCCGCGGGACTTGGCGTCGACGCGGTGGTCTTCGGCGCCGGGTGCGCCGATCCGCTGTACCGCCGGGCCGTCCGGGTTTCCATGGGCCATGCGCTGCTGGTTCCGTTCGCGCGTGCGGCGGACTGGCCTGGATCGTTGAATATGTTGCGAGACTGCGGGTTTCACGTTCTCGCTATGACGCCCAGCGCGCAGGCGACGCCGCTGGCGCAGGCGGTCGCGGCCGTCGGCGACGCCAGACTGGCGATCCTGGTCGGGGCGGAAGGGCCGGGTCTGACCGAGACGGCGATGCGCGCCAGCGATGTACGCGCCCGCGTTCCGATGTCACGCGGCACCGACTCGCTCAACGTGGCCACCGCAGCGGCGCTGGCCTTCTACGAACGCAATAGACTCGCGCGGTGACCCAAGAGCCGACACCGTGGGCGACCGGGCTGACCGTGTCGGGTTTCGTCGCGGCCGTTCTCGGGACCGCGGTGGTGGTGCTCGGCCTCGGACTCATCCGGGTGCACCCTCTGCTCGCCGTCGGACTCAACCTCGTCGCCGCCGGCGGTCTGGCCCCGACGGTCTGGGGGTGGCGGTCGATTCCGGTGAAGCGCTGGTTCGCGCTCGGCGCCTTCGCCGGTGTGGCGATCGGGTGGGTGGTGCTGCTGGCGCTGGGATTCAGCGGCGCTCGATAGGCCTCAACGGTCGCCGGCCGACCGCACCCCGAGCAGGACGTCCTCCCACCCCGGAACGGCCGGGCGGGTCCGCTTGCTACGGGCCTTGCGGGCCGCCCGCTGCGAATTCGGTTCGGGTTCCTCGGCGAACAGGTCGGGCTGAACTTCCGGCTCGGCCTCGGCGGTCTCGACGACCGGGGCCTCCGGTTCCGGTTGCGGATCCGGCTCCGGAACGTCGACCGGATCGTCGACGACGACCATCTCCGGGATCTCCGGCTCGACCATCGGCGCCACCCGCAACGGGCGTTCGAAGCGGGGGTTGACCAACTCGCCGGCCGCTTCGTCGACCGAACTCACCGTGCCGCCGTGCGCGCCGGGGGTGTAGCGGAAGTGTGCGTAGTTCTCCGAGCGGCCCGCCTTCCAGGCGACCTGGACCGTCCACCGGCCGTCCTCGTTGCGCCACGCGTCCCACTGCGTGTCGTCCGGGGCGAGTCCGCGGGACACCAGTGCCGCGGTGACGGTCTCGAGCAGAGTCAGCACAGAGGGCCCGTCGTCGAGGACCGGATGGGCCGCCGAGGCCAGTTCGGCCGCACGGGCGCGTTCGAGCAGCACGGGGTTGGCGAACCGGGCGATGCGCGAAACGTCCACGCCGGCGGCGTGGGCCAGCTGTTCGACGGAGGCGCCGGCCCGGATCCGGGCCTGGATGTCACGGGGGCGCAGCCCGACCTTCCCGTCCGGTTCGACGGGCGTGTGCCGGACGCGGATCCCGTCGCCGCGGACGGCCGCCCGCAGCTGGTCGTCAACCAGGAGTCGGTACCGGTTGGGCTGGTCGTCCTCGCACAACACGTGCTTGCCGTCGACGTCGAGTCCGACAACCTTCAGTTCCAGCATGACGACCTCCTTGGGGCTACCGCGCCGGGCCCGGCTGATCGGCACCCTACGCGGGCTGGGCGTCCATCCGGGGTTGACACGCGGGCCGCGGGCCAGCGCATTCGGGTTTTCAGCGGGTCGGCCGACGGCGCATGTGATCAGCTGTCACTTGCGTCACATCGAGCGGGCGTCGTGGTTCGGGCGGGCCGCATTACAGCTTTTCTACGACAGCTTTTCTACGACCCAGTCCACGCACGCGGTCAGCGCGCTCACGTCGTCGGGCTCGATCGCCGGGAACATCGCCACCCGCAACTGGTTGCGGCCCAGCTTTCGGTACGGCTCGGTGTCGACGATGCCGTTGGCCCGCAGTACCTTCGCGACGGCGGCCGCATCTACGGAGTCGGCGAAGTCGACCGTGCCGACCACCTGGGAACGCAGCGCCGGATCAGCGACGAACGGCGTCGCAAACGATGCGGCCTCGGCCCAGGCGTACAGCCGCGACGACGAATCCGCGGTCCGCTTGACGGCCCAGTCCAGTCCGCCGTTGCCGTTGAGCCAGTCCAGCTGCTCGGCCATCAGCAGGAGGGTGCCGATCGCCGGGGTGTTGTAGGTCTGGTTCTTGGTGCTGTTGTCGACGGCGATCGGCAGCGACAGGAATTCCGGCACCCAGCGGCCCGAGGCGGCGATGCCGTCGACCCGCGCCAACGCCGCCGGGCTCATGATCGCGATCCACAGACCGCCGTCGCTGGCGAAATTCTTCTGCGGCGCGAAGTAGTACACGTCGACGTCGCCGATGTCGACCGGCAGGCCCCCGGCGCCGGAGGTGGCGTCGATGACGACGAGCTTGCCGTCGGAGTTCGCCGGGCGTCGCACCGGCACGGCCACACCCGTGGAGGTCTCGTTGTGCGCCCACGCGATCACGTCGACCGACGGATCGGACTGGGGCTCGGGCGCGCTTCCCGGATCGGCCGTGATCACGATCGGATCGCCGACGAACGGGTTCTTGGCGACCGCGGCGGCGAACTTTGCGCTGAACTCACCGTAGGTCAGATGCAGCGAGCGCTGATCGACCAGGCCGAACGCGGCGGCATCCCAGAACGCCGTCGACCCGCCGTTGCCGAGCACGACCTCGTAGCCTTCGGGAACGGAGAACAACTCCCGCAGTCCGTCGCGCACCCGTCCGACGAGGTCCTTGACCGGCGCCTGCCGGTGCGAAGTGCCGAACAGGGCGGCACCCTTGTCGACGAGTGCCTGCAGCTGTTCGGGCCGGACCTTGGACGGCCCACACCCGAACCGGCCGTCGGCGGGTTTGAGAGAATCCGGAATCGTCAACCGTTCAGCCATGCGGTCAAGCGTAGTTAGAGCCTGTCCGCGGGCGCGAATCGTCTGGCCACACCCCGTCTGACAGGCCGCGAGATCGGCTCTTCTCTTTATCCGGTACCTGCGGTACCGTTGGACACCAAGTGCCTGTATGTAAACCTCGCATCCGAGGCTCAGGGAGGTCCGAAAAGATGGCTCGCACCAAGATGGTCCGCCGGTGGCGGCGCAACATGGACGTCGTCGACGACCAGCCGTACGTCGACAAACTGATGACGCTGTCGGAAGGCTCGGTACGGCGCAACTTCAACCCCTACACCGACATCGACTGGGACTCCCCGGAATTCGCGGTCACCCCCGACGACCCGCGCTGGCTGCTGCCGGCGACCGACGCCTTCGGTCAGCATCCCTGGTACCAGGCCCAACCTCTGCAACGTCAGATCGAGATCGGCATGTGGCGCCAGGCCAACGTCGCGAAGGTCGGCCTGCACTTCGAGTCGATCCTGATCCGCGGCCTGATGAACTATGCGTTCTGGGTGCCCAACGGTTCCCCGGAGTACCGGTACTGTGTGCACGAATCGGTCGAAGAGTGCAACCACACCATGATGTTCCAGGAGATGGTCAACCACATCGGTGTCGACGTGCCGGGCATGCCGCGCCTGCTCAAGTGGCTCTCGGCATTCATCCCGCTGGTGGCCGGCCCGCAGCCTATTCCGTTCTTCTTCGGCGTACTCGCCGGCGAGGAACCCATCGACCACACGCAGAAGGCGGTGCTGCGGGAGGGTAAGACGCTGCACCCGATCATGGAGCGGGTCATGGCGATTCACGTCGCAGAGGAGGCCCGGCACATTTCGTTCGCCCACGAGTACCTGCACAAGCGGGTGCCGAATCTGCCGCGACGCAAGCGTTTTGCGCTCTCGCTGTACGTACCGATCGTGATGCGCGTCCTGGCCTCGGCGATCCTGGTGCCGCCGCGCTCATTCTGGAAACAGTTCGACATCCCGCGCTCGGTGCGCAAGGATGTCTTCTTCCGCTCGCCGACATCACGAAAGTGGTTGTCGGACATGTTCTCCGACGTTCGGATGCTCTGCCACGACACCGGGTTGATGAACCCGTTCGCCAAAATCATGTGGCGGATCTGCAAGATCAACGGTGAGCCGTCGCGCTTCCGCAGTGAACCGCAGCGCCAGCATCTGGTGTCGGCGCCGGAGACCGCCGAGCAGCCGCGCGAGCCCGTACCGGCCTGAGCAAGCCAGATGCCGCACGTCATCACCCAGTCGTGTTGCAGCGACGGGTCCTGTGTCTATGCCTGCCCGGTGAACTGCATCCATCCCTCTCCGGATGAGCCGGGCTTCGCCACCGCCGAGATGCTCTACATCGACCCGGTCGCATGTGTCGACTGCGGCGCGTGTGTCAGCGCCTGTCCCGTCGGGGCGATCATGCCCGACACCAAGCTGAGCGCGAGTCAGCTGCCGTTCGTCGAGTTGAACGCGGCCTTCTATCCGCCGCTGCCGCCCGGCGAGAAGCTGCCCCCCACTTCGAAGTTGGCGCCGGTGATGCCCGCTCCGGTGGTGCGTCGCGGTGCGAAGCCGTTGACGGTGGCGATCGTCGGTTCCGGGCCGGCGGCGATGTTCGCCGCCGACGAATTGCTCACGCAGCACGGTGTTCGGGTCAACGTCTTCGAGAAGCTGCCGACGCCTTATGGCCTGGTGCGCGCGGGGGTCGCGCCGGATCACCAGGACACCAAGCGGGTGACCCGGTTGTTCGATGCGATCAGCCGCGAGCGCGGATTCACGTTCTATCTCAACGTCGAGGTGGGACAGCATCTTTCGCACGCTGATCTGCTGGAGCATCATCACGCGGTGCTGTATGCGGTGGGAGCGCCCAACGACCGTCGACTGGCGGTCGACGGGATGGGCCTGTCTGGTACCGCGACCGCCACCGAGGTGGTGGCCTGGTACAACGGGCACCCGGATTATGCGGGTCTGCCGGTGCGCCTGGACCACGAGCGGGTGGTGATAATCGGGAACGGCAACGTCGCCCTCGATGCCGCCCGTATTCTCACCGCCCACCCGGATGAGTTGGCGCGCACCGACATCGCTGACCACGCGCTGGCGGCGCTGCGCGAGTCGAAGGTGCGCGAGGTGGTGATCGCCGCCCGACGCGATCCGGTCCACTCGGCGTTCACGCTGCCCGAATTGATCGGGCTGACCGCGACGGCCGATGTCGTGCTGGACGCCGCCGATCACGCCCTGGTGCGGCAGGAGCTGCGGGACGCCGACGATTCGTTGGTGCGCTCGAAACTGGAGATCCTCGCCAAGCTGGGTGAGGCCGGCGCAGTCTCGGTCCGCCCGCGGATCCGGTTCGCCTACCGGCTCACTCCCACCCGCATCACCGGCACCGAGCGGGTCGACGGCGTCGAATTCAGCCGGACCGGCACGGACAACGTCGAGCACCTCGAGGCGGGCCTGGTGTTGACCTCGATCGGCTATCACGGCAAGGCGATTCGCGATCTGCCGTTCGACGAGGACGCGGGTGTGGTGCCCAACGAGCGCGGCCGTGTCGTGGGGGCTCCCGCCACCTACGTGGCCGGTTGGATCAAACGCGGTCCGACCGGATTCATCGGCACCAACAAGTCGTGTGCGATGCAGACGGTGCACGAGCTGGTCGCCGACTACAACGCCGGCCGGCTGGCCGACCCGGTGCACCGGCCCTCGGCACTGGCCGGGCTGGTCGCGAGCCGCCGGCCCGCTGTCGTGGACGCCGCGGGCTGGCGGGCCATCGACGCCGCCGAGATCGCCCGCGGATCCGCGGCCGGCCGACCGCGCAGCAAGTTCACCGCGGTCGCCGACATGCTGACAGCCGCCGCGTCGGCGCCCAAAATCACGGTGCGGGAACGTATCCTGGCCGCGCTGAAGGGTTAGCCGCCGGTCGCGGGCTGTCGAACCGCCGGCCGCCCGCGATCACGAGTGCGAGATCTCGTCCCAGCCCTCGACCGACTGCGGACTGCGTGGTCCCGGGCCGATGTAGACGGCCGCCGGTCGGACGAGCTTGCCGAGTCGCTTCTGCTCGAGAATGTGTGCACACCAGCCCGCGGTCCGGCCGCAGGTGAACATCGCCGGCATCATCGCGGCGGGCACGCCGGCGAAATCGAGGATCACCGCGGCCCAGAACTCGACGTTGGTCTCGATGGCGCGGTCCGGGCGCCGTTCGCGCAGTTCGGTCAGCGCGGCCTGCTCCAGTGCGGCGGCCACCTCGTAACGGGGCGCGCCGAGCCGCTCGGCGGTGGCCCGCAGCACCCGCGCGCGGGGGTCCTCGGCGCGGTAGACCCGGTGGCCGAACCCCATCAGCTTCTCGCCCCGATCCAGGATCCCGGTGATCACGGCCCGGGCGTCGCCGGTGTGTTCGGCCTCGGCGATCATCGGCAGCACCCGGGCCGGTGCGCCGCCGTGCAGCGGGCCGCTCATCGCGCCGACCGCACCCGAGAGGGCCGCGGCGACGTCCGCGCCCGTGGACGCGATGACGCGGGCGGTGAACGTCGACGCGTTCATCCCGTGTTCGGCGGCCGACACCCAGTAGGCGTCGATGGCCTCGATGTGCCGCGGATCCGGCTCGCCCTGCCAACGGGTCATGAATCGTGCTGTGACCGTGGGGCATTCGTCGATAACGCGCTGTGGAACCGCCGGCTGGTAGATGCCCCGGGCGGACTGGGCGACGTAGGACAGGGCCATCACCGATGCGCGGGCCAGCTGATCGCGGGCCGTCTCGTCGGTGATGTCCAGCAGCGGCTGGTAGCCCCAGATGGGCGCCAGCATCGCCAGCCCGGCCTGGACGTCCACCCGTACGTCACCGGTGTGGATGGGCAGCGGGAACGGTTCGGCCGGGATGAGGCCCCGACCGAACCGGCCGTCGGCCAGCAGCCCCCACACGTCGCCGAAGGTGACGCGCAGCCGCACCAGGTCCTCGATGTCGACGCCGCGGTACCGCAGCGCACCGCCGTCCTTGTCGGGCTCGGCGATCTCGGTCTCGAAGGCCACCACGCCGGCCAGTCCCGGGGCGAAATCCTTGGGCACCTCAGTCATGGGTGGATTGTTGCACTGCCCGCTTCCGGTGCCGACCGGCGGGCGTAGCGTTGGCGCCGTGGAACCGGAAACTCATCACCTGGCGGGCATGCGTGTCGAATACGGCTCGGTGGAGAAGGACGGCAGCGCCGACCTCGACGTCGACTGGCTCGGCCCGGACCCGGCACAGGGCTGGCTCTCGTTGCTGCACAGGTGGATTGGTGACGCCCAGCGCGCGGACCTGGCCGAACCCAACGCCATGGTGCTGGCCACCGTGCACGACGGGAAGCCCGTCACGCGCTCGGTGTTGTGCAAGAGCGTCGACCTGTCCGGTGTCACGTTCTTCACCAATTACGAGTCGGCCAAGGGTGCTGAGATCGCGGAGACGCCCTACGCCGCGGTGACCTTCCCGTGGTTCGGGCTGGGCCGGCAGGTGCATGTGCGGGGTGCGGTCACCAAGGTGACGGCGGAGGAGACCGCCGAGTACTGGTCGAAGCGGCCGCGGGGTTCCCAGCTGGGCGCCTGGGCGTCCCAGCAGTCCCAGCCCATCGGCTCGCGGGCCGCGTTGCTCGGCCGGCTGGCCGAGGTGACGGGTCGGTTCGCCGATCACGGCAGTGTCCCGGTTCCACCGCACTGGGGCGGTTACCTCATCGCGCCCGAGGTGGTGGAGTTCTGGCAGGGCCGGGAGAATCGGGTGCACAACAGGATTCGGGTGTGCTTTGAGGCGGGCGCGGCGGGAGGGACCGCGCGCGCCGAGCGCCTCCAGCCCTGATGCGGCTGTTCGCCGACACCACACCACCACAACAGCCGGACCTCCGGCGGTTGTGGTGGTGGGTGGCCCTGGTGTTTCTTGCGGTGGGCGGTGCCGCCGATATGGTGGCGGCGGCCCTCCGGTCGACGATTCTGCAGGCGGTCGCCGCCGGCGCGGCTACCATGACCGATGTGTCGGACGTTGGGGCTGGGTCCGAGCCGGGATTGCGTGAGCGCAAGAAGCAACGCACCCGGGCGACCCTGATTAATTCCGCGGTACAACTGTGCCTCGACCAGGGCTACGAGAAGACCACCGTCGACCAGATCGCCGCCGCCGCCGATGTCTCCTCGCGGACCTTCAGCCGCTACTTCGCCACCAAGGACGCCGTGTACCTGGCGTTGCTGGACGCCCTGATCCAGGGCGTCGCCGCCGAGCTGGAGACGATCCCGCGCGACGTGTCGCCGGTGCGGGCGCTGCGGGACGCGCACCTGACGGTCCTGGGCAAGGTCAGATCGGGCGGCGTGCCCGGGCTCAGCAGCAACGGCGTCGCGTTGATGTTGGAGGTGCTCAACTCGACCAACGAACTGAAACTGGCGGCCGGCGAGATCCAGGATCCCCTCGTGGTCCGTGCCCTGGCCGACCGGATGGGGGTGGAGCCGACAAGTCGGCGCCTGCGCATGGTCAACGCGGTGTGGTCGGCGATCATCGTCACCGGTTGCGGCGACCTGACGTGCGACATCGCAGCCGGTGAACTCGGCCCGGAGCTCATGGCTGAGCGGATCAGCGAGTCCTACGACCAGTTCAGGGCGCTGACGGCCATCGCCGATTGAGAGCTGGCCAACCCCCCGCAGGCGAGCGCCGAAGTTAGCGACTACCTTCCCTATTACAGCTCGTATCGCTCAGAAGGGGTTTCCGTGGCCAGCAGTTCTTCCTCAGACGAGACGGCGACTCTCCAGTACCCGGGGGGATCGATCGATCTCGACGTCGTCAAGGCGACCGAGGGCGCCGATGCGATCGCGCTGGGTTCGCTGCTGGCCAAGACCGGCTACACGACGTTCGACGGTGGATTCGTCAACACGGCCTCCACCAGGTCGGCGATCACCTATATCGACGGCGACGCGGGCATCCTGCGGTACCGCGGTTATCCGATCGAGCAGCTCGCGGAGAAGTCGACGTTCATCGAGGTCAGTTACCTGCTGATCTACGGCGAGCTGCCGTCTGCGCAGCAGCTGGAGGCCTTCACCACCCAGATCCAGCGTCACACCATGCTGCACGAGGACCTCAAGCGGTTCTTCGACGGCTTCCCGCGCAATGCGCACCCGATGCCGGTGCTGTCCAGCGCCGTCAACGCGCTGAGCGCCTACTACCAGGACTCGCTGGACCCGCTGGACAACGCACAGGTCGAGCTGTCCACCATCCGGCTGCTGGCCAAGCTGCCCACCATCGCGGCGTACGCCTACAAGAAGTCCGAGGGCCAGCCGTTCCTGTACCCCGACAACTCTCTGACCCTGGTGGAGAACTTCCTGCGGATGACGTTCGGGGTGCCGGCCGAGCCCTATGAGGTCGATCCCGAGATCGTCCGCGCCCTGGACATGCTGTTGATCCTGCACGCCGATCATGAGCAGAACTGCTCGACGTCCACGGTGCGCCTGGTGGGCTCGTCGCAGGCCAACCTGTTCACGTCGATCTCCGGCGGCATCAACGCGCTGTGGGGCCCGCTGCACGGCGGCGCCAACCAGGCCGTCCTGGAGATGCTGGAGAGGATCCGGTCGGGTGACGACGACGTCAAGACGTTCGTCAAGAAGGTCAAGGAACGCGAGGACGGCGTAAAGCTGATGGGCTTCGGCCACCGCGTCTACAAGAACTACGACCCCCGGGCCCGCATCGTCAAGGAGCAGGCGGACAAGATCCTGGGCAAGCTCGGCGGCGACGACGAACTTCTCGACATCGCCAAGGAACTCGAAGAGATCGCCCTCACCGACGACTTCTTCATCGAACGAAAGCTGTACCCGAACGTCGACTACTACACAGGGGTGATCTACCGCGCGATGGGCTTCCCGACCCGGATGTTCACCGTGCTGTTCGCGCTGGGCCGGCTGCCCGGATGGATCGCCCACTGGCGCGAGATGCATTCCGAGCCCGGCAAGATCGGCCGGCCGCGGCAGGTCTACACCGGTTACACCGAGCGCGAGTACACCACCCCCCAGCAGCGCCGGTAATTCCCGCCCAGACGTACGTTCGGGCGAACTTCTTCGAGTGGTGGCCGCCATTTCGCAGGTTTCGGCCGCCCGGGACTGACCGGGCTCAGCCGCCCGCTAGGACCGCCATCGCCGCGTTGTGGCCGCCTATCCCGGACACCGCGCCGCCGCGGCGGGCTGCGGAGCCGCACAACAGGATTCGGGGATGCGCGGTAGCCACGCCCCAGCGCTGGGCGGGCGTGTCCAGGACGGCGCCGTCGTCGGCGAAGGGCCATTGCAGGGCGCCGTGGAAGATGTTCCCCGCCGTCATGCGCAGGGTGTTCTCCAGATCCAGGGTGGTCTTGGCCTCGACGCAGGGATTCCCGTCGGCGTCGGTGAGCAGAACATCCTGAATGGGTTCGGCCAGAAGGGAATTCAACGAAGCCAGCACCGAATCGGCGAGTTTGATACGCATCTGATCGTGATCGCGGCCCGACAGCAGGCTGTGGGGGGTGTGCAGGCCGAACACGGTGAGGGTCTGTGCTCCGGTGGTGCGCAACTCGGGCGACAGGATGCTCGGATCGGCCAGGGAGTGGCAGTAGATCTCGCACGGCAGCGGTGCCGGGACGCGACCGGCCGCGGCGTGGGCGAACGCGTCGTCGAGTTGGGTCAGTGTCTCGTTGATGTGGAACGTGCCGCCGAAAGCCTGCTCCGGGGTGACGGTCCGATCGCGCAGCGCGGGAAGCCGGCGCAGCATCAGGTTCACCTTCGTCTGCGCCCCCTGGGCCAGCGGCGGTTCCGGTTCGCCGAGCAGACCGGCCAGCACCACCGGCGTCACGCCCGCCAGGACGAAGCGGGCCCGCACCCGATGGTCGTCGTCGCCGCGGCGGTAGGACACCTCGCCGTCGGGTGTAATCGCGAAAACGTCTGCCCCGGTGTGTATTTGGGCGCCGAAACCGCGGGCGGCGGTGGCCAGCGCGTCGCTCAGCGCGCCCATGCCGCCAACCGGCACATCCCAGTTCCCGGTCCCGCCGCCCAGCAGGTGATACAGGAAACAGATGTTCTGGCGCAGGGAGTCGTCGTCGGTGCGGGCGAATGTCCCGATCAGGGCGTCGGTGGCCAGCACACCGCGGACCAGGTCATTGCCCACGGCGGCCGTGATCGCCGCGGCGATCGGTGTCTCCACGATGTCCGCCCATGCCGCCGCCGCCGTCCGATCGCCGCCGGCGAGCACCCGATCGCGCGCCTGCGCACGGGTGGGCAGCGGCTCGATGAGGCTGGGCCACAAGGCTTCTGTCACCAGCCGGGTGCGCCGGTAGAACTCGGTGAAGCCGCTGGCGTCCGCCTCGGCCCCGATGGCCGCGAAGGTCGACCGCGGGCCGATCAGTAGTCCGGTTCGCCCACCGGTCGACGGATCTGGTGTGTACGAGGAGTATTGGCGGCGCGCCAGGCGAAGAGAGACGTCCAGATCGTCGAGGATCCGCCGGGGGAACAGGCTGACCAGATACGAATACCGCGACAACCGGGCCGCAACTCCGGGAAAGGCCTCGGCCGAGATCGCCGCGCCGCCGGGGTGGTCCTGCCGTTCGAGCAACCGGACCCGCAGTCCGGCGCGCGCCAGATACGCAGCCGCGACGAGGCCGTTGTGACCACCGCCGACCACGGCGACGTCGATGTCGGCGTCGGCGGCGGACGTGGCGGGCGGCGTCACAATCAGCCCGTGTAGCCCTCGACCTCGTCGGCGGGGCGCATCTCGGCCTCGCGGGGATGGCCGCCCGCATCGCGCAGCGCGCGGCGCCGGCGCAGTAGGTCCCAGCACTGGTCGAGTTCGATCTCGATCGCACTCAACCGGGCGCGTTCCTCGGTTTCGGCGATCTCGTGATGCTGCAACCGGGTACGCAGTTCCCGCTCTTCGGCCACGAGGTCGGTGATGCGCGCCAGGGTGCCGCGGTCGGCGGGGGGATGGTGGGGAGCCACGATTCCAGTCTGCCCCCAGTGCACGATCCCCGGCGCCGGTTTGACCGCACCGGTCTCGGCGTGCCGCCGTGTCCATTAGCCTCGCCCCTGTGACGATGAAACCTGAAATCGAATTCCCCGACGGTCCGGCACCCGATGAACTCGTCATCGAGGACGTTGTGGTGGGTGACGGGGCCGAGGCGGTGCCCGGAGGCACCGTCTCCGTGCATTACGTCGGCGTTGAATACGACACCGGAGATGAGTTCGACAGTTCTTGGAATAGAGGGGAATCCATCGAATTTCCGTTGCGCGGCCTGATAAAAGGCTGGCAGGACGGAATTCCCGGCATGAAGGTAGGCGGCCGGCGGAAACTGGTGATTCCTCCGGAACAGGCGTACGGACCTGCGGGCTCGGGGCACCGGCTGTCGGGAAAGACATTGATCTTCGTAATCGATTTGCTGGGCGTCCGATAGTTCCCACGGGCGTGACCTGAGGCTTGGCGGCAACTGCGGCATCGACGCCAACAACTGCCCCGACTCACCTCGAAACTGTTCTAGGCTCGTTTGGTTAACAAGGTCGATTGAATTCGATCATCAGATGGAGGATTCATGCCGGGTTCTGATGAAACTCGCACGATTGCGGGATGGCGGCAGGCCACCAGGTACTACCGGCGCACGCCGGGGCTGGGCTGGTTGCTAGCACTGCTGGCTATCCCGTTGCTGCTCGGTCTGCTGGGGTGGGGGGTGCTCGACAAGTCCAAGAAGGAGGTCGATCTGACCCTGCCCACCGTCAGTCCCACCGTGACACTGCCGGAGGTGACGACGCCGAACGTCAGCGTGCCAACCCTGTCCTGGGGCGCATTGTCGTTGCTGCGCAACGGCAACGACCTCACGTTGACGGGTGTGCTGCCCACCGAGGCCGCGAAGACGTCCTTCCTCGACGCGGTCAAGGGTGTGTTCGGTCCGTCGGTCAACGTGATCGACAACCTGACGGTGCGCGACGGTGTCAGCGTTCCGGATCTGTCGGGCATCAGTGCCGCGCTCAAACCGGAGGTCGACATCCCCGACTTCACCTGGAAGGTCGAGGGCGACACGATCACGCTGACGGGTACCGCGCCGTCCGAGGACGTCAAGGCCGCGGCTGAAGCCGCCGCCAAGACCGCCTGGCCGGACGCCAGGATCGACAACCGGATCATCGTCGCCGGCGCCACCGCCGCACCGGCCCCGAACCGGTGCGCCGATGTTCAGGCCGACATAAACAGCATGTTGAAGACGCCGATCAACTTCGTGACCGACGGCTATGCGGTCGCCGACAGTTCGCAGCAGATGCTCGGCCAGATCGCGGCCAAGATCAAGGACTGCCCGGACGCCAAGGTTGCGGTGAAGGGCTTCACCGACAACACCGGCAACGATGCGATCAACCAGCCGCTGAGCGAGAATCGGGCGAAAGCCGTTGCAGACTATCTGGTTTCGCAGGGCATCGCCGCCGGCAATGTCACCTCGCAGGGCTTCGGTTCGGCCAACCCGGTCGCGGGCAATGACACCCCGGAGGGCCAGGCTCAGAACCGTCGCGTCGAGATCGCAGTGAGCTAAGGAGAGTTCGACATGGCATTTATAGCCCAATGGTTGTGGTACCTGCTGGCGTTCCTCGTGGGGTCCGCGGTTGCGTGGATCATCACCGTGGTCTCGATCAAGCGGACCCGTGAAGAAGAGGCCATCGCCGACCTTCCCGGATCACGTGAGATTGGAGCTCGATGATGCATGACGTGAACTGGTGGCTGATGGCGCTGTCGTTCCTGTTGGGGCTGGTGCTGACGTTCCTCTTCATGATCCGGCGCGTCACCCGCGAGGTGCCGATCTACGCCGCTCTGGGCCGCGGGCCCAAGGTGGAAGTGAAGAAGCCCGTGGCCGATGTGAAGAAGGCCGCGCCGGTTGTCGCCGCCGCGGCGGCTGCCCCGGCGGTGGCCAAGGTCGTCAAGGACGAGCCGTACGGCACCGCCACAGGGTCCACGGAGGCGGCCAAGTTCGCGGCGGTCGCCGGGGAACCCGAGGAGGGCCCCTACGGTGCGGGCTCGGCGAAGGCCGGTGCGGGCGGTGTCGGCCCGGCCGGCTGGACGATCAAGGGCAACGCGGATTCAGGGCTGTACCACACTCCCGCCAGCTCGGCCTACGACGAAACCATCGCCGAGCTCTGGTTCGCCGACGAGGCGACCGCGCAGGCAGCCGGATTCAAGAAGTTCCAGTAACACCCGAGTCAAGCGCCGGCCGTGCAACGCGCGGCCGGCGCTTCGGCGATCGGTTGTGAATGCCGAAAGCTACTGCGTGCGCAGGACGAAACCCACCCCGCGTACGGTGTGCAACAGGCGCGGCGCGCCGCCCGCCTCGAGCTTGCGGCGCAGATAGCCGATGAACACGTCGACCACATTGGTGTCGGCCGCGAAGTCATAGCCCCACACCAGCTCGAGCAGCTGCGCGCGGGACAGCACGGCCGTCTTGTGTTCGGCGAGCACGGCCAGCAGGTCGAACTCGCGTTTCGTCAGATCGACGTCGATACCGTTGACCCGCGCCCGCCGGCCGGGGATGTCGACCTCGAGCGGTCCGACGGTGATGGTCTCCGACGAGAACGTCGCCGTCGAGCCGCGCCGCCGCAGCAGCGCCTTGACCCGCGCCACCAACTCGGCCAGCACGAACGGCTTGACGAGGTAGTCGTCGGCACCCGCTTCCAGGCCGGCGACCCGGTCGTCGACCGAGGAGCGCGCCGAGAGCACGCAGACGGGCACGTCGTTGTCCATCGCGCGCAGCGCGGTCACCACGCTGACGCCGTCCAGAACCGGCATGTTGATGTCGAGCACGATGGCGTCCGGCCGCGTTTCGGTGGCGCTGCGCAGCGCCTCGGCGCCGTCCACGGCGGTCGTGACGTCGAAGCCGGACAGCCGCAATCCGCGCTCCAGCGAGGCGAGGACGTCGGGGTCGTCGTCGACCACGAGCACCCGGGCGGATCCGTTGGCACTGTCCATAGGGCCATCTTGCCTGACGGATGCCCATGGGCGTGGTAGGCGCGGGACTTGCGCGGGGCAGGGACCGTTCGCCCTGCAGCGGCTACGCCGGGGTGCTAGCGTCCGTGGCTTGTGCAGCCCTATCCGCCGCAGCTCATCGTGGAGCCCGACGACGGGCTGGGTCCCGTCCTGGAGTTTCTGCATGCCGCGCAAAGCTCGTTGCTGATCAAGCAATTCACCTTCACCGAGGCCAGTCTGATCCAGGCCGTCATCGACCGCCACGACGACGGCGTCGACGTCCGGGTCATGCTCAACCCGGCGCGCTCCGGTGGTGACCGCGCCAACGACCAGACCTTCGCCCAGCTGGCCCACGCCGGCGTGAAGGTTTCCTGGTCGAATCCGAAATTCTATGTGACACATGAGAAGTCGATCGTGGCCGACGGTCGCGCGGCCCTGGTGGCGACATTCAACCTGTGTGAGAAGTACTTCACGCTGACCCGCGACTACGGGGTGATCACCCACGAGCCGCAGCACGTCGCGCAGATCATGGAGGTCTTCGAAGCCGACTGGGCGCAGCGCGACTGGCGGCCCCGGGCCTACGAAGGGCTGTTGTGGAGCAACGCGAATTCGCGCTACCACATGGCGCGGTTCATCGATTCCGCGCAGCGTCGTCTCGACATCCAGCACCCCAAGTACGTCGACGTGGCCATCCTCGACCGTATCGGCGAAGCCGCCGAGCGCGGCGTGAAAGTGCATGTGCTCTGCGGCGGCAAACACGGCATCAGCGACTGGGATGTGCTGGACACCTTCGCGTCGCTGCGCACCCTGCGCCGCATCGGGGTCAAGGTGCACAAGCAGAAGAATCTGCGCCTGCACGCCAAGCTGCTGATCGCCGACGGCGAGCGGGCCCTGGTGGGTTCGATGAACATCGACCGCAGCGCCTTCGATCTGCGGCGCGAGCTGGGTATCACCCTGTGCGAACCGGCGGTCGTCGCGCGGCTGCAGCAGGTGTTCGACTCCGACTGGGAGTTGTCGCACCACTACGAGCCCCCGGATCCGCTCGACCCGTCGAAGCACACCGAGGACGACTTCCCGCACGATCCCGACCTGGTCCATGAGTGAACCGCCACCGCGGGTGTCGCTGGTCCAGCTGGCGTGGACGTTCAACCACATCGCGCTGGCGTCGTTCGGCGGCGGGCTGTCCGCCTGGTCGCGGGAAGTGCTCGTCGTCGAGCGGAAGTGGATGGGCGAGGAGGAGTTTCTCTCGGCCATGACGATGTGCCGAATCCTGCCCGGCGCCAACCAGGTCAACATGGCCGTGTTCGCCGGCACCAAGATGCGCGGCGGGCCGGGGGCGATAGCGGCGGTTGTCGGGTTGTGCTTCGTGCCGGTGCTGCTGATGCTGACTGCGGCGTTCTTCTACTTCCGCTTCAAGGAGGTGCCCGCGGTCAAGGGCGTGCTGCACGGTGCGTCGACGGCGGCGGTGGCGCTGACGGTGGCGATGGTCGTCAAGACCGGCCAGAAGTGTCTCACCGGGGTGGTGCCGGTTGCGCTGTGCGCCGCCGCGTTCGTGCTCAACGGGTTGCTGCGCTGGCCGCTGCTGCTCACCCTGGCGTTGCTGGCCCCGCCGGCTCTGGTGTGGGCGTGGCCGCGCCGCCGGAGCAGCACCGCATGAGCACCTATCTGCAGCTGGGCGGCCTGTTCGGCATGCTGTCGCTGCTGTCGATCGGTGGGGGCAACGTGGTGCTGCCCGAGATGCACCTGCGCGCCGTCAACGGCCACCACTGGGTGAGCAATGCGCAGTTCGCGGACCTGTTCTCCATCTCGCAGTCCGCACCCGGTCCCAGCATCCTGATCGTGACGCTGGTCGGCTACGGGGCCGGGCTGCATCTGGGCGGCGTCCAGTGGGCCGTGCTCGGCGGGCTGGTGGCCACACTGGCGATGATCGTGCCGGCCATGTCGTTGACGTACGTCATCACGAAGTTCTGGCAGCAGGCCGAGCAGTCCCGGTGGCGCGTCGCGGTGGAGAGGGGCTTCCCGCCGATGACCGTCGGGCTGATCCTGGCCACCTCGCTGGTCATGAGCAGGGCCGCCGACCACGACTGGCGGGCGTATCTGGTGACCGTGATCTGCACCGTGATCTTCGTCCGAACCTCGGTCAATCCGTTGTTCCTGGTGACTGCGGCCGGTGTTCTCGGGTACTTCGGTGTGGTCTGATTTCCTTGCCGAAGGTGCGTGTCGGTCCGCCGACGCGCCGGGTAGGGCGGGATTTCATGCACGCTCGTCGAGCCGATGACCACCCGAAAACGGACTGCCCGGCGTGCGAACATCGGAATCAGGGAATGGTTGGTTCTGTTGACGTTTTCCGGATGAGACGGACGGCAGGTGAATCGGATGCGTGGTGACGCGGTGGGCCCGGCGCGGCCTGCCATCGCCGCACCACCATGCCGTCGCCGCGGCTGGTCTGATCTGGCACGGTTGCTGCCCTACCTGTTGCCCTACCGGACCCGCTGGATCGCGATGATCGCCGTCGCCGTCCTCAGCGTGGTCGCCACCATCGGCATCCCGCTGATGACCAAGGCCGTCATCGACGGACCCGTCCGGCACCAGGACCAGCGCGGCCTGTGGGTGCTGGGCACCGCGGCCCTGGCGATCGGTATCGCCGAGGCCCTGCTGTGGTTCATCCGGCGCTGGCTGGTGGCCCGTTCGACGATGGGTGTCGAGGCCGACATCCGAAAGGATCTCTACGCGCGGCTGCAGATCCTGCCGATGTCCTTCCACGGCCGCTGGCAGTCCGGTCAGCTGCTGTCGCGGGTGATGAACGATCTCGCCACGATCCGGCGGCTGCTGTCATTCGGCCTGATCTTCTTGGTGCTCAACGGTATTCAGATCACCGTCGTCACGGTGATCCTGCTGGCGATGTACTGGCCGCTCGGGGTCGTGGTATTGCTGTCCGTGCTGCCGATCACCCTGACCGTGCTGCACTTCGAGCGGGAGTTCACCCGGCTGTCTCGGCAGGCGCAGGACCAGTCCGGCGTGGTGGCCACCCACGTGGAGGAAGCGGCGTTGGGCGTGCGGGTGGTCAAGTCGTTCGGCCGGGAGGACTACGTCTTCGATCGATTCGACCGTGAGGTGACGGGGCTTTACGACGTCCAGGTCCGCAAGGTCGCGGTGTCCGCGCGCTTCTGGACGCTGTTGGAGGTCATCCCCAACGTCACGCTCATCCTGGTGCTGGGATTCGGCGCCTACGCCGCCGGCCACGGCCTGGTGACGATGGGAACGCTGGTCGCCTTCATCACGATGATGCTGTCGCTGGTGTGGCCGATCGCGTCCCTGGGGTTCCTGCTGTCGATGACCCAGGAGGCGATGACGGCGGCCAACCGGATCGCCGAGATTTTCGACGCGCCGCTGGAGATCACCGACGGCCCCCGGAGCGAGACGCCGCGCGGCGGTCGCCTCGAACTCGTCGACGTCGGATTCCGGTTCCCTCCCGAGGACGACGATGCGCGGCGAGGGACGAGTCGCGTTGAGGAGTCCGACAGGTCGGGCCCCGAGGACGACGATGCGCGGCGAGGGACGAGTCGCGTTGAGGAGTCCGACAGGTCGGGCCCCGAGGACGACGGCTGGGCACTGCGCCACGTCAACGTCAGCGTCGAACCGGGGGAGACGCTGGCTCTGGTGGGCGCCACCGGATCGGGCAAGTCGGTGCTCACCGCATTGCTGTCGCGGCTCTACGACATCAGCGAGGGATCGATCCGCATCGACGGCGTCGACATCCGCGACCTGAGCCTGCCGGCGCTGCGTGCCGCGGTGGCCACCGCGTTCGAGGATCCGATGCTGTTCTCGATGTCGGTGGCCGAGAACCTGCGGTTGGGTCGGCCGGAGGCATCGAACGACGACCTGGACGACGCCGTCGAGATCGCCTCCGCCGGGTTCGTCCACGACCTGCCGTTCGGTTTGGACACCCGGATCGGGGAGCAGGGGATGAGCCTGTCCGGCGGTCAGCGCCAACGGCTTTCGCTCGCGCGCGCAATCGTCGCCGATCCGGCGATCCTCGTTCTCGACGACACGCTGTCGGCTCTCGACGTGCACACCGAGGCCGCCGTCACCGCCGCACTGCGCACCGCGCTGCGCGGCGTCACCGGCGTGGTCGTCGCGCACCGGGCATCCACGGTGCTGCTGGCCGATCGTGTGGCGCTGTTCGAACACGGAACCATCACGCACGTCGGCACGCACGCCGAGTTGCTCGCCACCGTGCCGCGGTATCGCTATCTGCTCTCGGCGGGGGATGAACTCGACGACGGCTGCGAACGTGACGAACCGTGGGAAGCCGACCAGGCGTGGCGCCGTGCGCAACTCGAGGAGGTGATGGCAGATGACGAGTACCGACTGGCGCGGACGCCTCGACGAGAACGCCGATGACTCGCCCGTCGACGAAAGGTCTCCGCGTCGCCGCGAGGCACGCGAGCTGCTGGCGTCGCTGCTGCGTCCGCACCGGGCGACGGTCGCGCTGCTGGTCACCATGGTGGTGCTGGAAAACATTGCCCGCCTGAGTGTTCCGATCCTGGTCCAGCGCGGTATCGACCACGGAATCCCGCCGATCAGGCAGACCGGTTCGACGCGTGAACTGGTCCTGATCATCGCGGTCCTGTGCGCGGTCGTCGTCGTCCAGGCCGGCAGCCGGCTGTTCTTCCTGCGGCGCTCCGGTCAGGTCGGGCAGACGGTGCTACTCGAACTGCGGCGCAGGGTGTTTCGGCATTTCGGTCGCCTCGACATCGCGTTCCACGACCGCTACACCACGGGCCGGGTGGTCAGCCGCTCCACAAATGACGTCGAAGCGATCCAGGAGATGCTGGAGACCGGCTTCGACAGCCTGATCACCGCGGTGCTGACGCTCTTCGGCACCGCCGTGCTGCTGATCTACCTGGACTGGCGGCTGGGGTTGATGTGCCTGGTGGCGTTTCCCGTTCTGGTCACGCTGGCGGCCTGGTTCCGCGCGGAGTCCGCCAGGACGTACCGCGAAGTCCGCGACAGCGCCGCACTGGTGATCGTCCAGTTCGTCGAGACGATGACGGGGATCAAGGCGGTGCAGGCCTACCGCCGCGAACAGCGCAATCAGGAGATCTTCGATTCCGTCGCCGACCGTTACCGCGATATCAACGAGAAGACCTTCAAGCTGCTGGCGATCTTCATGCCCGGCGTCAAACTGGTCGGCAACATCACCACCGGCGCGGTGCTGCTCTACGGCGGCTACCGCGTGCTGCACGGTGAGATGACCATCGGCACACTGACCGCTTTCCTGCTGTATCTGCGGATGTTCTTCGAGCCGATGCAGGAGATCACCCAGTTCTTCAACACGTTCCAGTCGGCATCCTCGGCACTGGAGAAGCTGGCCGCCGTGTTGGTCGTGCCACCGGCCATCGCCGACCCCGGTCATCCCATGGCCCTGCCCGAGCCCGTGCGCGGTGAGTTGTCCTTCGAGGGTGTCACGTTCGGATATGTCCCCGGTCGCACCGTGCTGTCTGGGCTGGATCTGACGGTGCCGGGCGGGCAGACCGTCGCCCTGGTCGGTACCACCGGCGCCGGCAAGACCACTATCGCCAAGTTGATCGCCCGGTTCTACGACCCGGTGTCGGGTGTGGTGCGACTCGACGGGGTGGACGTGCGTGACGTGACCCAGGCCGACCTGCGCCGGCATGTGGTGATGGTGACGCAGGAGAACTTCATGTTCGACGGCACCATCGCCGACAACATCCGCTTCGGCCGACCGGACGCCACGGATGCGCAGGTGCGCGCCGCCGCCCGGGCCGTCGGCGCAGACCGGTTCGTCGATGCGCTGCCCGACGGTTATGACACCGATGTCGCCAAACGCGGCGGTCGGCTGTCGGCCGGGCAGCGCCAGCTGGTGGCGTTCGCGCGGGCGTTCCTGGCCGACCCGGCGGTACTGATCCTCGACGAGGCGACGTCCTCGCTGGATGTTCCGAGCGAGCGGATGGTGCAACGCGCCTTGAAGACGGTGCTGGCCGACCGCACCGCGCTGGTGATCGCGCACCGGCTCTCGACCGTGGAGATCGCCGACCGGGTGCTGGTCCTCGAACACGGCCGCATCGTGGAGGACGGCGCGCCGGCCGATCTGATCGCGGGTGACGGCCAGTACGCCGCGCTGCACGAAGCGTGGCTCCGCTCGCTGGCGTAATGGTGATTTCGGTGCGCTGACCGTCGCCCACCGACGGTTCATGCACCGAAATCACATGGAGAACTACAATCGGTCAATGCTCGAGCAGCGTTCACGCCTGCAGCTCCTGGTCGAACTGCGCCGCTTGGATCAGGAGCACACCGGTGCGCCGCCTGATCCCGCTTTCGATGAGCTGCTGGAGCGGTATTCGTACGGAGAGCTCCAGGTGATCGTCGACTTCCTTGCCGCCGACACCGACCGCCTGAGAAATCACCCGGGCGGCAGCCCCAGGCGTCGGTAGCGCTCCAGCCGGGCCGTCGTACGTTCGCCGTCGGGGGCCGATTGCAGCGCCGCCACCTCCGCGGCGATCACGTGGGCCAGTCGCCGGCAGAACGCGACGGGCTCGTCGGCGGCATCGGGATATTCGGGCACGATCACGTCGACGATCCCGTTGCGCAGCAGGTCCGAAGATCGAACACCTTGTGCCGCAGCGAGTTCCGGTGCGTGGTCGGTGTCGCGGAAGACGATCGCGCTGGCGCCCTCGGGTGGCAGCGGCGCGAGCCAACCGTGCCGGGCGGCCAGCACCCGGTCGGCGGGCACCATCGCCAGCGCCGGCCCGCCGCTGCCCTGCCCGAGTAGCACCGACACAGTCGGGACCTCCAGGGTGACCAGATCCGACAGGCAGCGCGCGATCTCGGCCGCCAGGCCGCCCTCCTCGGCCTCCTCCGACAGCGCCGGACCCGCGGTGTCGATCACCAGCACGAGCGGCAACGTCAACCCGGCGGCCAGCGCCATCCCGCGGCGCGCTTCGCGCAGGGCGCCCGGGCCGACCAGGCCGCCGACTCGGCGGCGCTGACCGAGCAGCACCACCGGCTGACCGCCGAATCGGGCCAGCGCCAACAACGTGGTGGCGGCCTCACCCTCACCGGTGCCGGACAACAGCACCCGCTCGGTCGCGCCGTGGTGCAGCAACTCGGCGACGCCGGGCCGGTCCGGGCGGCGCGATGTCTCCACCGACACCCAGGCGGGCACATCGGGGACCGGCTCGACGGGCAGCGGTTCGGGGGGAGCGCCGGGGGCGTCGGCGACCACCCGCAGCGCCCAGTCCAGGGTGGGCCGTAACTCGTCGAGCGCCACCACGCCGTCGATGACACCGTGATGGCGCAGGTTCTCGGCGGTCTGCACACCCGCCGGGAACGGCCGGCCGTAGAGCTGCTCGTGGACCCGTGGCCCGAGGAAGCCGACCAACGCACCGGGTTCGGCCACGGTGATGTGGCCGAGTGAGCCCCAGGAGGCGAACACGCCGCCGGTGGTCGGGTGCCGCAGGTACACCAGGTAGGGCAGGTGCGCCCGCTTGTGCAGGGTCACCGCGGCGGCGATCTTCACCATCTGGAGGAACGCGACGGTGCCCTCCTGCATCCGGGTGCCACCGGAGCTGGGGGAGGCCAGCAGCGGGAGACCTTCCGCGGTGGCACGTTCGACGGCCGCGGTGACGCGTTCGGCCGCGGCCACCCCGATCGAACCGGCCAGGAAGTCGAATTCGCAGGCAATGACGGCCACCGGCCGGCCCGATACCGTGCCCGCACCGGTGAGCACGGATTCGTCCAGGCCGGTCTTCTCGCGTGCTGCGGCGAGTTCCGCGGCGTACTGCGGGGATGGCCGGACGTCGATCGGGGTGACGTCCCAGCTGACGAACGATCCGGGATCCAGAACGGTGTCGCGCAGCTGGGCGGCGCTGATCCGGCTCACCGAGGCCAGCCTACTAAGGTGGCGACATGATCGGTATCACCCGCAATGGCCCCGTCATGACCATCGAGATGCAGCGTGCCGACCGCCGCAACGCGCTGAACGTCGAGCTCGTCGAGAGCCTCCGCGAAACCATCGAGCACGCCGCCGAGCAGGACGTGCGGGCCATCGTGCTCACCGGCGCGGGGCCGGTGTTCAGTTCCGGTGCGGATCTCACCGATGCCGCCGGGATGGCGGAAAAGCTGCCGGACAAGGCGCTGGCGCTCAACTTGGCGATCGATAGGGCGCCGGTCCCGGTGATCGGCGCGATCAACGGCCCGGCGATCGGCGCCGGAGTGATCCTGGCGATGATCTGCGATCTGCGGGTCGTCTCCCCGGACGCATACTTCCAGTTTCCGGTAGCCAAATATGGTCTGGCACTGGACAACTGGAGTATCCGACGACTCACCTCGCTGGTGGGCGCCGGCCGGGCGCGGGGCATGCTGCTGGCCGCCGAGCGGCTTTCCTCCGATACCGCGTTGCACACCGGGATGGCGAACCGGATCGGCGATCTGGTGGACGCGCAGGCCTGGGCCGCCGAGATCGCCGGTTTCGCGCCGTTGGCCCTGCAGCACGCCAAACGGGTGCTCAACGACGACGGCGCCTACGAGGAGTCGCGGCCCGAGCACAAGGAGATGTTCGACAGGGCCTGGGCCAGTCAGGATGTCGTGGAGGCACAGGTGGCGCGCATCGAGAAGCGGCCCCCGAACTTCAAGGGCGCGTAGGGGATGCGGTGATCAGGCAGGTTGTGCGGCTGGCCGGCGGCGGCGCCGCCCTGGCCGCCGGGGGCTGGGTGCTGCGGGCCGCACACGGCGCACCCGCGGCGCTGGGCGCCGACGCCGCCGCGATCGCCGCCGCGGCCCGGGGCTCGCTGCACCACCGCGACGGTGCCTTCGTCAACCTCGAACCCTCGTCGACTGTCAGCCTGAGCCGCGAAGAGCGACGCATGCTGATCCGCGACCTGTTCCTGGGCCGCGACACGGGCCGGCCGGGGGCGCCGATCCCGTTGGCCCAGCCCGACTTCTCCGGGGCGGCTGCCGATCTGGGTGTCACCTGGTTCGGGCACTCCAGTGTCCTGATCGAGATCGACGGGTACCGGGTGCTCGCCGACCCGGTGTGGAGCGAACGCTGCTCGCCCTCGCACACCGTCGGCCCCCAGCGGATGCACCCGGTCCCGGCCGGGCTGGACACGCTGCCGGCCCTGGACGCGGTGATCATCAGTCACGACCATTACGACCACCTGGACGTCGACACCATCTGGTCGCTCGCCCGCACTCAGCGGTGCAGCTTCTTCGTTCCGCTGGGGGTGGGGGCGCACCTGCGGCACTGGGGGATTGCTCCGGAGCGCATCGTCGAACTCGACTGGGATGCCGAGGGCCGGGTCGGGGAACTGCGCATGGCCTGTACGCCCGCGCGCCACTTCTCCGGGCGGTTCCTGACGCGCAACACCACCTTGTGGTCGTCGTGGGCGATCGTCGGGCCGCGTCATCGCGCGTTCTTCGGTGGCGATTCCGGCTACACCGGTAGTTTCGCCGACATCGGCGATGTGCACGGCCCCTTCGACCTGACCCTGATGCCGGTGGGCGCATACCATCCCGGATGGCCCGACATCCACATGAACCCGGAGGAGGCGGTGCGTGCGCACCTCGACGTCACCGACGCGGGTCGCGGCGTTTTCATCCCCATCCACTGGGCCACGTTCCGTCTGGCGCCGCACCCGTGGTCCGAACCCGTCGAACGGTTGCTGGCCGCCGCCCGAATCGCGGGCGTGACGGTGGCGGTGCCGATGCCGGGAGGGCAGGTCCGGCCGGGATCGATTGACCTGGAAGATGATTGGTGGCGGCTGTGAATCGAGTCGCGGCCGCGCTGGCCACCGCGGTGGTGCTGTCGGTCAGCGGCTGCGGGTCAGGCGAACCCACGGGGCCCCCGCCGGCGGTTCCCACCGCGCTGTTCGGCCAGCCGCCCCAGCGGGCCGTCGCGACGCCGCTTCCCGAGGACGCGGTGCAACACGCGGTCGACGAGCTCGACCAGCTGGCCGCCGATCTGATGCACGCCTCCGGCATCCCGGGCCTGGCCGTGGCGGTCGTGCACGGCGGGAAAACCCTGTACGCCAAGGGTTTCGGCGTCAAGGACGTCCGCGGCGGTAGTGCCGGACAGGATTCTGAAAAGAACCGGGTGGACGCCGACACCGTCTTCCAGCTGGCATCGCTGTCAAAACCGCTGGGTGCCACGGTGATCGCCCAGCAGGTCGGCGCGGGCGCGATCGGCTGGGACACCCCGCTGGTGTCCAAGCTGCCGTGGTTCGAGTTGTCGAAGCCCGACGTCTCGCGGATGGTCACCGTCGGTGACATGTACGCCCACCGCTCCGGGCTGCCCGACCACGCCGGAGACCAACTCGAGGACCTCGGCTTCGACCGCCGCTACGTGCTCGACCATCTGCGAGACCTGCCGCTGGGTCCCTTCCGAACCTCCTACGCCTACACCAACTTCGGCGTGACCGCCGCGGCCGAGGCGGTGGCCGCCGGCGCCGGGAAGCGCTGGGAGGATCTCGCCGACGAGGTGCTCTACCGCCCGCTGGGGATGACCTCGACCAGTTCGCGGTTCGCCGACTACGCCGCACGGCCCGACCGCGCGGTCGGTCACATCCACGTCGACGGTCGTTACGAGCCCGACTATGTGCGCAACGCCGACGCCCAGTCGCCCGCCGGCGGCGTCAGTGCGTCGGCGAACGACATGGCCCGCTGGATGACGATGCTGCTCGCCGACGGAACGTTCGACGGGCGGCAGATCATCGACCCCAAGGCCCTTCTTCCTGCGCTGACCCCGCAGATCGTGTCCCACCGCGCCACCGAACCGGCCATGCGCTCCGGGTTCTACGGCTACGGCTTCAATGTGGACACCAACGCGGCGGGCCGAACACAGATCACCCACTCCGGCGCGTTCGAACTCGGCGCCGCCACCAACTTCCTGATGATCCCCTCGGCAGACGTCGCCATCGTCGCGCTGACCAACGCCACGCCGGCGGGCGTGCCCGAAGCGCTCACCGCGGAGTTCGCCGACCTGGTGCAGTTCGGCCAGGTGCGCCAGGACTGGTACAAGCTCTACCACGACGACGCCTTCGCCCCGATGGAGCGGCCCGTCGGTTCGCTGGCGGGCGTGGCTCCGCCAGCTAAACCGGCGTCGGCGCAACCACTTTCGTCCTACACGGGCACCTACGCCAACCCTTTCTGGGGTCCGGCGCGGGTCAGTGAGACCGGCGGTGGCCTGACGCTGACGCTGGGACCCAGACTGGTCGTCCCGCTCACGCACTGGGACGGCAACGTCTTCACCGTCGCCATGGTGAGCGAGAACTCACCGCCGGGGAGCGTCTCCAAGGCTACGTTCGACGGGAACCGACTGGTCCTGGAGTACTTCGACACCGACGGCAAGGGGACGTTCACCCGATGACCTCCGCACTGGCCACAGGCCTGTCCGATGCCGAGGTGGCGCAGCGGGTCGCAGAGGGCAAGACCAACGACGTCCCCGCCCGGGCGTCCCGCACGGTCTCCGAGATCGTCAAGGCCAACGTCTTCACGAGGATCAACGCGATCCTGAGCGTGCTGTTCCTCATCGTGGTGGCCACCGGCTCGCTGATCAACGGCCTGTTCGGCCTGCTGATCATCGCCAACAGCGCGATCGGCATCATCCAGGAGATCCGGGCCAAGAACACCCTGGACGCATTGGCGATCGTCGGGCAGGCCAAGCCCAGGGTGCGGCGCCAATCGCAGACCGTACTGATGCCGGCCAACGAGGTGGTCCTCGACGACATCATCGAACTGGGACCCGGCGACCAGGTCGTCGTCGACGGCGAGTTGGTCGAGGAGTCCAACATCGAGGTCGACGAGTCGCTGCTCACCGGTGAAGCCGATCCCATCGCCAAGGACGTCGGTGACACGGTGATGTCGGGCAGCTTCGTCGTGGCCGGGACCGGCGCCTACCGCGCGACCAAGGTCGGCCGGGAGGCGTATGCGGCAAGACTGGCCGAGGAAGCCAGCAAGTTCACGCTGGTGAAGTCCGAGCTGCGATCCGGTGTCAACCAGATCCTGCGGTTCATCACCTACCTGCTGTGGCCGGCAGGTCTGCTGACCATCTACACCCAGCTGTTCACCACGCACGCCGGTTGGCGCGAATCGGTCTTGCGGATGGTCGGTGCGCTGGTGCCGATGGTGCCCGAGGGCCTGGTCCTGATGATGTCGATAGCGTTCGCCGTCGGGGTGGTCCGGCTGGGCCGTCGGCAATGTCTGGTCAACGAGTTGCCGGCGATCGAGGGGCTGGCGCGGGTGGACGTCGTTTGCGCCGACAAGACCGGCACGCTGACCGAGAACGGCATGCGCCTGTCGGACGTGACGCCGCTGGAAAGTGCTGCCGCGCAAACGCGAATCGCCGACGCCCTGGCGTCGTTGGCCGCCGACGATCCCCGGCCCAACGCGAGTATGCAGGCCATCGCCGAGGCGTACGGCACCCCACCCGGGTGGACGGCGACGGCGACGGCGCCGTTCCGCTCCGCCACCAAATGGAGTGGCGCGTCCTACGCCGAACACGGCAACTGGGTGATCGGCGCCCCGGACGTGCTGGCCCGATCGGGCTCGCCGGTGGCCGAGCAGGCCGAGCAGATCGGCGCCAAGGGGCTGCGGGTGCTGCTGCTGGGCACCAGCGACCGCGCCGTGGATGCCTGCGATGCACCGGGCGAGGTGACGCCCGTCGCGCTCGTGGTACTGGAGCAGAGGGTTCGTCCGGACGCCCGCGAGACACTGGAATACTTTGCCGAACAACAGGTTTCGGTTAAGGTCATCTCCGGGGACAACGCGGTGTCGGTGGGGGCGGTGGCCGGTTCACTCGGCCTGCGCGGGGAGGCGATGGACGCCCGCGAGCTGCCCACCGAACCCGCCGCGCTGGCCGACACCATGCAGGAGTACACCGTCTTCGGCCGAGTGCGCCCGGACCAGAAGCGGTCCATGGTGCATGCCCTGCAGTCCCGTGAGCACACCGTCGCGATGACCGGCGACGGCGTCAACGACGTTTTGGCTCTCAAGGACGCCGACATCGGGGTGGCGATGGGCTCGGGCAGTCCGGCCGCCCGGTCGGTTGCCCAGATCGTGCTGCTGGACAACAAGTTCGCGACGCTGCCGTACGTGGTCAGCGAGGGCCGCCGCGTGATCGGCAACATCGAACGGGTCTCCAACCTGTTCCTCACCAAGACGGTGTACTCGGTCTGGTTGGCCCTGCTGGTCGGCATCTGGGGACTGGTGGCGGCGATCACCCACGCCACCCCGTTGCTGTTCCCGTTCCAGCCCATCCACGTGACCATCGCGGCCTGGTTCACCATCGGCATCCCGGCGTTCATCCTGTCGCTGGCTCCCAACAACGAGCGCGCCCATACCGGATTCGTCCGCCGGGTGATGCTGGCCGCCCTGCCGTCGGGGCTGACCGTCGGCGTCGCGACGTTCACCTCGTACCTGGTCGCCTATCCCTGGCATGACCGGACTCCCCAGCTTCAGACTCAGGCCTCCACCGCGGCACTGATCACCTTGTTGATCACGGCCTGGTGGGTGCTGGCGACCGTGGCCCGGCCATACCAGTGGTGGCGCATCGGACTCGTGGCGGTCTCCGGTCTGGCCTATGTGGTGATCTTCTCCATCCCGCTGGCCCGCGAGAAGTTCATGCTCGATCCGTCGAACGTTCGGCTGACGTTGATCGCGGTTGCTATCGGTATCGCTGGCGCTGTCGTAATCGAAGTGTTGTGGTGGTTGCAGGGCAGATGGTTGAGGGAAACTCGCCGACTCTGGCGGTGATGAGTGGCACCTCGAAATGACTGCTGAAGTCCCTTGCGCGGGACTGCCGGGCCTGGCCAGAATGGCGATGCAAGGTGCCGAAAGCCTGGACACTCGATAGGAAGAGGTCAGCGATGTCATTTCTGGACAGGGCGAAGAAGGTCGCCGGCACGATCGCCGGCGACAACAAGTAGACGGGCTCCCGCTGCTCTATGGCGAAACTCTCTGTCTCCGTTCCTGTTCCGTTGCCGCCGGAGCAGGCCTGGGAATATGCGTCCGACCTGTCCCGCTACAAGGAATGGCTGACCATCCATCGGGTGTGGCGTAGCAGGCTGCCCGAAACCCTGGGAAAGGGCTCCACGATCGAATCGATCGTCGAGGTCAAGGGTATGGCCAACCGGGTGAAGTGGAGCATCGTGCACTACAAGCCCCCCGAGGCGATGACGCTCAACGGGGACGGGCGTGGCGGGGTCAAGATCAAATTGATGGCCAAGATCAAGTCCGCCGGTGACGGTTCGACCGTCACCTTCGACGTGCATCTCGGTGGGCCCGCGTTGTTCGGGCCCATCGGGATGATCGTCGCCGGTGCACTCAAGGGCGACATCCGCGACTCACTGAACAATTTCGTCACGGTGTTCGCGCCCATCTGACCGGCGTCGCCGTCAGGGCAGCGGGGCCCTCCATACCAGCCGGCCCCCGCCGTCGGGCCCGGGGCCGGTCTCGAGCCGCCCACCGCATTCGCGCGCCCGGGCGGCGAGGTTGGCCAGTCCGCTGGGGGTCGTCTCGACCGGGAAGCCGGCGCCGTCGTCGGTCACCGTGATCGTCAGGTTGTCGTCCACGGTGACGTTGACGGCCACGGTCGATCCGCCAGAGTGGCGGACCACATTGCTGACCGCCTCCCGGACTACGGCTTCGGCGTGGTCGGCCAGAACCGCATCCACCACCGACAGGGGTCCGCTCACATGCAGAGCCGGACGCACGCTGGAATCGGTGGTCATCTGGGTCACCGCCTGCTCGAGCCGTTGCCGCAGTCGGGTGACGCTGCCGCCGTGCAGATCGAAAATCGCGGTCCGGATCTCCTCCACCACTTGCTGCAGATCGTCCAGTGCCCGGGAGATGCGTTCCGTGTTGCGCTCGGTGTCGGCGCCGATCGCGCCCTGCAATGACAGCCCGATGGCGAACAACCGCTGGATGACGTGGTCGTGCAGGTCACGGGCGATACGGTCCCGGTCTGAGAGCACGTCGAGTTCACGAAGGCTGGCGGCGGCATCGGCCTGCGACCGGGCCAGATGCAGGGCCAGACCGGACTGATCGGCGAATGCGGCCAGCATCGTCATCTGGTCGTCGGTGTAGAGAGATCCGGCGGCGGCCACCGTGACCAGCACGCCGGACGCGGCGTCGGGTTCGCGCATCGGCAGTACCAGGGCATCCGCTGCGGTGTCACCGAAGTCGCGAAAATTCTTGATATGCAACGATTTTCGCGCTTGGAATGCCCTTCCGGAATCGCTCTGGGCGATGGGCACGCTGATGCCGACGAGCTCCGGCCGGGTGGACGCGGTGACCCGCAGTTCGTCATCGGACTCGTCGCCGGGCATGAGCAGGGCGCTGTAGGCACTCCCGGTCAATTCGGTGGCCCGGTCGGCGATCTGGCCGTGGACCGTCAGCAGGTCCGCACCGGCGAGCAGGTTGGTGGAGATGCCGCAGGTGGCCTCGATCCAGATTTGCCGGGCGCGGGCGGCCTGGTACAACCGGGCGTTGTCGATGGCGATGCCCGCCGCCCCGGCTAGCGCCAGCACCAGAACCTCGTCGTCCTCGGTGAATTCCCGGCCCCCCGCCTTCTCGGTGAGATAGAGGTTGCCGTAGACCTTGTCGCGGATGCGGACCGGCACGCCCAGGAAGGTGCGCATCGGCGGATGGTGTGCGGGGAATCCCGCCGAGGCCGGGTGCTTCGAAAGGTCGTTGATCCGAACGGGTTTCTCGAGCAGCAGGCCCAGCACACCGTGGCCGTCGGGAAGTGGTCCGATCAGGTCACGGGTCGCCTCGTCGATGCCGCGGTAGACGAAGCGTTCGAGGCCTTCGGTTCGGCCCGCGGCAAGTACCCCCAGCGCGCCGTAGCGGGCATCGACCAGGTGCATCGCGGTGCGGACGACGGTCGGCAACGTCTGTTCGAGGTCGAGACCGGACGTGACGGCCAGCATGGCGTCGACCAGACCGTCTCGGACATGGAGGTTCTCAGTCATCGCGTCTCTGGCGAAGTTCGGCGGCCAGCAGGGCGGCCTGGGTCCGCCGGTGCAACCCGAGCTTGGCCAGCAGTCGCGACACGTAGTTCTTCACGGTCTTCTCCGCGAGAAACATCCGCTCGCCGATCTCGCGGTTCGTCAGGCCTTCGCCCAGCAGCTCCAGCAGGGTCCGCTCGGTCGCCGACAGGTCGTGCAGCCGGGGGTCCTCGCCGGTGTCGCCCTCGGTGGTCTCCTGACGCAGCTTGGACATCAGCGCGGCCGCGGCGCGGTTGTCCAGCAGCGACTTGCCCGAGCCGACGGCCTTGATGGCCTCCGCGAGTTCCATCCCGCGGATGTCCTTGACCACGTATCCGCTCGCGCCGGCCAGGATGGCGTCGAGCATCGACTGTTCGTCGGTGAACGAGGTCAGGATCAGGCAGTGCAGCTCGTCGTGGCTGGCCAGCAGGTCACGGCACAGGTCGATGCCGCTGCCGTCGGGCAGTCGCACGTCGAGCACCGCGACATCGGGCCGAGCCGCCGGGATGCGGGCCTTGGCCTCGGCGATCGAGCCGGCCTCGCCGACGACGGTGAGTTCGGGGTCGCCGCTGAGCAGGTCGACCAGGCCGCGGCGGACAACCTCGTGGTCATCGACCAGGAAGACAGAAGTCACAAAGCAACCCTAATGGGAACTGGCTAAGCTCGGCGCATGGTTCGTTTCCTGCTGCGAATGGTCGTGTTCCTGGCGTCTGCGGCCATCGGGCTGCTGGTCGCCGGCCTGATCGTTCCCGGCGTGACGGTCCGGCCGGTCGGCTTCGTCGTCGCCGTCGTGGTTTTCGCCCTGGCCCAGGCCATCCTGGCCCCGTTCTTCCTGAAGATGGCCAGCCGCTACGCCTCGGCGTTTCTCGGCGGAATCGGCCTGGTGTCCACGCTGGCGGCCCTGATCCTGGCGTCGCTGTTCAGCAGCGGGCTGTCGATCCGGGGAATTGGGTCGTGGGTCGCGGCGACCGTCGTGGTGTGGCTGGTGACGGCGCTGGCGACGCTGGTGCTGCCCGTGTTCGTCCTGAAGCAGAAGAAGGCCGGCTCTTCGTAGCATCCCGGTCAGTCGGCATTTTCGGGCTCCGAGCTACCGCGGCGCATCGTGGCCAGCAGGTTGCGGTACGGCCCGACCAGATATGCGGTGTCACCGGCGTTGAGCACGGTGTCGCTGCGCGGATGCATCTCCCGGCCGCCGCCGGAGCGGGCGATCGCGATGACGCGGACCGGGGTTGCCAGGTCGATCATCCGGACGCCGTCGAGCCGGCTGCCGGCCTCGACCAGTACCCCGCCCACCATGAACGAGCGCTGGCCCACCGAGAACGTGCCGAACACCTGTAGGCCCATCGCGGCCCCGATGAACCACGGAGCCGCCAGTTCGACGGTCGAGCGCACGTTGGCGAACTTGAACCGCTGGGAGACCGCGGCGCCCAGCTGACGGTCGAAGATGCGCAACACCACCGGAACTCCAGGCTGGTCGGGGGGCCGTCCCCAACGCTCGCCGAGCAGCTCCCGCACGATGATCCCCGTCTCGATGTTGACCATGTCATGCTGGGTGAGCACCGCCACCGCGCTGGCCTTGTCGATGCGGGCGTCCTGCAGGGTCCGACGCAACGTGGCGTCACCGATGATCACCGGCACCTCGAGTTCGGCCGCCGAGGACAAGAACCGGTTGTCGGGATTCTGCTCGATGGCCACCACGTCGTGGCCGGCGCTCTTGAGATCGCTGAGCACCCGGATGCCGAAGGTGCCCAGCCCCACGATGATGACATGGCCGGACAGGAAGCGGACCTGGCGGCGGACCGCCGACTGGGTCAGGCGCCGGGACAGCAGCAGATCGGCGACGAACGCCACCACGATCGCGGTGGTCGTCACGCCTCCGAACATCAGCAGGATGGAGAACAACCGCAACCAGGTCGGCTGGCCGACGAAACTGAAGTCGCCATAGCCGACGGTGGCGATCGTCTCCGTCGAAAAATAGAGGGCGTCGACAAACGTCATGCCCGGCTTCCGATAGGCGAAACGCAGCAGCACCGTCGCGAACACCAACAGCGTCGTCGCGGCCGCCATCGCCTTGTAGAACCCCGGGTTGACGTCCGCCGCGAGCGACCGGATGCCGTTGAGCAGCCGCTGAGTCCGGGTCCCAGTCACGCTGCCCCGGTGCTTCGGCGCGGATACGTCGATGCCGTGCTCCCGCAGCTCCTCAGCCGTGCCGATCACCGCGGTCCAGTCGCCGCGGCGAACGGGCTCGTCGCGACCCGGACAACTGATCACCTCGTCGGGGGTGCTGGAGTTCTCCCCGTGCATGACAGCCACCGGAGCCAGGTTGCCGAACAGGTCGCGCAGGGTCGCATCACGCGGGGCGTAGCCGCCGAACACCACGAATTCGAGGCCGGCGGCACAGATCGGGTGCGTGGTGCGGGACAGGCAGGTCTCCACCACCTGAGGCGCGCTGAGGTCGGCGACGTCGAGGACCGCGCCGGGGCCGTTGGCCTCGGCTACCGCCTCCCGCAGGACGCCGTTGGACAGCCGGGCGACGACCCGGATGTCGGAGTTGAGTTGTCTTGCCAGCAACGCCATTTCGAGGTTCATCGCGTCGTCGGGTGCGGCGCAGACGATCGCCGTGGCCGTGGTGATGCCGGCCTCGTGCAGGCCCGAGGCGCCGTCGAGCTGCACCACGGTCATCCCGGCGCTGTGCAGCTCCTCGGCGATCCGTTCTGCGAGGCTGTCGTCACCGCAGACGATCATATGGCCGGGCATCCGAGCAGAGTACGACGCCGCCACAGCTGCTGCCACAAGATCGCGGCTCGTGGACGGTGGGGTCACGGGCGTCGGCCCAGTGCTAGCCGTGCATGGTGAAGTCGGCGAAATCGAAGCCCGGCACCACCACGCAGCTCACCAGGCACGGTTGATCCGCGGTGGGGCGGGCGCGCTGCCAGTGCCCGGGCGGCACCACGAACTGGGGCTGCTGACCGGCGGTGACATCGCTGCCCAGCAATTGCTTTGTGGCAGTGTGCCGTTCGGGGCCCACCTCGAGCTCCAACGGGCCGCCGCGGTGGTAGAACCACAGTTCGGCGCTGCGCACGGTATGCCAGGCCGACTGCTGCCCGGGCATCAGCAGGAACAGGATCGCGGTGCCGGCGTTGCGCGGGCCGCAGTAGTCCGACGGCAGCTCCCACTGCGGGATCGTCAGCTCACTGCGCCATGTTTCACGGAACCAGCCGCCCTCGGGGTGGGGTTGCAGATCGAGTTGCCGGGCCCAGTCGGGCAGCTCCGTCATCCCGACAGAGTAAGCGGATGGCGTAAAGTCGGGCCGTGATTCGGCGGAGCACTCGCCTACGGCCCGGCTGGTTAGTCGCGTTCTCGGCGGCCGTACTGGTTGTCAGCGCCTGGGCGCCGTGGCTGACCACGTCGGCCGGCGGCGGGGGCCGCGCCAACGCGATCGGGGGCACGCACGGCAGCTTCGAGTTGCCCGCGCGGTTCGGCGCCGGGCAGCTCATCGTGTTGCTGGCCGCCACCCTCCTGGTCGCCGGCGCGATGGCGGCCCGGGGCATCTCGCCACGCAGCGCGGCGGCGGCCGCGCTGCTCATCTCGGCCGGTGTGGGAGCGCTCACCTTCTGGTACTACCGGCTGCACGTCGGTGCGGCCGTGGTGGCCGGGTACGGCTGGTATCTGGCGGCCGGCGCCGCGGCCGGCGCGGTGCTGTGCTCGCTGTGGGCTCTGATCTCCGCCCTGCGCACCCCGCGCGGCCGCCGATGAGCAGGTTCGTGGCGCCGGTGAGCCTGGCCGGGGAACGCTGGGTGCGGCTGGAACCGTTGCTCCCGGAACACATTCCGGACATCGAGGAGGGCGCACGCGACAGCGACAACGCGGCGCTGTGGTTCACGAGCGCCCCGACGCCGGAAGGTGCGCAGTCCTGGATGCGCCGGATGCTCGCGATGCAGGACAGCGGCGACGGTGTCACGTTCGTGGTGCGGCGGCTCGACGACGACAGGGTGGTCGGCTCGTCGAGCATGTTCCATGTCGACGCGGCGAATCGACGCCTCGAGATCGGGCACACCTGGTATTCGACGTCGGCCCGGCGCACCGGGGTGAACACCGAGACGAAGCTCGTGCTGCTGACCCATGCCTTCGAGATCCTGGGCTGTGTGGCCGTCGAGTTCCGGACCCACTACCTCAACGTCACCAGCCGGGCCGCGATCGAACGCCTGGGCGCCAAGCTCGACGGGGTGCTGCGCAGCCACCAACTGCTGGCCGATGGATCCCGGCGGGACACCGCGGTCTATTCGATCCTGGACATCGAGTGGCCGGCCGTGCGGGCAAACCTGCGTCACCGACTGGCGCGCAACGGCCCGTCCTGAAGTCCGGGAGTGTCCGCGGCGTGGTCGACGTCGTGCCAGCGGCGCAGCTCGGAGCCGGAAACCCAGGTGCTGTGCGTTCCGCTCGAGATCCGTTCCGGCAGAGCGAGTTTGCAGACCGGTCCGTCGGCCGGCCGGGCCGCGTCGAACACCAGGCAATAGGACGCGTCGTCGTTCATGTCGGTCGTCAGTGTGATCAGGTAGCCGTCGTCCTCGGCGGTCGAGCCGACGCGGGGCGCCATCGCCGTTTCGCTGCCGACGACTCCCTCGCCGTACGAATATCGTTCTTCGGAGCCGGTTTCCAGGTCGTGCCGGACCAGGCCGTCGAACAGGAACCAGCCCGGTTTCCCGGTGGCGGCATACACGTAGCGATAACCGGACCCCGCATGCCCGGGATTGATCATGCCGAACTCGGTGATGGAATCGGTCAGGCGTTCCTCCCGGGTGGCGCCCGACACCAGGTTGAACCGCCAGCGGTGCAGCCGCGTCCGCAGCCGGTCCAGTGCCAGGAATCGAAATGCCTTCTGCCACTTGTCACCGGTCAGTGACTCGACCGGTGCGGGATCCTCTTCGAAGAAGCCGTCGAGCACGATCTCGTCGCCGTCCTCGTAGGCGTTGGTGAAGTGCAGCACGAAGGTCGGGTCGGCTTCGAACCAGCGGATGGCCTCGGCTCCGCCACGGCGCGGAACCACCGCGAACCGCGACGGCATGTCCCGGTGGAAGCCGGGCAGGTGAATGCCGGCTTCCAGCAGCCTGGGATCCCAGAACAGCGGAAAGTCGTTGAGGATCACGTAGTTCGGGGTGAACGCCATGTCGTGCGGCAGTCGCGGCCCGGGAAGCGGGACACCGGTGTAGTGCGCCAGACCATTGTCGGCGCCCACCACGCCGTAGCCGAGGTACGGCGCCTCTTTGCTGTAGTTGAAGAACAGCAGTTCGCCCGTGGCGGCGTCGACCTTCGGGTGCGCCGACACCCCCCAGTCCCAGGGGAAGGCTCCGTTCCAGCTCTCCTTGCCGAGCGTCGCGCCGGTCAGCGGGTGCACGCGGTACAGGTCGCCGCACTGGTAGAAGCTGGTCAGCGCGATCCCGCGGTGCACCACCACGTCGGTGCTGGAGGCGTCCTTCATCAGGGTGCGCGCACCCCAACCGTGGTCCGTCTTGGCGAGCTGGACCGGCTCGGCCAGCCCCGGCCACAGCGGCCCACCGGCCTCGTTCTCGGCGGCGAACCCGTCTGTTCGGATAAACCTGTTGCGGTAGAACGCTTTTCCGTCCCGGAAACCGACCAGATGGATCATGCCGTCGCCGTCGAACGGATGGTAGAACCGCAGCGCCGGATGCAGCGGATTTTCCGTGTTGCGCAGGTATACCCCGTCGAGGTCGTGGGGCAGCTCGCCGTCGATGACGGTCAGATCGTCGGCGGCCCACTCGGTGGTCTGCGGACGCCACGGGCCGGTGCGGTAGGGGTGGTCGTCGTCCTCCGGCAACGTGGCCAGGAACTTGCCGATGACCTCGACGTCCATGGTTCTCCGACGGTACGGCATCGTCGGATCCGGCCGGACCCGGTTCGGGCGGTCTCGTCGGCTCGCGTGCTGAACCGGAGCTCGGTGCGTTGTCGTTCAGGCGCTACACGTCGCAGCGCAATGCCGGAGCGCTGAACATCTTCGGGGCGGAACCCGGCGCGTTCGGCCCGGGAGGAGCCGGGGATAACGCACCCGCCGGGTTGGCGCTACAGCGCGTCGTTGATCTCGTTCTTGAGCGCCTCGGACTGGGTGCCGAACACCGCCTGCACACTGTTGCCCACGTCCAGGACCCCCGCGGCGCCGAGTGCCCTGAGCCGGGCCTGGTCGACCTTGCTCTTGTCGACGACCTCCATGCGCAGCCGGGTGATGCAGGCGTCGACGTTGCGCAGGTTCGCCCGCCCGCCGAACGCCGCGATCAGTTGCTCGGCCCGGCTGCCGGCCATTGTGGACACCGCGGCGGGGCCGGCCCCGGCGGCGATCGCGGTGGCCGATGCGGCGCCCTCGGCCAGGTTGGCCTGCTGTTCGGCGTCGAACTCGGCCTCCGGCTCGCGGCCCGGGGTGCGCAGGTTCCAGCGGGTGATGGCGAACCGGAACATGGCGTAGTACAGGACGAAGAACACCAGGCCCATGACGATCAGCAGCGAAATGTTCCTGGCTGCCGGGGCCGTGCCGTAGAGCAGCAGGTCGATCAGGCCCGCCGAGAACGAGAAGCCCAGGTGGATGTCGAGCAGGTAGGCGACCGCCAGGGACAGGCCGGTCAGCAGCGCGTGGATCAGGTACAGGGGGAACGCGACGAACATGAACGCGAATTCGAGGGGTTCGGTGACCCCGGTCAGGAACGCCGTCAGCCCGGCCGCGGCGAGGATGCCGACGGCGACCTTCTTCTGCTTCTTGTTGGCGACGTGGATCATCGCCAGCGCGGCGGCCGGCAGCCCGAACATCAGGATGGGGTAGAAGCCCGACGTGAGATGGCCGCCGGTCGGGTCACCGGCGGCGAAGCGAGTCAGTTCGCCGGTGACGACGGTGCCGTTCGGCTTGGTGTAGTCGCCGTAGAGGAACCAGACATACGAGTTGGGGATGTGGTGCAGTCCGAGCGGTATCAGCATGCGGTTGGCGAAGCCGTACACGAACGCCCCGAGCGCGCCGGAGCCGCCGATGAACCTGCCCAGCCCCGTGAGCCCGGAGTTGAAGATCGGATAGAAGTAGCTCATGGCGAACGCGATGAACAGACACGCCAGGGACACCACGATCGGCACGAACCGCCGGCCGCCGAAAAAGCCTAGATACGAGGGTAATTGGATGGTGTGGTAGCGGTCGAACAGCCAGGCCGTCACCAGTCCGACGATGATGCCGGCGAACACGCTGTAGTTGATCTGGGCCTGTTTTCCGGCCTTGTCCAGAACCTCGGCGAGCACCACCGGTGACATGGTCTTGAACACCGCCTGCACCACCAGGTAGCCGACCACGGCGGCCAGCGCGGTCGAACCGTCGGCCTTGCGGGCGAACCCGATCGCCACGCCGACGGCGAACAGCAGCGGCAGGTTGTCGAACAGTGCCCCACCGGCGGCGCTCATGGCCTGGAAGAACGGCCCGATCACCGGCGCCTTGATCTTGCCCAGCAGGTCGTCCTGCCCCAGCCGCAGCAGGATGCCGGCCGCGGGAAGCACGGCGATCGGCAGCATGAGGCTTTTGCCGAGCCGCTGCAGTTGCGCAAAACCGGGAATCCGCAGGCCCGATTTGGCCGCCGCCGCTTCGGCTTTCGTGGTGTCGCTCATGTGGCCTCCCTCGGCGAAGTTCAGCCGAAGCCTAGACCAGAAACCTCGGCCTTGAGGTGAGCTCGCATGCTTCGATGGTCAGCAGAGCCGACGGAAGGAGGCGGTCGCGTAATGGAAGTCGTCATCCTGCCGGATGCCCGGTCCATCGGCTCCCTGGCCGCCGACGCGATCGGCGCGCTGCTGCAACGGAACCCGGATGCCGTACTGGGGCTGGCCACCGGGTCCTCGCCGCTGGCCATCTACGACGAACTCGCCGCGCGCTGCGCCGCCGGGACGATGTCGTTCGCCCGGGCGCGCGGCTTCACCCTCGACGAGTACGTCGGGCTGCCCGCTGATCATCCCGAGCGCTACCGGACCGTCATCGACACGGTCTTCGTCAACCGGGTCGACTTCGCACCTGGGGCGGTGCAGGGCCCCGACGGGCTGGCGGCCGACATCCCGGCGGCGTGCGCGGCCTACGAGGCGGCGATCGCCGCCGCCGGCGGGGTGGACCTGCAGATTCTCGGGATCGGCACGGACGGGCACATCGGGTTCAACGAGCCCGGATCGTCGCTGGCCTCACGGACCCGAATCAAGACACTGACCCGGCAGACCCGCATCGACAACGCCCGATTCTTCGGCGACGACCTCGACGCCGTGCCGACACACTGCCTGACGCAGGGGTTGGGCACCATCATGTCGGCGCGGCACATCGTGCTGGTGGCCGCCGGGCGCGGCAAGGCCGAGGCGGTGCACCACATGGCCGAGGGAGCGGTCACCGCGATGTGGCCCGCTTCGATTCTGCAGCACCACCCGCACGTGACCGTGTTGCTCGACGGTGCCGCCGCGAGCCGCCTGCAGCTGATCGACTACTACCGGGAGGCATATGAGTCGAAGCCGCCCTGGCAGGGAATCTGAATGCTGCTGACCGCCGACACCGTGCTCACCGGCCGAGAATTGTTGCGGCCCGGCTGGATCGACGTTTCCGACGGGTTGCTGCGCGCCGTCGGCGCCGGCGTGCCGCCGCGGGTGGCCGACCGTGCACTCGGCGCGGTGACCATCGTTCCCGGTTTCGTCGACACCCACGTTCACGGTGGCGGCGGGGCGAACTTCACCGCGGCGGATCCCGACGAGACCGCCACCGTCCTGGCTCAGCACGGCGCGCACGGCACCACCACCGCGGTGGCCTCACTGGTCACCGCCGGAGCTGACGAATTGCTTTGTCAGGTCACGGGTTTGGCCGCGAGCGTTCGCGCCGGGGTCATCGCCGGGATCCACCTGGAGGGGCCCTGGATCTCGGTGAAGCGCTGCGGCGCACACGATCCGGGACTCATGCGTGATCCCGACCCCGGTGAGATCGACCGGCTGCTGAGCGCCGGCGACGGTGGGATCCGGATGGTCACGATCGCACCCGAGCGGGATGGGGCGCTGGCGGCGATCGAACGCTTCGTTGCCGCGGGAGTCGTTGTGGCCGTTGGGCATACCGAGGCGTCGTACTCGCAGACCCGGGCCGCCATCGATGCCGGCGCCACCGTCGGGACCCACCTGTTCAATGCGATGCGCCCGATCCACCACCGGGAGCCGGGGCCGATCGTCGCGCTGCTCGAAGACCCCCGGGTGATCGTGGAGATCATCGACGACGGTGTGCACGTCGACCCGGCCATCTATCGGCACACCGTGCGCAGCGCGGGCACGGACCGGGTGTCTCTGATCACCGATGCGATGGCCGCCACCGGGATGCCCGACGGGGCCTACACGCTGGGGGCGCTGACCGTCGAGGTGGTCGACGGGGTGGCGCGGATCGCCGGGACGGACACCATCGCGGGCAGCACCGCGACGATGGATCGGGTGTTCCGGTTCGCCGTCGAGCACAGCGGGCTGCCGCGCGATGACGCGATGATGCAGGCGGTGCGCCAGTCGTCGCTCACCCCGGCGCGGGCGCTGGGTCTGGGGGTGCCCGGCCTGGTTGCCGGCGCGGCCGCCGACCTGGCGGTGCTGGACGGCGGGCTGGCCGTGGCGGGTGTCATGCGGCGGGGGGACTGGCTCGTCGGCCCGGCGTGACCTGGTGGTTCAGCATTCGCTCAGGTTTGCTGGCGACAATCGGCTCCATGCACACCACACCCCTGTGGACCGAACGCGACGAGGACCTGCGCCAGGCCATCCGCGCGGTCGATCCCGAGGAGCTGACCGCATCGCTGCCGGTGGTACCCGCCGTCCCCCGCGTGCACGAGACCGCGGTGCTGCCGCCCGCTCCGCACGAGACGATGGTCCTGCCGGCGGTGCGCGTCGCCGAGCCGAAGCGGACGCTGGTGCTGGCGGCAGTCGGCGCGGTCGCCGGCCTCGGCCTGCTGGCCCTTCTGGTGGCCCTGGTGGTCAATGCCTCTAACTCATCGACGACCATCGTCCGTTCACCTGTCGGTCCCGTCACCAAAACCACCACCGCACAGGTGATCACACCGCCATCGGCAGCACCGTCCGCTGTCCCGCCGCCATCGGCCGCCGCGCCGCCGAAGGCGGTGAAATCGGCCGAGAAGATGGCCCCGGCGGCCCCGCCGACTCCGGAACAACAGCGGCCGATCCGGGACCGGCTGCACGAAATGTTCCCGCGGCTGTTTCCATAGCTGCTACCGCTGTTCGGTCACGGTCAACTCTCTCATTTGGGCCGCCACCACAAGCTCGTCGCCCGACTCGTCGCCCTCGACCAGCACCCGGATAGTGCCCAGGCTCGGCGGTAAGAAATCACCGGATCGAACGGCTCGACGATATGGAAGGTGTCCGTGCGGTCACTGTCCGTCGACGATCTCGCCGTGTTGTGGAGTCGTGGCTCGGCTGGTGACTATGTGGTATTCGTCGGCGTGATGGCAATCGCGAGTTAGGGGCGAGCGATGGACACTGGCGCAACGCCGAGGTCACTTGACACCGCCCGGCACCCTCGCTGACCTGCAGAAACACGAAGTGCCCCCGGCATGATTCGAACATGCGACACCGGCTTTAGGAGAGCCGTGCTCTATCCCCTGAGCTACGGGGGCGGACCGGCGTGCGGTTCCTCCGGGTGTGCAGCCCGGATCAGGGATTTCGGATGCACAGCCTACCGGTCGACGGCGCAAACCATCGGCGGGCCGGTTGTCTCCGAATGGTCAAAGTGGACATCGGGTGTGGGGAGGTGCCGTGGCGGTCCTGCACAGCAGTGTGGTGGACGCGCCCCGCGACGAGCTGTTCGCCTGGCTCGCGCGCCCCGGCATACGCCAGACCCGTGCGGCCGCACCGTACCGACATCGACATGTCGGTTTCCCGGCTGGGTGGCTTTCAGCCGTGCGCGGTCAGGTAGATCAGCACCGCATTCAGAACGCTGATCACCGCGGCGATCAGCCAGCCGAGTGCCGTGGTCAACCGGCGATTGACGCCGTCACCCATCACGGTGACGTCGCTGGTCAGCCGGACCA
>WBZP01000402.1_pt1 | contig 59352 bp, 52 predicted proteins | sample 5204301 | NCBI WGS metagenome assembly WBZP01 (sample SAMN12412401, study PRJNA552823) | activated sludge metagenome | isolation source: activated sludge from nitrification reactor of wastewater treatment plant... | place: USA: Pennsylvania | collected 2017 | reverse complement strand
CGCATAGACGCGATCCACGCCTCCGAGAACACTATTCAGCTCTTGTATCGAACCAATCTGTGAAATTATCTTTGCATACGTGAACATTAGATTTTGAAGCGCCACCAGATATCCGCCATCCAATGCCAATGCCATGTTTTCATAATCAATTGCCTTGTCGAACAAATCTCGACTTCCCGGTTTTCCATGTAATTGCAGGTACGCGCCTAGCGTGACATATACGTTCGCCAGGTCATTGATCCCCCATAGAAAATGGGGGTATTTACGTACCGCCGGTTCCAGCAGTGTCAATGATTTACGCAGCAACGGCTCGGGATCCTCACCCCGGGATTGAGCACCATCGGCAGCAAACGCATTACAGCCAGCCGCCACGTCGCTCGCATATGGATTTTCGGGCTCCCTGACCAGCACAACCTGGGCTTCCGATAGGCACTTCTGGACGCGCTCGGCGGAGCTGGTTCCCGAGCCGGAGATCGCCATCGTCATCAGCGCTGCGTAGGCCTTCTTCAGCGGCCCGGCCGTGCTCGTCGGCTCTGCTGCCGTGATCTGATCGCTGCTCTCTATCGCCGCTGCGTACGCGACCTCCGTTGGCTGCCCTCGCGTTGCCGCCATCTCCACCTGCCTCACCCACGCTTCCGCAAGCCCTTCGTACACCTCCGCGTCGCTCTGCCCTACCCGCGCTGCCTCTTGGTACTTCTTTACCGCCTCCCCAAATTCCTGCTTCGCTTGCTCGTCCTTGCCGCTGTCTCTCGATTTCAGCGCCCTCTCGAAGTGGATATCCCCTTGCAGCTTCGCCGCCTCGTACAGCCACGGCGATTCCTTGCCCGCCTCCTTCGCTTGCCGAATCGCTCCCTCGTAATCCCTTCGGTAATACGCGATCATCGCCTCCAGATATCCGGGGGTATCCGACGCCAGCGCCCGACTCTTTTGCAGCGACTCAATCGCCGGCTGCAAGTACTTCGGCTCGATCTCTTGCAACTGCTTTTCCGCCCAGTCCCCTCCTCCCGACAACCTCGCCTCGTACATCGCTTGTTCGTAGTGCTTCCCAAGCACAAGCCCCAACGCATAGTGCACGTCCGCGCTCTCGTTGCCCTCGGCCTGTGCCTGCCTCAGCTCCCGCAGCGCTTGCGGATATTCGTGCAGCGCAAGGTGGCCTCGCCCCAGTGCATAGTGCGCTAGTCCTCGTCCCAAGCTGCCATATCCCGACAGCTCAGCCTCTAGCTTCACCATTCGCCGCCGAATGATGTCCTTTTCGCGGGCCAGATCGTGCAGCGGCATCTGCCGCGCACTGCGCATCAGCCACTCCATCTTGCTGATCTCTTGCCCCAGACGCTGCGCCAGCTCCGCCTGCTTTTGGGCTTGCCGCTCGCGTTCGAGCGTCTGTAGACGAGTCCGCACGCCATACCCGAGAAGGCCCATCACCGTCAGAAGCAGCGCGGTCCCGAGCGCAACCAAAGCCTTGTGTTTGCGCGCCCGCCGGTACAGTCGCTGAAACAGACCGATCCGCCGCGCCAGCACCGGCTCGCCGTCGATGAACCGCTGGAGATCCTCGGCCAGCGCCTTCGCCGAGTCGTAGCGCGCCGGTTGTTCCTTTTCGAGACACTTGAGCGTAATCGCCTCAAGATCCGGCGGCACCGTCGAATCGACCACCCGCATCGGCTTGGCATCGACGGTGAGCACCGCCAGCAGGATGTCGATGTCAATGTTCCCGTCGTAGGGTGAACGTCCGACGATGATCTCGTACAGCGTCACCCCGAGCGCATAGACATCGGTGCGGCGGTCGAGGTGCTTGGTATCGCCCCGCGCCTGCTCCGGAGCCATAAAGCGCGGCGTGCCCTCGATGATGCCCGAGCGACTCTGATCCGATCCCGCCGTTTCCCGCGCCAGACCAAAGTCCATCACATACGGATGAAACCTCCCATCCGCCGTCCGCTCGACCATGATGTTACTCGGCTGGTAGTTACTACATCAGTATCCGACGAAAGCTCGCTGCCGGTAGCCTCGTTCGGGATGTGCGCGGGAATCCCGCCTGGAGACACCACCGCGATTTCCGGCTTCCATTCGGAATGGAAGCCCATTCCCTGTCCGCGTTCCCGCGTTCCCGCTTCCATCCGCGATGGAACCGGTTTCCCGTTCAGATATCTCGTTCCATTCGCAATGGAAGCGGCGTACCCAACCGGTTTCGTCTTTCCATTTGGAATGGAAACCGATTCCCGAACTACTTCCCGCCTTCCATCCACAATGGAACCCGATTTCCGAACGGAATATAGACTTCCATTCCCGATGGATCTCACATTCCGTGCTATCCGGTCGATCCATTCACGATGGAAGCCGGGTTTTGCTTCCGCACCAGGCATACAGGCTCAAGGAAGAAACCTACGGTTTCTCCCTTCGACCCACTTCCCTTTTGGAGAGCCCTTCGCTGGGTCTTCACCCCCCAACCCCCTCAAGGGGCGAACCCACCCCAACCCGCCCTGGCGAGGGCGGGAGTGATGGGACGTCTGGGCTCGGCTTCGCCTTTGCTTCGGCTTGGCTTCGCCTTTGCTTCGGCTTGGCTTCGCCTTTGCTTCGGCTTGGCTTCGCCTTTGCTTCGGCTTGGCTTCGCCTTTGCTTAGACTGGCGATGATGCGAACAGATAGAAGGAAGCAGTGGGGCCGACCGGAGACCTTTTTTTCGGGTCGCTTGCGGCACGACAAAAAAGCGTCGCAGGGAAGGGGGGCCCCGCTGCGGAGACAACCATGACCAGGCAACTGGCGTCGAGCTTGGGATCGATGGGGGACTCTGTGTAGGTTTCTTTGAGGAGTTCCTCGATTCCTTCCTTGAGCTTCTGTGCGGCGATGGCGGTGAGGTCTGCGGCAAGCGCTGTCAGCGGAGTGGCGGCGCTTCCTTGCTGAGATTCCTCGCGATTCCTAACGCGTTTGCGCCATCAAATGGGACGATCCGCGCTTCCCTGCTTTTCTCCCTCGGGGATGTGGAACTCTGTAGGGTGTCTCTGGAGTGGATCTCTGTACTCGGCTTAATGTCGCGGTGGATGAGACCCTGGCGGTGGGCGGCGTGCATGGCGTCGGCGACTTGCTGGATGACTTGCACTTTTTCAAACAGCGACATGTCCTGCTGCGCCAGGTGCAGCGGCTTGCCACTGATGAGCTGCATCGCGATATAGGGATAGCCTGCGTCCTCGCCGGTGCTCGGCATCTCGCCGATTTCATACACTTTGCAGATATGCGGATGGTCTAGCGAGGCCTGCAAGCGGGCTTCCCGCTCGAAACGCTTCACGAACACCGCTCCGGTCGAGCCATCGGCATGGCCCAGCATCGGATGCACGATCTTGAGCGCGACGAGCCGGTTCAGACGGGGATCACGGGCCATGTAGACCGCGCCCATGCCTCCCGAGCCCAGCACCTTGATCACCTGATAGCGATCCCACTTTTGCAATGAGCGCGGGATGCCGACCTTTGGCATCGATGGGACAGAGCGCGGCGCTTTCGCCGACAGGTTGCTCGCTCTCGAAGAGGCCGACTGGGTATTGGGCAGATCGGTGGTCTGTTCGTCTGCTTCGTCGACCGGGGCGGCTGCCCCTGGAACCACATCGATGGTCGCCGGTTCAGACTCGTCCTCAGGAAGACCCATGGAGGGTACCGACGGTGGGGCCTGCTCTTTTGCCACCCTTCCACTATAGCAAAATCACTTGACAAATTCGCCGGGGGGTCCACCCCTCACTTGGGCACTCATCGTCGCCGGATGACGCCAAGCCGCCTACCTTGCCGTCACGAACCGAAGTGCAAGAACCCGAAGACGACTTGGCAGTAGATCGCACCGACGACAGCCATCGCCAGACCCCACGCCAAAAGCTGGCGATAGAGCGTGTCGGTGTCGCCCTGCGCATTGGCCAGGCACAACGCACCCAGCGTCGACAGTGGCGAGACATCGACCAGGTGCGCGCCAACATTGACGCTATTGGCCAGCGCGACCAAGTCACCTCCGCCGAGCTTTTGGGTCAGCTTGGGCAAGATCGGCAAAAACGCTGGCAGCACCACGCCCGACGAGCTGGAATACGCCGACAAGATTCCGGTACAAAGCCCAATCACTCCCGGGGCACGCTGCTTGGTCGACAGCTTTTCAATCAGCCAGGTAAACAGATCAATTCCACCGGTGCGCTCGAGAATTCCCATCAGACAGGTCATCCCGCACACCATCAGAATCGTCCCCCACGGTAGGTTCCGGAGCGCCTCTTCCTCATCGGAGAGTCGCAAGATGGAGAGCAGCACCGCCGCCGTCAGCGCCACCGCGCCAATCTCTAGCTTGCCAATCGACACCACCAGCAAAACCACAAGTAACACCAACAGTGTCACCGCATGCCGAACTTGCAGCGGCTGACGGTGGCTGGCGAGCAGGCGTGCCAGGCGCTCGCTTTGGTCTGCGGACGGCGTCTGTCGCAGCAGCTTGACCCCACCAAAGAGCAGATATCCACAGCCCGCCACCAGCGCGTGCGCGAGCAAGCAGTGGAGGTAGTTCCACCAGCCGTAGCCGTACAGGCCAATTCTCGCCATCAGATCGTTGGCGATGACTCCGGTTGGCGCGAGTGGAGACAGAGACGCCGCATTGCCTCCGCAAGCGACCATCAGTGCCATCAGAAATGACGACACTCCGGCCTCGTGCGCGACCGCCATCGCCACCGGGGCCAGCATCGCCACCGCCCCGATATTGCCCGCCCCGATGGTCCCGAGTGATACCGCCAGCACAAAGAATACCAGCGGCAAAAGCCCCGGCCGTCCCCGCGCAAGCTGCACCGCATAGCCTGCCACGCGCCCGAGTGTGCCATTGGCCTGCGCCTGCCCAAACAAGAGCGTCAGCGCCAGCACGGTCAGAAACAGCGGAACCGGAAAGCCCGCCATGACCTGACGAAGCGTCATCTTGGCCCCGATCACGCCGAGTCCGTAGGCAAACGTGAGTGCCAACAGCCCGACGTTAAGCCGAGACCACATCGACAGCAGAATCGCGCACAGCAGCGCGAGCACGGAGAGCAGCGGGATCAGCATCGGTCGTACTTCGAGCTACGGACGAATGGTCCCTACCATTACAGTACGCCGAGCAGCATGAACTTCAGATAGCGACCTTCCTCGAACGACGGAGGTACCGGGTGATCAAGTCCTTGGCCACCGCGATAGAGCACCGTGACCCGTCGCCCGGCATCGCTCGCCGCTGCCGCCAGCATGCGCAAGAACGCCTGTTCATCGACGAGCTGAGAGCAGGAACAGGTGGCCAGTAGTCCACCGCGCCGCACCGTCCCCATCGCCAGCGCATTCAGCCGCTGATAGCCTTTGAGCGCCGCCGGAAGGTCTTTCTGGGCTCGGGCAAACTTGGGGGGATCCACGACCACCACATCGTAGCGAAGCGGAGTGGCCCCCTCCAAGAAGCGAAATGCGTCGGATTCGACGGTGGAAAGCGGCCCGAGGTTGTTTAGCTCGCTGTGTTCGGTACACAGCTTGAGCGCACGCGGCGAGATATCGACACAAGTGGCCTCGACGGCACCGTGACGCAGCGCTTGCAGCGCAAAGCCGCCCGCATAGCTGTAGACGTCGAGCACCTTGGCACCCGCACAGTAGCGACCGAGCAGCAACCGATTGTCGCGCTGATCGAGAAAGGCGCCGGTCTTTTGGCCTTCGCGAACGTCAATGCGCAGCCGAACGCCGTTTTCCAAACAAAGCGTGCCATTGGTGAGCAGGCTCTCATCACCGAACACCACGCGATTTTGCGACACGAAGCCTTCAATCGAGGCAAAGCTTCCCGCTGCTGCCTCAACAATGCAGGCCGGTGGCTTCGGCAGCGACCGCAGCGCCGCATAGACCGCGTCTTCGCACAGCTTCATCCCGAGCGCCGAAAACTGGACCGCTGCCACCTCGCCAAACATATCGACGTGGAGACCCGGCAGCCCGTCGCCCTCACTGTTGCACAACCGATAGGCAGTGGTGTCCGAGCGCGGCAGTCCAATCGATCGTCGCAACAGGCTCGCTTCGTGAATGCGACGATGAATCAGTGAATGAACCAGAGCCATCGGCGGCAGGGTGTGATCGGCGATATCCGACTGTGCGCCGCTCTGTAGCTCGCCAACGGTCAGCATCCTCACCACGATCTGCGAGCGAGGGTTGGCAAAGCCATGACCGATGAGCCGCTCGTCGGCATCGTGGACCGCCACCACCTCGCCGGGGGTCAGACCGGCCGGTAGCTTGTGGATCGCACCCGAAAACACCCAGGGATGACCGCGCCACACCGGGTTGGCACGACCGCGCTTTAGGACAACTTTGGCAACTGGCACGGCGGCAAGCTACCACAACTGTCGTTACAGACCGTGGAGCTTCTGAACCTCGGTCAACGCCCGCCGCACCGCATCGGAAGGTACCGTACCCGCATCATGTCCCGAGGGCCGAAAGGAACTGGGATCGATGAGCACGCGCAGCACGGCCAGCACGCTCGCCGCCAGCGCCTTGGTGTTGTAGCCGCCTTCGAGGACCAGCAGCAGCCGCGCCTGTACCGCCAGCAACGACGACACCATGTGGGCATAGTCTTCCTCGACCAGCCCCATGCCGGCCAGCGAGTCCTGCGCGTGACCGTCGAAGCCTGCCGACACCAGGATCATGTCCGGAGCAAACCTCCGCAGCGCGGGCAGCACCACTTTCTTGAACGCCAGCTTGTACTCCGGTCCCGCACTCGACTCGGGCAGCGGGATGTTGAGGATCGCACCCCGGCCATTGCCCTCGCCAATCGAGGTCGCCGCGCCCGAGCCAGGATAAAACGGAAACTGATGAAGGCTAATCACCAGCACGCCACCATCGCGGGCGAAGATCTCCTCGGTGCCATTTCCGTGGTGGACATCGAAGTCGACAATCGCCACCCGTCGCCCGGTTGCTCGCACTGCCGCTGCTGCAATCGCGACGTTGTTGAGTAGACAAAAGCCCATCGCCCGCTCTTGGCTGGCGTGGTGTCCCGGCGGACGAACCAGCGCAAAGCCGTTGTCTCCATCACTGCTGGCAATCCGTAGCGCCAAGTCACAGGCCGTTCCTGCGGCATGCATCACGGCGCTATAAGTCCCCGGCCCATAATAGGTATCGGGATCGAGCCAGCCTTGGCCTTTGGGCTGAAGGTCGCCCATGCGCTGACGCAAATCCGCCAGGTACGGTGCCGTGTGAACCCGCAGCAGCTCTTCCTCCGTGGCTCGACGCGGGGGAATCCGGCGAAAACGACCGACCAGCTCCGAGCTGTCAATCGCCGCCTCAATCGCTTGGAGTCGCTCGGGCCGCTCGGGATGCTCGCCGACGATACGATGACCCAGGAACACGTCGCCGCTGCTCAGGTACGTCTTCATCGTCGACATTGTACCGCCGCACCGGACGTACACAAAACCCTCGTCCGCTCCCGACTGCGCAGCGCCCGACATCTTGACCGCCACGACTCGAAAAAGGGGCTTGACTTGTAGGGGAACATGATACGTTACGCGCCCTGATGTCGCCCCGTCGAAGTACTGATCCTGCGCCCGCCGCTCACGAACATTCTGAGGCAGTCTCAAAACCTGCCTCCTCCTCGACCTCGCAGCAGCCGTATGTACCGTACATTTCGCCCGACGCTGACGTTGCCGAGCTGACCCCCAAGGCGGTGCTGCTCGGTGCCATGTTCGGCGTTTTGTTTGGTGCGGCGACGGTCTATCTGGCGCTGCGGGCCGGACTGACCATCTCCGCGTCGATTCCGATCTCGGTGCTGTCGATTGCGGTGTTCAAGAAGCTCGGCAAGAGCACCATCCTGGAAAACAACATCGTTCAGACGCTGGGCTCCGCCGGTGAGTCGATCGCTGCTGGGGTGGTGTTCACGGTGCCGGCGCTGCTGTTTTTGGCGCAAGGTGACAGCTATTTCCGCTATGGCCAAATCCTGACGCTGGCCGCTGTGGGTGGGGTGCTGGGCATCCTGTTTATGATCCCGCTCCGTCGCAGCCTCATCGTCAAAGAGCACGGCAAGCTGCCCTATCCCGAGGGAACCGCCTGCGCCGAGGTGCTGATGGTCGGTGAGCGCGGCGGCGATCTGGCCAAGCGGGTCTTCCACGGCGTGTTTGCCGCGTCGGGATATTGGCTGCTGATGGGCGTGCTCAAGCTGTGGCGCGACACACCGGGCCTGCGCAGCGGACCGAAGTCGGTCTATCCCAACGCCAACCTCGAGTGCAACATCACCCCCGAGTACCTGGGCGTCGGCTACATCGTCGGTCCGCGCATCGCTTCCGAGATGACCTCTGGCGGCGTGCTGTCCTGGCTGGCGCTGATTCCGCTCATCTCGATGTATGTGCCCGACCCGCAGCGCATCGCCGATCTGCACGCGCTCGGCTATAACGATGCCTGGATCGCCACGCACTCCGTCGCCGAGCAAATCTATCGCGCCTACGTCCGCTACATCGGCGCTGGTGCCGTGGCCTGTGCAGGCCTGATGACGCTGCTCAAGACCCTCCCAACCATCGTGAGCAGCTTCCGCGACTCGATTCGCGACCTCCGTGGCGGTGGCAATTCAAACCCGATCCGCACCGAGCGCGATCTTCCGCTGGTTGTGGTTGTCATCGGCACGATTGTCCTCGGTCTGCTGATTGCGCTGCTTCCGAACTTGCCCGGCAAGTTCCCGGGATCGCTTTTGATCTCGGCGCTGATCGTTCTGTTCGGCTTCTTCTTTGTCACCGTTGCGAGCCGGATCGTCGGCATCATCGGCAGCTCCTCGAATCCGATCTCGGGGATGACGATTGCGACGCTGATGGGCACCTGCCTGGTCTTCATCACCATCGGTTGGCGCGGCGACTCCTATCAAGCCGCAGCGCTGCTGGTCGGCTCGGTGGTGTGCATTGCCTCGGCCAACGCGGGTGCTACTTCGCAAGACCTGAAGACCGGATTCCTCGTCGGAGCCACTCCGTACAAACAGCAAATCGGCCTGATGATTGGGGTGGTTGTATCGGTGCTGGTGATTGGTGGGACGCTGCTGCTGCTCGACCGCTCGATTCCTGGGGTGCAGCATGCGATTGGCACCGAAAAGTTCCCAGCCCCGCAGTCGATGCTGATGGCGACGATGATCAAGGGTCAGCTTAGCCAGCAGCTCCCGTGGGGTCCGGTGCTGGTCGGCGTGTTCATGGCGCTGATGGCCCAGCTTGCCGGAGCGCATGCGCTGTCTTGGGCGGTGGGTGCTTATCTGCCGCTGTCGACGACCGCACCGATCTTTGTGGGCGGCATGGTGCGCTGGCTGGTCAATCGTCGTCGCACGCTGATGTCGGGAGGCAAAGCAGCAGCAGCAGAATCCGACATCGGGCCGGGGATGCTCTACGCGACCGGGCTCGTTGCCGGTGGTTCGCTGGCCGGCATGCTGATCGCGTTTTTGCAGGGCTTTGCCGAGCCGTTCGCCAACAAGCTCGACCTGGGCCACGAATACTGGACCAAGCTGGGCCTCGGCGGCGATGTCATCGCAGCCGGCGCGTTCTTCGTGCTGTCGGTGTTCTTGATCAGGCAAGCGCTGTCCGATCGGAAGTAATGGCAGCTCGCCCGAGCGCGCCGAAGCAGACAGCGCGAAGGAACATTCGAACCCGTCTGTAGTGTGAATTACTGACGGAGTCGGCGCGACGCGCCTTTTTCCAGCCGACGGGCTTCCACGACCGCACGGACATGCAAGCCGCGAAAGATCTCGCCGGCGTCGTCGTGTGCGACCACCTCGAAGCGATGAAACTTGCCTTCTAGGCCCAGGTAGCGCGCCGTCATTCGCACCGTGCCACCGAGCGGCGTCGGCGCGTGATGCTCGACGCGCACCACGATCCCAGCGGTCAGCTCGCCCGGCAGCAGCATCGGCTCCATGGCCTTGGCCGCCGTAAGCTCCATCAGCGAGATCAGCTTCGCCGTCCCCAGTACGAGCGGAAACAGGTTGTGCTCAGGACCACCACCGGTACCGGTCGCCGCGACGTTCGGTGCCAAGTCCTGCTCACCAACCACATGCGTGATGGTGAGTTCCGGAATGATAGAGCCAGGCCGCAGCATCGTGGAGTTACTTGGGAGGGTCGTACTGCTTGACGGTGGGTTGCTTTTCGCGCCAGTCAGGACCGACGCCGCCCTGCGTGGCCACCGAATGGGTACCGCGCTTGAGCATATCGATCTTGGTCTGAATGGCATCGCCGCGATAGTCGACCGCCGGGGCGTGGACACCGGAATCCATGCGGATCGCGTCACACGGGCACGCTTCGACACACAGTCCGCAGACCACGCAGCGCAGCTCGTCGATCTCGAAAATCCGGGGGCGCTTTTCGTTTCCGTTGCCGGTCTCTTCGGGAACGATGGTGATGCAGTGTGCCGGGCATACCGTCGGGCACAGCATGCAAGCGACGCAGCGCACTTGGCCGTCGTCCCGCAGCATCAAGCGGTGCAGACCTCGGTTGCGATCCGGATACCGGAGCTTCTGCTCCGGATACTGAACCGTAACGGTGTACTTGCGCGAAAACAGGTTGGCGAAAAAGTGCTTCGCGGTCACACCAAGGCCACGAATGACCTCGGGCAGGTAGATGCGCTGCTCGAGCGAGTCGGGCCGACCGACGACGCGAACACCGATCTTGCCACGTACCTTGCCGCCAGTCGACGACGACGCTTCGGTAGTAGAGGGAGCGTGATGCGTAGACACGGCTTATTTGCCTCCCGACCGCCATAGCACGACGGCGGCGGTAATGATGATGTTGATGAGCGACAGTGGCAGAAGTTGCTTCCACCCAAGCCGCATGAGCTGGTCGGGACGGAAGCGCGGCAGCGTCCAGCGAATCAGGAGCTGGAGCCAGCACAACATCAGGATCTTCAGCGACCACGCCACCACTTGCAGCAGAACGACCACAAGGTGCGGCAGATGGAGGCTACCAAAGCCCGACGAGTCGAGGCCCGGAACCTGCCAGCCACCCAGGAACACCGTCGCCACCACCGCCGACAGGAAGATCGTCTCGATGAACTCGGCGAGGAAGAAAATGCCAAAGCGCATACCGGAATACTCGACGAAGTAGCCGATGAGTTCCGGTTCTCCTTCGGGAAGGTCGAAGGGTGCCCGCTTGGTTTCGGCAATCGCGGCGGTGAAGAACAGCACGAACGCCAGCGGCTGGGTAAAAATGCCCCAGTGGAGGATGTTCGAGCCCTGCGCGGTGACGATGGCGTTCGGCTCGAGCGAGCCGTAGACCAGGAACGCGCCCATCAGCGACAGGCCCATGCACACTTCGTAGGACATCATCTGCGACGAGGCTCGCAGTCCGCCGAGCAGCGACCACTTGTTGTACGAAGCCCATCCCGCAAGCGTCGTTCCATAGACCGCCAGCGACGCCAGAGCGAAGTAGAACAGCATGCCGACATCCATCCGCGCCACTTGCAGCGGAATCGTCGCTTTGCAGGTCGCCGGGTCGGTCACCACGCTCATCACCTGGCCCACACACAGGTCGGGACCAAACGGAATCACCGCAAACGTGATGAGAACGGGCGCAATCGCCATGACCGGAGCGAGCGCAAACAGGAAGCGATCCACCTTCGATGGGACCACATCCTCTTTGAACATCATCTTGATCGCATCAGCGACGAAATGAAGGATACCCCATAGCTTGACGGGGCCAATGTTGGCACGGTTCGGACCCAAGCGGTCCTGCATCATCGCCGACTGCCGACGCTCGGCCCAAGTGCTCAGCGAGGCCAGCGGCATCACAAAGCCCAAGACAAGGAGCAGCAGCTTGAGCAGCGCCGCAACGGCCGTGTGTTCGGCCAGGAACATCAGGATCGAATCAATCATCGCATCCCCTCATTAACCACGCGAGTTGGCGAAGCGTAGCTGCACCGGCAGGTATTCTCTGCCCCAGTCCGCCGAGGCAAAGCCAGCCGCCACGCTCTGTGCCGGATCAGCACCGGCAGGCAGCGACGATGAAACGGAAGCCACCATCTGCAAGAACGCCTGCCGCGCCGAAACCTGCCACTTTTCGCTCTGCGCCAGGTTGGCCTTCTTCGCGATCTGTCCAATCAGCTCCAAGTGCGAGCGCGCATCACCCTGCGGAGTCACCGCTTTGCGCAGCCGCTGCACCAGGTTCTTGTTGTTCGTGAACGAGCCGTCGACTTCCGCCCACGCTGCGGCCGGTAGCTGAACCTGGGCCCGACGCAGCAGCGGTGAGTCGTGCACCGCTTGACAGATGAACAGTTCGAGCCCATCGACGAGTGGTGCCGCATCGAACAGCGCCTGCTCAGTCAAAGGCAGATCGCCACCGGCCATCCACAAACCCTTGAGCTTACCGGCCTTGAGGTCCGAGAGCAGCGCGCTGGCATCGCCAGCCCCAGTGCCCGCAAACAGCTTGGCACCAGCGGCGTTCGGATTCGTGTCCGCACTGCGCAGGATCTTGTCGGCCCGCTCGGGTCGCGCAGCAGTTCCGGTCACGTAGGTACGAATGGTCGCCCCCCGCGCCGAAAGCTTTTGCGCCACTTGTGACAGTGCGAACAGTGCCTCATTCGTGGTCTGAGCTGAAAAGACCAACCCGATCGTCCCACCACCGCTTACCAAGCGATCGAGCCGCTCAGCAGCAAAGGCCACCGCCTTGTCGATGCTGGTGATCTGCGCGGGCTGGCCCCGACCGCCACCAATGCGGGCCGAGGTCAGCCGCTTGTGCCGCACGTTCTTGTAGGTGAAGCGGCCCTCATCACACATCCAGTATTTGTTGACCTGGAGGTTCTCACGCGGCACAAGACGCCAAATCTCGCCCTGTGCGTGATGCACTTCCACGTTACAGCCCGTGGCACAGCCTGGGCATACCGACGAGGTGGAAAACAACTCCCACGCTCGCATGGTGAAACGAAAGTCTTTGCTGGTCAGCGCACCGACGGGACAAACATCGACGGTGTTCAGCGAATACGGGTTGTCGAGCTGATGACCCGGTGCCACCGTCAGTTGCTCACGATCACCTCGCCACGCCATCGTAAGCTGTTTCTCACCCGCGACCTCATCACAGACACGGATGCAACGGGTACACAGAATGCACCGCTCCGCGTCGAGGACAATGTGCGGACCGAGATCCTGCATCTTCGGCTTGTGGACCTTCGGGATCGACGACCGCGAACCGACATGGTCCCAGTCCTGATACTGCTTCTGGAGCGTACACTCACCGGCTTTGTCACAGATCGGACAGTCGACCGGGTGATTGACCAAAGTAAACTCGAGCATCTGCCGTCGGATACCGAGCACACGTGGCGTCGCGGTGTTCACTTCCATCTTGTCGGCAATCGGCGTAAAGCAGGCTGGAACCAGCTTTGGCTGCCCGACGACCTCGACGAGACACTGCCGACAGACGGCAGGTGAACTCAGGCCGGGGTGGTAACAGAAGTAGCTGACGTCGACGCCATTGGAAAGGCACACCTCAAGCAGGTTGGCACCCTTTTTGGCCTGAACGTCCCGACCGTCGAGCTTGATGGTGACAATGTCGCTCGGCGGAGGCGCGGAACTCGGTGCCGAACCAGCGGGCGCAGCACTGGCAGCAGCGGGCGGCGCAACCGGGGGCGGGGACGGGCTTTGCGTCTCACGCAGGGCGGCTGCGATGCTCGACTTCATTGGGGATGGAGGGGTCTCTGCCATGACCTGTAAGTTGCCTTGTGCCTAAGTCAGCGGTCGCACTCGCCGCCGATCATGTTGATCAAGCCGAACGTGGGGATGATGTCGGCGATACCGGCGCCCAAAATCAGCTTCGACAACGCCTGCGTGTGAATGAAGCTGGGGGCACGGACGTGACAGCGGTACGGACGCCCCGAACCGTCGGAGACGATGTAGAAACCAAGCTCGCCGTTGCCGCCTTCGGTGTAGGAGTAGACCTCGCCAGGCGGAACCTTGATGCCATCAACGATCAGCTTGAAGTGGCCGATCATGCTCTCGATGGTGTTGTAGACCGCATTCTTTGGCGGCATACAGATGCGTGGCTCATCGAGCAGCACCGGACCCGCCGGGATCTGCTTGCACGCCTGATCGAGGATGCGCATCGACTGACGAATCTCTTCCAGCCGTACAGCAACCCGATCGTAGTTATCACCGACGGAGCCAACCGGCACGTCGAACTCGAACCGATCGTAGACCAGATACGGGTGATCTTTGCGTACGTCGTAGGGCACGCCCGTCGAACGCAAGCACGGACCGGTCCAGCCCCAAGCAATCGCGTCCTCGGCGGAAATCGTCCCCACACCGTCCATGCGGTCACGAAAGATGCGGTTCTTGACGAGCAGGCTCTCGCACTCGCCCAGTACCTCAACGCTCTTTTCGAGCACCGCCCGCAGCTTTTCGATGAAGTGCTCGGGCAGATCCTGAGCGACGCCACCGATGCGCACATAGGAGTGGGTCAATCGAGCGCCGGTCAGCTCCTCGAGCAGCTCCCAGAGCCACTCACGGACCTTGATCATCCACAAAAACGGCGTGAAGCCGCCAACTTCCATCGCCGACGCGCCCAGGCATGTCAGGTGGTCGGTAATACGCGATATTTCACCGACGATCACCCGGATGTACGAGGCGCGCTCCGGCAGACGATCGACAATGCCGAGCAATTTCTCGACGGCCAGCGCAAACCCGACGTTATTGAGGAGCGGCGAGACATAGTTCAGACGGTCGGTGTAGGGAAAGACCTGTGTGTAGGTCGCGGCCTCGGCTTCTTTTTCGAAGCAGCGATGCAGATACCCCACCTGGACGTCCGAGTCACGAACCGTTTCACCGTCGATGGTCAGGATGATACGAACCGTGCCGTGGGTCGCCGGGTGCGACGGACCCATGTTGATCGTCATCGGCTCCGTCGGAAGCTCGATGTCTTCGACCTCTTCCAGCTCTTCGTTATTGAGCTTGGCCATCAGGTCGGGCGGCAACTTGGGTCGAGCGGAAATGCCTGGAATTCCCCCCGCAGTGATTTCCTCGGGAGTGGGCATGCCAAGGGCAAGCTTCTTTGATCCGGTCTTGCTCTGTGTCGTCGTCGACATTTCTTTGGCTCCCTTAGCCGAGCGAGTAGTCGCGGCGAATGAGCGGCTGCCGCTGCTCTTTGGGATAGTCCTTGCGCAGCGGGTGCCCAATGAACTCTTCGTACATCAGGATGCGACGGAGGTCGGGATGTCCAGTGAACTTGATCCCGAACATGTCGTAGGCCTCGCGCTCTTGCCAGTTTGCCGTCGGCCACAGATCGGACACGGTCGCGACTTCCGCGCTCGGACCGCCTTCTTCCTCGTGCAGCCCAACTTTGATTCGCAGCCGATTGCCAGTCGCCATCGAGCGCAGGTGGTAGACCACCTCGAAGCGCGGCTCACGGCCGAAATAATCGACGGCGGTCACATTGACCAGGAAGTCAAACCCGGCGGTGTCGCGAAGATACCGCATCACGTCTTTGAGCTGGTCTGCGGTCACCACAGCAGTGTCGTCGCCAAAATTGCTGTGCGACGAAACCACCGCTCCGGGAAACTGCGCCACCAGCTTGTCGAGATCAGCCTTGCTCATTCCAACATCTTCCCTTGCTGCTTACTCGCTAACCGAAAGGGGCGGCGCTTACGCGACCACCGGCAGACGCTTACGACCGTCAGTGGACTGGGCGGCAAGCTCCAGCTCTTTGCGATCGCGGCGCTGAACCCAGGTCGTCGCCTCGGCAATCTTCTTCTGTAAGAGAATCAACCCGTCGAGCACTTGCTCGGGACGCGGTGGACAGCCCGGAATGTAGACATCCACTGGGATGACCTGATCGCAGCCAGGCACGGTGTTGTAGTTCTGATAGAAACCACCCGTCGATGCGCAGACGCCGAAAGCGACCACATACTTGGGCTCGGCCATCTGCATCCAGATGCGGTGCAGCACTGGTGCTTGCCGTTCAGTGATCGTACCGACGACAAACAAAAGGTCGGCCTGGCGCGGCGAGAAGCGCGGAAACTCGGCACCAAAGCGCGCAATATCGTACTTCGACGCAGCGGTTGCCATGTACTCCATGCCACAGCACGCGGTGACGAATGGATAGGTGAACAGCGAGTACTTACGAGCCCAGTTGAGGGCATCGTCAAGGCGGGTGGTGTAGCTCTCGGCCATGGTTTTTTCCTGACTCCCCGGTTAGCCCCAGCCGATGGCGCGCTTGCGCCACACATAGGCCAGAGCAACCACCAGCGTGCTCATGAAGACCAGCATCTCAACGAAACCGAATGCCGTCACCGTGCCAAGGCACTCATTGTGGATCACCGTACCCAGACAGGATAGGCGACGGAAAATCGCGGCCCACGGATACAGAAACGCGGCTTCGATGTCGAAGATGAGGAACAGAAGCGCCACCTGGTAGAACTTGACGGAAAAGCGGACGCGGGGACTGCCAATCGGTTCCGAGCCGCACTCGAACGGAGCGAGCTTTTCGGCGTTCTCGCGCTTCGGACCCAGAAACATCGCGAGACCCAAGAACACGCACGAAAAAGCGATGCCAAAAAGAATCGCCACGAGCGTGGGGCCATAGTCAGTTGCTTGTTCGACGGACATTCGGAACCTCGTTTGCTCCGCCGCGAATATAAATGGGTGGCCTTCCGGGTGTCAATCTTCGCCCTGAGAGTGTGTACGTTTCCATGACCTCGCAGCCCAACTTGTGTCCGCTGACCCGCTCGGCTATCCGACAGCGTACTAGCTTTGAGATGCCTCACTCGGCCGAAGCTGCGTCTTTTTTACTTTGCCGCGAGAGCAGGTGGGTCAGCGCGGTCTTGGCTTCATCGCGAATTCGCGCATCGCTGTGACTCTGCGACACAAACTCTAGATAGCGCTGCGCCTCGTCTCCACCGAGGTTGGCCGCCGCTTCCAGGACTTTGCCAAGCTCACTGCGGTCGCGGAACTCGGTGCTATCGAGCATCGGTCGCACCGTCTTCGGATCGCCCAGCTCAACCAGCGCACCGATCGCCTGATCGCGCAGAGCGGTCGGCGAGTGTTTGTCCTTCAGCACCTGCATCACCAACCCTTGCACGCCCGGCTCCTTCCGCTGCGCCAAGATTCGCAGCGCCACGCCACGCAGATCCGCTTCCTTTTTCGCATCGTTCGAAAGCCGAAGTAGATCTTTGCTCGGCAGACCGCTCAACCGAAGCTGCGCACCGAGGCTATGGGCGGTATCCTCGACCGCTCGTCTCGCCAGCTCTCGCCACTGGGTCGGGGTCGGTGGCTTTTGCTGTTCGCCTTGCTCGCTCACCGCTAGGTGCTGTAGCCGCGTAAGCTCGGGCTGCGGCGTCTGGTCTTCGTTCATCACATCGACACCGCGCCGGGTTCGCAGCAGTCCCGCCGTGAGCGCCCGCAGCAGCGGCGGTTTCGCTTTGGTCTCAGCACCCGCCGCATAGACCAGACCGAGTTCGATCTGAAGCACGAAGTCGCCCGGCAGACGCTCTGGCGGGGCCAACAGCACTGGCACATCGACGGCGCGAAGCCCGTCCATCGCTGCGGCCAGAAGTGGCTGCGTATCGAGATCGATAGGGGCACCTCGCTCGGCAGCCGAGCCATCGGTCTGACTCGAAATCTGGATATCGACCACCCGCATCGGCAGCGCTGCCGTCGGACGCTTACACCCGACGAGTTCGAGGCACACGCCGAGGCACAGCACGAGTCCGATCCAGACAGCCGGCGAGCCACGCTTCATTGCGGCAAGTATAACGTGGCCAACGCGATCATCCCGGTATCGACGCCGAAAGACCACCGCCCACTGGCTGATTGGTTCGAACACCGACGATGAAAATCCACGCTCGGCGCAAAAAGATTATGTGGCCATGACAATCCCGTGACATCGGCTGGTCAACATGACGGTATGCAGAGCAAAGCAACGCGTCCCGCGCCTTCCGTCGAGATCATCGACACGCCGCGAGAACGTCCTCCTCGACCGTTCCAGATCGACAAATTCACCAGCATCCCGTTCTTCCTGGTGCACCTGGCCGCACTGTCGGCGTTCTGGGTCGGCGTCACCACCACCGACATCATCGTCTGCGTCGCCCTCTATTACATTCGGATGTTTGGCATTACCGCCGGCTATCACCGCTATTTTTCGCACCGCGCCTACAAGACCTCGCGCTGGTTTCAGTTCGTGCTGGCGGTGATCGGTGGAGCCTCGATGCAAAAAGGCGTGCTGTGGTGGGCCGCGCATCACCGCAACCACCACAAAAACAGCGATATGCCCGAGGACATTCACTCGCCGAAGCAAGACGGCTTTTACTGGTCTCATGTCGGCTGGATTCTGTCGAACGACTACGATCACACCGACTGGGATCGCATCCGTGACTTTGCCAAGTATCCCGAGCTGCGCTGGCTGAACCGCTGGCACTGGACGCCCGCTCTCGTTGGTGGAGCGCTCCTGTATGCCTTGGGCGGGATCCACTGGTTTGTGTGGGGCGGCATCGTCAGCAGCGTCCTTGTGTGGCACGGCACGTTCTTTATCAACTCGCTCGCGCACGTTTGGGGCAGCCGCCGCTATCCGACGACCGACACCAGCCGCAACAACTTCTGGCTGTCGCTCATCACGATGGGCGAGGGTTGGCACAACAACCACCACTACTACCAGAGCACCGCGAACCAGGGCTTCTTCTGGTGGGAACTCGACTTCAGCTATTACATCTTGAAGATGCTGTCGTGGGTGGGAGTTGTCTGGGATCTGCGCACCCCGCCCGCACACATCCTCCAAGGTAAGGCGACGGTGGCCGATGTAGTGAGTGATGCCATCACCGCGCCCGTGCCACCGGCGGCCCTGCCGAGTGCCTAAGCCCTCATCGTGATACACTGGGTGCTTCCAATTCTCCCTTGAGGGAAGGCCCCGATGTCCCAGCAATCCGCAGACGCTACAAGCGATTGGCAGCCAGCCCAACCCGGTGAACAGCGAAGTCCCTGCCCGGCTCTCAACTCACTGGCCAATCATGGCCACATTCCACGCAGCGGCATCGCCACCCGAGCCCAGCTCGTCTCTGCGATGGTCAATCGACTCGGCTTGGCAACGGCGCTGGCCGACAAGCTGGCCCAAGCAGCGCTCGAAAAATTCGGTCGTCCCGGTGAAGCCAACGAGCAGGTGCTGCACCTTCAGGATCTGTGCCAGCACGGCAAACTCGAGCACGACGCCAGCTTGACCCGTCAGGATGCCCACGCCGGGGACAACGCCAAGGTCGATGCCGGGCTGGTCGAGCAGCTCCTCGCGCTGAGCAAAAACGGACAGACGCTGACGCTAGACGATCTGGCGGTTGCTCATCAGATTCGCATGCAGCAGTCGGCCCAGGGGGGTCATCAGGTGCCCCCGAAGGCTGGCTTTGTCGGCACCGTCGAAGCATCCCTGCTCTTTTGTGTACTGTCTCGTGGCGAGGGAGTCAGCATTGCCGACGCTCGCGAGTTCCTGCTTTCCGAGCGCGTGCCCCACGGCCTGCAAGGACAGGACATCTCGCTGGCCCAGGTCGCAAGGCACGCCATCACGATTGCGGTGAAGGGCAACCTGCCGCTGTGCGACTCGGCCCGCCGTGCCAAAGAGGCGCTCAAGAAGTAACCACCATAGCCGCGCACGGGTTACATTCCGCTGCGCATGCCGCTCTTCGAACTTTTGCTGACAGCGCTCGACACGCTGCTCGCCAACAAAGTCCGCGCTGTGCTGACCACGCTGGGCGTCATCATCGGCGTGCTGTCGGTGATCTTGCTCGTTTCGCTCGGTGAAGGTGCGCGTAGCTATCTTGGCGATACGTTTGCGGGGCTGGGCTCGAACATTCTTCAGATCCAACCTGGAAGACGGGAAACCAAAGGTTTTGGCGGAGCGGCGCTTGGCACGGTCTACAAAATCACCCGCGAAGACGAACAGATCCTGTCGCGGCGAGCCACGTCGGCCGATGGCATCAGCGGCGTCGTGACCGGTGGCGGCACGGTCCGATACCTAAACCGTCGTCGCGACACGCTCATCCTTGGCGTCAACAGCCGCTTCACCGAAATCCGCCAGATGTCCGTTGACCAAGGTCGATTCCTCACCGATGAGGATATCGATGCTCGACGTCGCTTTGTCGTCCTCGGTCGCACAGTCCTACTGGAGCTGTTTGGCGACGAAAATCCTCTCGGGAAAGTGATCAAAGTGGCCGACGGTGAGTTCCGAGTGGTCGGGCTCATGGAACACAAGGGCCAGACGCTCGGGTTCGATCTCGACGACATCGTGTTTATTCCGGTAACGACCGCGATGGATCTGTTTGCCGTCGAAGGTTTGTCGCACATCCTGGTCCGCGCCCGCGACAAAGTCAGCGTCGATCCCGCGATCGAAGAAATCACCGACATCCTGCGCCGTCGCCACAACGACCAAGTCGATTTCACGATTATCTCTCAAGATGACATGCTATCGACGGTAAATGGCATCATGAACACTTTTTCAATGGTGCTCATCGCGATTGCCAGCATCTCGCTCATCGTCGGTGGCATAGGCATCGCCAACATCATGCTGGTATCGGTACGCGAGCGCACCCGCGAGATCGGGGTCCGCCGTGCCGTCGGAGCCAAAAAGCGCCACGTCCTGCTTCAGTTTCTGCTGGAGTCGATCGTGATCTCGCTTCTCGGTGGCGTCATCGGTCTGCTACTCGGCGCGCTCATCATCATGGGCGGGCGACTGCTGTTGCCGGGGCTCCCGGTGCGGCTGTCCTTCGACATCGTCCTGATTGCGGTCGGTTTTTCGGGCCTCGTCGGGATCCTATCTGGGGTGGTGCCGGCGCAGCGGGCTGCCAGCCTCGATCCGGTCGAAGCGTTACGTTACGAATAGTCCGCTGGGCGAGGAATCCAGATGAGCGAACCGAAGCAGACGACGGAACCAACGCCGCGCTGGCTCAGCAAAGTGGTACTCGGTTTCGGCTTGGCCAGCTTGCTATCCGACGCAGGTCACGAGGCCGGAACGGCTGCGCTGCCCGTGCTGCTGACGACCATGGCTGCGGCCCCAGCAACGCTGGGCCTGATCGAGGGCATCGCCGATGGAGTGGTCTGTTTCGCCAAGCTGTTCGGCGGTTCGCTGGCCAATCGCCCCACGCTGCGAAAGCCTCTGGCGGTCGTGGGTTATGCGATCACCGGCTTGTCGATCGGCCTGTTCGCGCTGTCGTCGAATTGGCTGCACATCCTGGCGGCACGAATCCTCGGCTGGATGTTCCGAGGGCTGCGAAGCCCGTCACGCTCGGCGATGTTGGCCGACGCGGTGCCCAAACAGGCGCTCGGACGAGCAATTGGTTTTCATCGAACCATGGACACGCTCGGAGCGATCCTGGGGCCGCTGCTGGCGACTGTGCTGCTCTTGCGCTTGCCATTACGCCAGGTGTTCTGGGTTGCGATGATTCCCGGCGTGCTCGCGGCAGTGGCATTCGGCATTCTGGTACCCGCTCAAACCTCTACTTCGCGAAATCCGCCGCCCTCACTTATCGCCGGTCTTCGTGAGCTACCGCCGTCGTTTCGTCGCTTCCTGTTCGCGGTGCTCACGTTTGGGTTCGGGGACTTCGCCCGCACGCTGCTGGTACTACGTGCCACCCAACTCCTCGGAGCCCGGGAGTTCCCTGGTGGTGGCGCAGCCATTGCGATCCTACTGTTCTCACTCCATCACGCGGTGGCGGCAGCCTGTGCCTTCCCCATCGGCTATCTGTCAGACCGCATGTCACCACGTAAGCTGCTGGCGGTCGGCTATGCTCTCGGCATCGTGACGGCCCTGGCTGCCGCTTTTGCACAGCCGTCGGTGCTATTCCTCGCTGGCATGTTCTCCGTCGCTGGCATGGTAATTGGTATCGAAGAGACCATCGAGGGCGTGCTGTGCGCCAAGCTGGCCCCTCCCAGGCTGCGCGGCTCGGCGTACGGAATGCTCGCGGCGACGAACGGCATTGGCGACATGGTGGCCAGTTCTGTCATCGGGGCTGTGTGGGCCTGGTACAGTCCGGAGCTGGCGTTTTCGCTGGCCGCCGTCGCTTGCGGAGTCGGCACGGTCCTGCTCGTTATGTTGGTTCCCGACGAGAGTCCGCAGTCCGCTTAGTGTGCGAAAGGCTACTTCGGTCGATGTGTCGAGATTCGCTGCCACGCCAGCAGACACCCGACACTCACTCCGAGGAAGCCCAGACCCGCTGCAAACGTCACCCCGTGACCGGCGCGTCCATCGAGCCAGCGACCCACGTAAATACCAACCAACGCCGGGATGACCACCAGCCAGCCAAGTCCGACCATCGTCACGGCCGTGCTGATGATGCCATGCTCCTCGCGACGGTGACGCTCGCGACGGGCCTCTAGTCGCTGCGCCGACTCGGGCAGTTCATCGACACGACCTGGATTGGATTTCTGGTCAACGGTCATGGCTCACCCGGCAGCCGACGTGAACCTCCGCCTCCACTGCGCTGTTCGTGCCGCAGATAGTCGGTCATGTGGCTGAGCAGCGACCCTTCCATCCGCGAAAAACTCTTATGCGCCTCCGCTTCTTGCGCGGCCGCGAGGGAGAGTCGACTCTTCACCTCTGTCGACAAGATCCGTAGGTTGTCGCTCGGCGTGGCCTCTCGGGTGAAGACCTGGACATGTTGCCCCTCGGTCACCAGCATCACGCCACCGCGCAGCCCGACGAAGTGCTCACGGCCAGTCGCCACACCATCGGCAACTTGATCCGTATTCTCCGATTCAAGTCGATAAATCAGCACGGACACCGATAGCACCGTCAGAAAATCGACGTGCCCCGGCAAAATTCCAAACGATCCGGTGGCATCTTCGGCCCGCACGTGGCGAACTTCACCGATATCGAGCACTACCTGAAGAGGCGTGACGATCGTAAGTCGGAGACTCCGTCGCGAACTCATCGGCTCGACAGACCGCTCGGTCATCGACATCCTCACGCTTCAATCGGGAAGTCAGTACGTCAGCAGCGTCACCACCGGATGCCCGCTGAGTGGAGCGCGCCCACCCAAAAACGATAGCTCTAGGACAAAGCCAAAACCCAGAACCTCTGCACCTTGTTTCTGACACAGTCGAGCAGCCCCGGCGGCGGTGCCTCCCGTCGCCAGAACGTCGTCAATGATGACAACTCGCTGCTCAGCAACCGCATCTTCGTGGATTTCGAGGGTACCGCTACCATATTCCAGCGCATAGCTCTCCGTCACTCGACGATAGGGGAGCTTGCCCGGCTTGCGAACCGGCACAAAGCCAAGTCCGAGCCGCTCAGCGACAGGTGCGGCAAAAATAAAACCACGCGACTCAACGCCCACAATCATCGTTGGACGAAGCGGAGCCACGCGCTCTGCCAAGAGCTGGATCGAGAGGCGAAACGCCGTCGCATCGGCAAGCAGCGGCGTGATGTCTTTGAACAGAATTCCCGGCTTCGGAAAATCGGGGACATCACGAATGTGACGGGCTAACAGCGACACGCCTGGATCAGAAACCATGCTCCGCACACTATCATCGCGAGGACGATTCCCAAAGCGCCGGAGCGCTACATGCCGACTCGTCTCATGCCACCACCAGGACCGCCACCTCCACCAGCCCCGCCCGGACGGGCGCCCGCACCACCGGAACCAGCCGAGCCAGCCTTCTGGGCTTCGATGACAATGACCTGGCCTTCGCTGAGTCCATCGGTGATTTCGGAAACCAACCCATCTGTGATCCCCACGCTCACCAACACCGGATGGATCTTCTCACCGTCAGGAATGAAGATTGGCGACTTATTGCCTCGATCGCCCTTTCCATCGCGGCGTCGCTCACGGCCCTCAAGCTTGCCATCACCGGATGCCCGCTCGAGCCGAGGCTTAAAGCGCAACGCTGCATTCGGAACCAGTATCACGTCTTTTCGCTCGGCGACCACCACTCGGACGTTCGCGGTCATGCCCGGTCGCAGCAGCAGCTCGGCATTGTCGACATCGAGAACCACGATATAGGTCACGACGTTTTGCACCGTCTGCGCCGCGTTGCGAATCTGCGACACCTTGGCCTGGAAGCGCTTGCCGCGAAACGAGTCGACCGTAAATTCAGCGCTCGCTCCGACCCGCAAAAAGCCAATGTCGGCTTCATCCACGCTGGCCAAGACCTGCATCTTGCGCAGATCACCCGCTATCTGGAACAGGTTCGGTGCCTGGAAGGAGGCCACGACCGCCTGCCCCAATTCCACGTTACGTGAAATAACGATGCCGTCTACGGGTGACAGAATCACCGAGTTTTTTAGATCGAGCCGCGCCTTGTCGAGCCCAGCCTGCGCTAGCTTGATGCCAGCCTCGGCAGCATGGACACTCGCCGCCGTACTTTGCTCAGCAGCCACCGCAGTATCGCGATCTGCCGCAGAGATGTAGTTCTTCGCAAACAGAGCCCGCGCCCGCTCGGCAATCCTTGCCGCGTTCTGCGCATCAGCCTTCGCCCGTACCAAGTTTGCTTGTGCGGACGCAAGGTTTGCCTCTTGGCTCTTCACAGCCGTCTGAAAAAGCGCCGGATCCAGCTCGACCAGCACCTGTCCCTGACGAACACTGTCGTTAAAATCGGCGTGTAGTTTGTGAACGATACCCGACACCTGCGAGCCCACTGGCGATAACAGGAGCGGCTGAATGGTCCCCGTTGCATTGACGACCTGCGTGACGTCGCCCTTTGTCACCTTGGCCGTCACCCAGCGCGGTCCGTCGCTTTTCTGAAAAAAGAGCCGATACGCGCCAAATCCGATCGCGACCACAGCAACTGCGACGCTGAGCCAAATGACTAACCTTTTCCATCGAGGGGCCGAAGTTGGTTCGCTCATGGCGTCGTTCCTCCTCGTGTGTCGAGTTCCCTGGTCAGCTCGCCTAGATAAAAGCGCAGGCTGGCCCGCTGCTGAGCCAACGCAAAGTCCGCCTGGACCTGCTGCGCCAACGCCTGCATCGCCGATACCTGTGCGTCGCCCAGCTCGATCGCATTGCCGACGCCCGCACGATATCGACCGTCGGCCATCTCAAGTTGCTTCTTGGCTTGGTTGGCAAGCGCCACGGAGGCCTCCACCGTCAGCCATGCGGTAAGCACCAACTGAAGCGCCTGTTGAAGCTGACTGCGCACTTGCAGCCGTAGCTGCTGCAAGTTGGCCTGTGCAAGTGCGAGCTGCGCCTGCGCATCACGTACCGCATACACCGTCGATAGACCGGTCAAAATCGGCCAGTTTAGTCCGAGCGTTCCCGAAACCAGCAAGCCCGGCAGCGTCTGCGTCGTCACATCGAGACCGCTCACTCCACCGATCGTGCCACTGCTCAACGTTGCATTCGCACCGACGGACAGCGTTGGCAAGTAGTCCGCTTGCGCCGCCTTGAGTTGCGCTACTGCCTGGCGGACCCGCGCCAGCAGCGATTGATAATCAGGCCTCGACTGTAGCGTGGCATCGACGGTTGCATCAGGAATCGTAGCCACCGTGTCTGCGCTCGCGCCGCTGAGCATCGACTCGAGCGGATGGGGCGGCGGCAGCACCGAAACCAGCGGTCGCTTCTGCCACTGCATCCACTCCGCTTCGGGCAGACCCAGTGCTTGTAAAAACTGGGTTCGCGCCACTTGGACGTTGCCCTGGGCTTGCAGCACTTGTAGCCGAGCTTGCGCCACCGCAGTCTGGGCGATCAGCACGTCGATCTGCGGCTTGGTACCAATCTTAAAAAAGCTCTCCGCTTGTTTTTGGCGACGCATTTGCTGTTGCAAATTCTCGCTCGCCACGGCCGACAGCGCCTCCGCTTGCAGGACCGCATAGAAACCGCTCATCGCACCGAGAATCACCTGCGCTCGCACATTCCGTTCGTCGGTTTGTGCGGCCTGCGCGCCGGCCTGAGCGGCGGCAATCCGACCGCCCACTCGCCCGAAGTCGTAGACCATCTGGTTCAGCGCAAGCTGGCCACTCGAACGCAGGGTCGAAACCGCACTCTTACCGTCCGAAGTTCCGATTTGATAGCTGTAGTCGCCACGGACGCTTCCGGACAAGGTCAACTGCGGCAGCCAGGCACTACGCGCCGTCCCAATCCGCGCATCCGCCGAAAGCTTGGTCTGATGCGCCGCCGCTGCGGTAGGACTGTGATCGAGCGCGGTCTGAATCGCCTCTCCAACGGAAAGTGAAGGACTGCTCGCTGATGCCATCGACATTTGCGCTGCTGCACGCTCCTCAAAGCCGACGCCTAGCAGCCCGAACATCCCGATCGCAGCGTAGGGAATCACAACAATTCTGCTCAAGATCGTGTCTCCACCGAACGCAGAGCGCGCTGGAGCCGCACCTGGAACTGCGATTGTAACCACCGATCGGAGTCCACCGCTCCCCCGAGCAAGGTCGTCGCCGAGGTCGTCGCCAGCAGCGCGTACACCGACTGGCGCGTCACTTTCACCGGCTGAGACGGCATGAGCAGCGGCGAACCCACATCCCCAAGCATCGCCAGCGTATCCAGCGCCAACAGCAGCGGCCAGACACAAGCCAGTCGCAGCCGGACCTGTTGCGATGGCAAGGCCAGCACGTACGGCCACGCCTCCTCACAGCGACCTACTCCGAGTAGGAGCAGTTCCCGGGTCAACAGCCGCAGCGAGCGCGCCTCCACCAGACTCTGCGGCGTCTCTTCGGTCAACGCAAACAGCCGTCCTGGCGACAGTCCAAACTGAAGCAGCAGTGGCTTGGGCACATAACAGCGGCCAATCCTCAGATCCGCAGCCATATCGCGAACGACGTTGGTAAGCTGAAGCGCTTTCCCGAGTGCCACGCCACGTTGTAGCAAAAGCGGCTCGGTCAGGTGCGTGAGTCCCGGCAGATGCGCAGCGCAGATCTCGGTCCAGAACTCACCGACGCAGCCCGCTGCGAAATAGGTATACTCGTCCAGCTCGTCGAGCGAGCGAAGCGCCACCACCTGCTCCGCCCGTGACACGCTGCCAGCCGCCGGAAAGCGTCGCAGATCCGTCTGCATCCCGGCGATGAGCTGACCCAAGACCTTGGCAATCAATCGCCGATCGTTGCTGGCACTGTGTTCCAGTAGCGCCAGACATTCCCCCAGCACCGATAGCAGCGTCCGCTCACTCGAAGGCAGCCCGCTCGTCCTCGAGTCAGCCAGTGCTCGCTCCAGCGAGAAAGTCAACCGAGCCGCCGCCGCAACATCACCCGCACACGCCCGATCCAGCTCGGTCAGCAATTCCAGCCGAACCGACGGTGGGAGCAGATCGGTATCGGCGATGGTATCGGCGGCTCGCGCCAGCAGGTACGCAAGCCCGATCTGGGCAGCAACCGCCTCGGGAAGCACACGCACGCTGAGATAAAATGAACGAGAGACGCGCTTGAGAAGCGCAATGAGCGACGATGGGAGCACGGTTGGGGAGGGGCTACTTACCGGGAGGAGTGGGTGGCTTGGCTGCGCCCGGAGGAGCTGGCGTCGGTGCCAACACCGGTGGTCGCTGACCCATTGCCTTCAGCGCAGCAGCTTCGGCAATTGCCGCCTGCCTTTCGTTCTCTTCGGCGGGACCAATGTGTTCCTTGTTGGTATCGTCGAGCATCTTGTAATAGACCAGCAATCCGTCGCTGGAGGTAAAGCCCTTGGGGCTCGACTGGTTGAACACGCCCTCGAAGACGTACTGCTTGCCAATGGTCAGCTTGGGCTCACGGCCCCGGAAACCACGATACTCGGCAATGAGCAGCCCCTTTTCCTTCGAACCGTTCGGCTCATCGGAGGCATACATGTGAGGCTCCTCACAGTCTTTACACTTCTGCCCCTTCGGACAAACCGGACACTTGTACACCTCGAGCAGATAGGCCTTCACCTTGACCTTCTGGCCGACGTATTTGTTCTTGACGTCGCTGTAGCGCTTGAACTCTTTGCGCATCCCGTAGATCGAAACGGTCCCATCGGGATATTCGCGAGGAATGTTGGGCTCGGCAAAAGACGGTGGTGGCGGAAGATTCATCTTCACACCAGGCAGCAGCGTCGCACCAACGCCGGTCGAATCCAGGAAGCCCGCCAGACCCTTGTCGCAGCCCGGCACCATTGCGCCGAGCAAAAGGACGAGCGAGAGCCACCCCGTGCGTCGGAGCAGCCCATGCTTTTGCCCATTCTTGTGGACGAGCCGCCCGAGGCGGACGCGACCGGAAACGGATGCCAAGTTCATCTTCTGCCATTCCTCCTCTGCCAACTCGGCAGAGCGCCAAAAACGACGACCATCTTGCAGCTTTGCAAAAACAGGTACGTACGCAATAGGTTTATTTATATCGCTGGCAATAACAAGCGCGATGCTGATTCGTTACCACGGAGGCCATTGAGTAGCAACATCCGCAGCCGACGGACCCATCCTACTGCCGCAGCGATGTCCTGCGGGAAGTGATTGTCGCAAACCGCTCCCCCAATACACGGGGCGCAATGTGCAACCAATCAGCGGCCTGCGCTCGCTTTTGACCTTTTTCGCGTAGCTCTGCTGCGCAGGTCGGGTCAAACAGAACGCGCTCCAGCGCTGTGGCCAAGGCCCGCGCATCCGCCGCAGGCACCAGCAGCCCCGCCCCATCGAGCTGCATCGGCACCCCCCCAACCCGCGAGGCCACGACCGGACACCCTGCCGCAAGTGCTTCCCACACCACCACTGGTGAACCTTCGGTCCGCCCATCGGCCAGCAGCAGCGAGGGCAAGGCCAGTGCATCGGCGGCCCACAAAAGCTGCCGCTTGGCCAGTCCGCTGACCTCTCCGATGAATCGGCAGGCTAGACCCTGTTGCGCGGCCGCCGCCGCCAGCGATGCCCGTGCTGGCCCCTCCCCAGCGACAATCAGCTCGATTGGTTGTCGCACCGAGATCTGCGTGATCGCCGATAGCAGCACCTCGACCCCTTTGACCGGCACCAGACGGCCCAGGAATAGCACCGTCGGACGAGAAAACCCAAGCTGCCGGCGTGCCTCTCGACGATCAAACTCGGTTGAAACAAACTCGGCGGTCTCGATCCCCATCGGAACTACGACCCCCGGAGCGTCATCGATTTGCAAATGTTCGCCACTATAGACCAGCCGCGTCCGTCGCGAAATCCAGCGCACGATTCCGTGAGCGCGCAGCCGCCTCAGCAGATGAACATCTGATGAATGAGCGATCGCTACATGGGGCCTAAACCCCTGCAACAGCGTCGCCACGATCCCGCAGGGCACCAGCCAGTGCGACACGATCGCATCACAGCGGGACAGCTTCTTGGCAACGGTCCGAAGCAACTCACCAGAGAACCGACCAGCTTCCCAAAGCGTCGGCACAGGTGTTAGGGAAAGACCGTTCGCCAGTGCGTCCGGTGCCCCGCCGTGAAAAAAGAGTGACGACGGCATGCGATGCACGGTCACACCATCGAGTTCTTCCGAGAATCGGCCGATACCATCGCCCGCACAAGCCACCACGACTTCATGCCCACAGCGATGCAGATAGCGGTTTAGACCATGGACAAAGCTGCCGGCCGAATCCCCCACAAAGCGAGGGTATGAGGTGGTCACTACTCCGACGTGCACCGGTCCACCACCCGTTCCCCACGACGACGTCGCCGCGCCCACAACCGCCACGGCAGCGCCCGTAGCACCACAAACAGCACCGGATAAATCGCGGTCCGTAGCGAAATCCCCGAACGCCAGGCCGTTCCGTAAATCGTCCTCACAGGCACATCCTGGACCCGCGCCCCACCGACCCACAGTCGCGCCAGCAGGTCATTCGGATAGCCGTAGCGAGGAAATAGTCCATCGAGGTCAATCGCACCAAGCGCCTTCTTCGTCGCTGCGGTAAACCCACACTGGGAGTCAAATAGCTGCGGATAACCCGCCGTCAGCCTGGTCAGCAGCGAGAGCGCGATGTTGCCGATGAGGCGCAACCTTGGCATCGTCCGCCAGACCTCACGATTGGCAAAACGATTGCCCTTCACATAATCTGCTTGTCCCTCAAGTATCGGCTGAAGCAGCGTCGGAAGATCGGCCGGGTCCATCTGGCCATCTCCTGCCATCACTACCGCGACATCGCTATCGAGGACCAATGCACGCCTGTATCCCGTCGCGACCGCCGCCCCAACGCCCTGATTTCGCAGATGTCGCAGCACTTCAACCCCAGGCCGCGAATGCTCAGCAGCAACGGTTGATGTCCGATCAGCACTGCCATCATCGACGACCAACACATGATCGACGTACGCAGGTATCGTCGCCAGCGTCTGAGGCAGATTGTCGGCTTCGTTATAGGCCGGGACGACCACCGCGACCCGGAGCCCCTTATACATGGCTTGTGTCCCGTGCCGCGTCTTCGTCGGCGGCGGCTTGCGGCTGTAATGGGTTAGGGTACCCCACGGCTTACTGAGAGACGACGGTAATCTTGCCGTCGATGATATCCTTCCGCAGCGACTCGACGCGTTGCCGCACGGGGAAGGGAATCATGCCTCGTCGCGGTTCATCGTAGGCATAGTCGATTCCGCCCTCTCTCAGACCAAATACTTTGACCCCTGGCTCAAAGCGACCGTCGCGTAACGCGGCAATGATATCGAATACGCTGACCTCGACTCGTTTGACCATCGAGGTCAAGATGAAGCCGGGTGCCTCGTCCCACTGGTCGCTATCGACGCCAATCGCTCGTCGCTTGGTTTCGCGAGCGGCCTCGAACACCCCAAGTCCGGTCGAGCCAGCGGCGTGAAAGATCACATCCGCCCCTGCTTGATACTGGGCCGTCGCTAGCTCTTTGCCTCGGGCTGGGTTTTTGAACGCATCAGCGCTGGTACCGGCATAGCCGACAAGCACTTTACACTCTGGACAGACTGCAAGTGCTCCCTGACGAAAGCCAGCCTCGAACTTGTGGATCAGCGGAATGTCCATTCCACCGACGAAACCAAGGATTTGGTGAGGCGACTGCAGCGCCGCGACTGCACCCACGAGAAAGCTACCTTCTTCTTCACGGAATTTCAGCGCCACCATGTTCTTCGGCGGGACCACAAATCCGTGCTCATCAAACTTGGCGTAATCGACACAGGCAAAGTGACGATCGGGATAGTCACGGGCAATCTGCAGCATATCGTCGGAAAATACGAACCCAACCCCCAAGATCAGGTCGAATCCACGCGCCGCCAGCAGACGTAGCCCCGACTCTCGATCGGCACCATCCCCCGGCTCGACAAACTCGGCGGAAATCCCGAGCCTGCGAATGGCTTGGTCTACGCCCCGAAACGCGGCGTCGTTAAACGACTTGTCACCACGCCCGCCCACGTCGAACACCAAGCCGACTCGCAGCACTCGCACCGAACCATCGCTGCTCGCCGTTTGATCAGCGTGTAACGGCCACAGCAAAACAACGTTCACCGCGACGAGGAACAACGTCACAAGCAGCAGCAGGTTTCGTGAAGCGGCTTTCACGCCGGAAGCTATACCACATGTGATAAGGCTCCTTTGACGAGGTCCACTTCCGATGCTCCTGTCGATCAACGAGAGCCAATTTTATTGGGGTCTGCTGGTCTCATTCTGGGTTCTGGCTGCCCTCACCGCGATCAACCTACTGTTCCGCGCCGCGCCCTATGGTCGCTACAAGAGCAAAGGCTGGGGCCCGGAGATCAGCGCCACCCTCGGCTGGATTCTCATGGAAGCACCCGCTTCCCTTGCACCTCTCGCGCTATTTTTCATGGGTGCTCGACGGGACACGGTGCTGTGGGTATTCACCGTGCTGTGGCAGATCCACTACTTCCATCGCGCCTTCGTCTTTCCGTTCCGTCGCCGAGGAGGTGGCACGATGCCGCTCGTGATCGCACTGCTCGCGATCGTGTTTAACCTCGGCAATGCCTATCTCAACTGGCGTTTTCTGACGGAGCTTGGACCCACCTACGATCTTGCCTGGCTGACCGATCCGCGCTTTGTGATCGGTACCGGCATCTTCGGCATCGGCTTTGTCATCAACCAACACGCCGACTGGATCCTTCTGCACCTACGCAAGCCCGGCGAGACCGGTTACAAAATTCCGCATGGCGGCATGTACCGATTCATCTCATGCCCCAATTATTTCGGTGAGCTCGTCGAGTGGGTTGGCTGGGCGATCCTGACTTGGTCTCCCGGTGGTCTCACGTTTGCAATATGGACCGCCGCGAACCTCGTCCCCCGTGCCATCACCCACCACCGGGACTATCACCGCCGATTCCCCGAGTACCCCTCCGAGCGCAAAGCCGTCATTCCGTTCCTGCTCTGAGCGCACCAGGACCACCGGTTGGTAGACCGGCCCAGCCCATCGATGTGTCACAGACTCGAAGACATCTGCGATGTAGTGCCAAGCGTGGTGCTTTGATGGCAGCACGCTTTGTGATGACCTAATAGAGGGATGATCTGTCGCCGTAAGACTTGGAGCTGGCTGCTCCTAGCGACTAAAGAGAGAGAGGGAGGGACGCCGGTGAGCGACTGAGAATTGTGCTACCGGCAGAGGATCGACAGGTTCATTGCCGTCGGCATCGCTGCCGACTGAGCAACTATTCCTCGTCGTCGTCGTCGTCGTCGGCCTTGCGGCGCTGCTTCTTGCCCTTCTTCTTGAGGACATCGCCCAATTTGGCACCCATCTCACCCGAGCCAAAGCCCTGAGCGGCCGAGACTGCCGCCGCCCGATTGGCCGCCTTGATGGACAAGCCGATCTTGCGCTCCTGGGGATCAAGCGAGATGACCTCGACATTCACATCCTGGCCGGGCTTGAGCACCGAGCGAGGATCTTCGACGCGGTCGTCCGAAATCTCGGACACGTGAACCAGACCCTCGACGCCCTTGTCGAGCTCAACGAAGGCACCGAAGTCGAGCACCTTCTGGACCTTGGCCGGCACAATGCTGCCGACCTTGAACTTCTCGGGGATGATCGCCCACGGATCCGCATTGAGCTGCTTGATACCGAGCGAAATCTTCGGCTTCTCGCCATCGGTGGTGTCGATGTTGATGACCGCAGCCTCAACCTCGTCACCCTTGTTGAACATCTCCGATGGATGCTTGATCCGCTGCGTCCAGCTCATATCCGAGATATGAACCAAGCCATCGATGCCTTCCTCGATCTCAACGAAGATACCGAAGTCGGCAATATTACGGACTCGACCCTTCACGGTGGTGCCCGGCGGATACTTGGCAGCGAGCTGCTCATACGGGTTCGGCTCGAGCTGCTTCATACCGAGCGAGATGCGGTTGTTCTTGGCGTCGATGTCGAGCACAACCGCTTCGACGGTGTCGCCGACCACAACCACCTTCGACGGATGCTTGACGCGACGGGTCCAAGACATCTCGCTGATGTGGACCAGGCCCTCGATACCCTCTTCGAGCTCGATGAACGCGCCGTAGTCCTTGAGCGAAACCACCTTGCCCTTGACGACGGTGCCGGGAGTATAACGCTCGGCAGCGTGGCTCCACGGATCGTCGGTGATCTGCTTGAGACCCAGGCTTACCCGCTCGGTCTCGGCGTTGTACTTCAGCACCTTGACGCGAACATGATCGCCGACCTGGAACAGCTCGGAGGGGTGATTGACCCGACCCCAGCTCATGTCGGTGATGTGGAGTAGGCCGTCGATGCCACCCAGATCGATGAAGGCACCATACTCGGTGAGGTTCTTAACGATACCCTCAACCGTCTGACCTTCAGTGAGCTTCTCGAGCGTCTGCTCCTTGAGCTCGGCGCGCTCTTTTTCGAGAAGAACGCGACGCGACAGAACGATGTTGCCGCGTTTCTTATTGAACTTGATGACCTTGAACTTGAACTGCTTACCGATGAACGAGTCCAGGTTCCGCACCGGACGCAGATCAACTTGCGAGCCAGGTAGAAACGCCTTGACCCCGCCGCGAATGCCGACGGCCAGGCCGCCTTTGACTCGCTGCGAAATCACGCCTTCGATCAGCTCATCACGCTCGCAGGCCGCCGAAATCTCGTCCCACACTTTGAGACGATCGGCTTTCTCTTTGGAGAGAACGCAGAGCCCGTTTTCGTTCTCGCGGCTCTCTAGGTAGACGTCGATCTCGTCGCCCTCTTTGAGGAGCACCTGGCCATCCGGGCCAAGGAACTCTGCGAGTGCCACCTGGCCTTCCGACTTGTCTCCGATGTCAACAATGACGTGGTCCTTGTTGATTTGGATGACTCGTCCACGGACGATCTCGCCCTCTTTTACGTCTCCGTGTTTGAGGCTCTCCTCAAACATAGCGGCGAACGAATCGCCAAGTGGCTCTGCGGGTGTTCCCTGAAGTCCGGACATGCGTTTATCGAATCTCCCTTCGTTCCTCACTCGGCTGCCGTCGATGAGGATTGTCTACGTAAGCACGAACCACAGTCCGCCCAGAAGCAACACGCTTGCGCGTCACTCGTTTCACACGAGGCTTTTCGACTGAGGCAGAAGAACTAGTCGCGAGGCTGATGAGAACAGGGTACAGCACTGACGTAGGAGCGAAACTTATGCTGTCACATCATAGGCCGTCAAGAGAATTTCCATAGCGAAAACACAAAAACTGCAAAGGCTTGGTTAGATTCAAGCCACGTTGCTCACTGCGCTTCCCATCGCGAATGTTTTCGCTTTGGCAGCTAGAAATCGACCCTTCCATCTCGTAGCATGGAAAATTACGATGGCGTCTTCTCATCACACGCAGGGTGACGGCCCCGGGGGGGGCGTAATCGAGAACCTGCGGGAAGCAGCTCCGCCTGAGCCAACCGCAGCCATTGCAGATCTGGTGCCCGAGTTGCTCAGCACGATCGGTGATGGTCTTCTTGTGATCCGTTCACTCAGCGAATCTCTGGTTTTTCACAATGAGCCGGCGCGACGTCTGCTCGGTTTCCCCGCGCAAGCGTTCGCCGAGACCACCTGGCAAAATCTCGTAGCGCAGATTGGTGATCAGTTGGTCGATAGCGCAAACGCCGCTGTCCACACCAGGCCGTTGCTTGAGCTGCCGCAGGCGGACCACAGCCCGACCACAGGGCGACTCGTTTTGCATCACGAGCGCGCTCTTGAGTGGAGCCTGCGCCGACTTTCCTCGTCAGAAAATCGCTGGCTGTTGGCCTTGCGCGATGCCACACCGCTGTTTGTCAGCGAGCGCTCGCTGCTCCAAAGCAATGGCGTCCTGCAAAACGTCGTTGAGGAGCAGCAGCACCTTCTATACATGATTCGCCAGCTCGGTACGCCGGTTCTGCCGATTTATGCGCGGATCGTCGTGCTTCCACTGGTCGGTCATATTGACAGTGGGCGAGCCGAACACGTCATGGATGCGGTGCTAGCGGCGATCGTTCGGTATCAAGCAGAGGTGGTGATCATTGACATCACCGGTGTCTCGGTCGTCGACACGGCGGTTGCAAACTCGCTGCTTCAGACCGTGCGGGCGGCTGACCTGATCGGCACGCTGAGCATCCTGGTGGGCATCTCCGCCGAGGTCGCACGTTCGATGGTTCACCTTGGAGTTGGACTCGACCGCGTGGTGACCAGGCGTGATCTGCAAGCCGGTATTGCCTACGCGCTGCGCCATACCGGCCACTCGATCGTCCGCGTTCGGGAAGAAATCGACTGGTTGGCATCGGTGGCAACGGAAGGGCAGCTCGCGAAAACCAGTGAGCAAGGTACGTCAACACCGACGACCGAGACCGACCTTTCGCCCCCACCCCCTCGCAGTACGCCAGAGGCCCCTCTGTAACCAAAACCGACGACTACCCAACGTTGCCAGCGGGATACCAGCAATTTGCGCACCCTAGGCGGCCAAACCGTGTAGGATGAAGGTCATTCTTCCGAGCGACTCCGCTCGGTGATTGTGCCGTTGACTGAGGAACTTGATGACTGCGACGCCCAACGCAGATTACGAGCCAAGCACACGTAGTGCCAGCTCGATCTCAGGGGTGCTCAAAGTCGCGCAGCGAGGGGGAAGCTCGAATAGCCGCGAGGTCGAACCACGTATCGCAGACCTGGCGCGCTCCCCCAAGATCGCTGTTCGAGACGTGATCTCCGGATCGATCTCGGCCCTGGTCACGATCAGTTACAGCCTGTCGTTTGCGGCAATGATCTTCTCGGGCCCGCTCAAAGGTCACCTCGAAGACGGCGTCCGCATGTCGCTGATGAGCGCGGGCCTCACGCTGATCCTGGTGGCGCTAACGAGTCCGTTTTTTTTCGCGATCGCCGGACCGGACTCACGATCGGCAGCGGTACAAGCCGCGATGGCGATGATGCTGACCGAGAAGATCGCCGACAAAGATCCCTCGCCGCACATCGTGTTTGCGCTGGCTCTGTCGACAGCCGTAACGGGTGTCGCACTCTATGTCCTCGGCAAGCTCAAAATGGGACGCTGGGTTCGCTATATTCCCTATCCGGTCGTCGGAGGCTTTCTGGTTTCGACCGGTTGGGTGCTTGCGGTCGGTGGCCTGCGCGTCATGGTGCCACCTGACGTACAGGTCAACTTCGATCTGCTACCGCAGCTCTTACAGCGAGGAGCCGTGGGTCAAACACTGTTTGGGATTGGTTTCGCAGCGACCATGTTCATCGTCTTGGGTCGCGCCCAACAGTATTTCGCGCTACCCGCGCTGCTCGTCGGTGGAACGCTGCTGACGCACCTCATCATCGCGATCGACCCTGAGCTAAACATCGCTCGCGCTCAAGAGCTTGGCTGGCTGCTGCGGGTGTCGGACAACCTGAACGTCAGCATGCCCTTTATCCCGTTTGCGACAGGGGCACTGGAGTGGCCGGCGGTTCGCAACTTCATCTTCGAGGTGATCACGCTGATCTCCGTCACGGCGATTGCGGTGCTGGTTACCGCCGCCGCGATTGAAGTGGCGACCAAGCGTGACGCAGACCTCGATCAAGAACTAAAAGGCCACGGCATTGCCAACATCGTGTCCGGTCTGTGCGGCGGTATCGTGGGCAGCAATGCCGTCGCACGAAGCATGCTGAACTTGCAGGCGGGAGCAGCGACGCGACTATCAGGAGTCATCGCCGGCACGCTGTGTCTGTTCGTCCTGTTTATCAGTCCGAAGCTGGCAAGCCTGCTGTCCCGACCAGTTCTTGGTGCCACGCTGGTCTACCTGGGGCTGCGGCTCTTGCAAGAGTGGCTGTTCAAAGCGTACTGGAAGCTCCAGCGCACCGATTACATGCTGGTGGTGCTGATGCTGGTGCTGATCATCGTCACCGGCATCTTCGTCGTGGGCCTATTCGTTGGTGCGCTCGCGAGCTGCTTGATCTTCGCGGTCAATTACAGCCGCGTCTCGGTCGTAAAGAACTCGTTCACCCTCGATGAATACGGCAGCAAAGTCCAGCGCTCGGCGGAAGAAAATCAGGTGTTGCGCATCCGTGGTCGGCAGTATTGGGTGCTGCGTCTGCGCGGCTACCTGTTCTTTGGTTCGATCGTGGGCCTAGTGGCGGACATTCGGCAGCGGATTCGGCGCTCGTACGCTCAGGATGCCCAGCCTCTCAAGTCGGTGGTGGTCGACTTCCGCTACGTCAACGGCATGGATTCCTCGACAGCGCTGACGTTGGTGAAGCTGCGCCAGACCATTGAGGATCGGCGTATGCAGCTCATCTTTACCTCGCTCAACGCCGAAATGGAACGAGCGCTGCGTCGGGAACACTGCATTCGGGATGACGACGTGTGTGTTGTGTTCGACGATCTCGATGCCGCTCTCGAGTGGTGTGAACAGCGGGCGGTCGTCAACGAGCCGAGTCTGTCGCGGGTGGATATGCCGTTTGTACAACGGCTCGCCAAGGAGTTTGGCAGCCTGGATCTCGCGGTACGCTTCACGGATTACGTACAGCGCATCGAGTTGAAAAAGGGCGAGTACCTGTTCCGTCAGGGTGATGCCTCGGGCGCAACCTACGTCGTGGAGTCGGGCCGTGTCAGCATCGTTCTCGAGCGACCCGATGGTGCACCGCTTCTGCTGCGCTCCGTGACCAGCAACACCACGCTCGGTGAAATGGGCTTGTATCGACAGAGCATTCGCTCCGCTTCGGTGGTTGCGGATGCACCGTCGGTGGTTCACAAGCTCGAGCGCTCGGCACTCGATCGCATGGAAACCGAAGCCCCCCGAGTGGCCGCGGCCTTCCATACCTTCGTCATTCGCACGCTCGCCGATCGACTGCATGTCGCAGACAAAGCGATCTCGGCACTGGAACGCTAGCGCCCGAAACCCGCACAATCCGCCGCCCAACATCGAGACGTTAGCTGCCCATCCGGCGGTGATCCGTCCACTTTGATTGACTCGGCGTTCGGGCTGTAGCAACCTTCGCAGACCGTGACAGCGAAAGCTTGCGCCTGGCACCTACGTTCGGGAAGGAATCTGCTCCTTGGTTTGGGAGCATCTCTTCTCCTTTCATCTGTCGGCTGTTCTACTCGTCAGCCGCTCGCGCCTGGTTGTCGTCCGTGGAATGGCTCTGACTCCAGCACCGAACCACCCGCCCACTGCTTGTTTTTCCCCGGCAGTCTCGCGATGGACCCGCTCGGTGATGTGCTGTACGCCGCCAACACGAACGCCGACCTAAGCTTCGGCGGTGCGACGGTGGTGGCGATCGATATCCTGCGCCACGCCCGCGCCATCGAGTGCTTCCGCCGCTTCGGTAGCGATCCGGGCACCGCTGGCGACAGCTTCTGTGGCAAAGTCTCATGCAGTGACTCGGGCGCGGTCTTGGGAACCGGTGCCACCATCGAACAAACGGAGAGCAAGGAAGCCGATACGGGCCAACGAGCGGCCGACTTTGATCGCTGCTATTGCCAACGCGACCTCGACGACCCCACGGTCGTGAGCTGCGAATCGCAGCGGTTCGTAATGTCCGATCAGACCGTCAAGATCGGCTTCTTCCCCGGTGAGATGCAGTTGCTCGCCGAGGATCCTCCCAACTGGTTGGCCCTTCCTGAAAGGGCTGCGCTGCGTCGCGGTCTGCTGCTCGCGGTTCGTGGCGATCCATCGATTACTCTGCTCGAAGCGGCCCGACCGCTGCGACGAGGACGATCCGGCGGCGACTCACCCGAGCTACGACTTGGCTGTGACAAACCCAGTCGCTTGACCGACGCCGAAATCGCAGCACCACAGTCGTCTCATCAGGCGGGCACCTCCTACACGCTCTCGACCTGCAACGAGGCCAATCGCGTCAACCGCACGCCCGACGACGTCTGGGTCAATCCCGATGACGAGTCACAGGGCACCAGACCGCGCTTCGAGCTACCCGCCGAGCCAATCAGCGTCTACCTCGATCGCGGCTGTATCGAGCCCGGATTTACGCACGATCGCGGCACGTTCCTTTCGGATCGCAGCCAGAACCCGCAAGGGCGACCACCGTGCTACAAGCTCGAGGGGGCCAACCTCCGGACGGGAACCTATTACCAGTATCTTGTCTCAAGCCATCTTCCGACGGGGCAAGCGTCGTCATTTGATCTCGGGAAAAATCCCATCGAAATACCGACCCCCGTGCTGTCCGATGTCAGCGGCTCACTCCTATCGACAAGCGACGGCCGCACCGGAGCGTTTGCTCTGGCTCCACGCAAGCATGGCGACCTCAGTCAGCCGTGGTACGTGACTTCGAAGCTGACCAGCACGCTATCGACGTTCCGACTCGGCGTTGGTCCTAAGGTGGTGCCGGGATTGCTGTTCGGTATCTCCAGTCAGTTCACCAACGCGACCCAGGACGTCCGATCGATTGTCTTTGAGCCGAGCGGCGATCGTGCATTCCTCGCGCTGTTCCAGCCACCAGCCCTGGCCGTGGTCGACACGCGACTTCGAGGTGGTGGCAGCAACATCCCTGTCAATCAAGTCACGTCGGTGGTGAATCTGTGCGCGGGCCCGTCTCGCCAAGTCGTCGCCAAAGTGCCGCGCTACAGCATGGGTCAAGTCGTCCTGACAACCCGCGTCTTTGTGACCTGCTATCTGTCCGGCCAAGTCGCCGAGATTGATCCCGATACCGGTGAGCTGATCGGCACCATGCAGACCGGACGCGGACCGCTAAGCCTCGCGCTGAACTTCGGCTCTGATGAGACACCAACGGCAGTCGGCTATCCAGGCGCTGTCGACCCGTGCGCCGATCCACTGTTGTCGACGAGTGACGCGGCGCGGCTCGGGGTGACGTGCCCCGGTATCGGCAATGACCTGCGGCCTCGACCGTTTGGGCCAGGCCAGGCGCAATTGCCTGCACGTGCCTACGTCAGCAACTATCTCGATAACACCATCTCGGTTCTCGATCTGGACCCGCGCAGCCCGAGCTATCGGCGCATGGTGGCAAGGATCGGGCTGCCGTCTCCCAAACAGGTGCAATAGCTGTGCGACCTTTGTCTTGCTCTTTTGTGTCGACGCGGCTCGCTTGGGGTGCATTCCTCGGGCTGCTTGTTTCGACGAGCTGTAACACCCAGACCGTTACCACCCCGACGCGGTCGCTCGATCGTCCCAGTGACTTGGCGCTCTTTTGTGTCGAATTTGAGACGAAAGAGGGTGGCTGTCTTCCTTCGGGAAATCCACAGACTGATCCCCAGGGTTATCTCGATGCGTACTGTGCCGGCAGCGACTGGCGCAACTACACCCCGGTGGCGACAGTGCTTCCCCGTATTGAGTGCGAGGAAGGACGGCGACGACTCCGTCGGGATGCGTATTACCAGAATGTCCGCTCAGCAGCACAGCTCATCGGACGAGATCCCGACTCTCCCTGTTGTGCTCCCGATGACACAGCATGCACGGCCGTTGCCCCGACGTGCATGTACCGCACCGAGCTATCCCTCATTTCGAACACCGTTCGTGGTGAAATAGCCGTCGCGGATAACGCATTACAGACGCCGGGCCTGTCGACGTATGGCCGCTTGGCGAACCTGCACGGCGGCAAACCCGGCTTCGGTTTTTTGCCCGCAGGCAACCTGCCACTCCATGTCCGTGCGACGGTACCGGTACCTCCAGGAGAGGTAGCAACGACGATGGACGGTCAGTTTGCTTGGGCCGTCACCAGCAATGCAGGCTCTTGCGATCTTTCCGTCGTCAGGCTCCAACCCGTGGCGAACTTAGTGGCCAGAGCACCAGCCTGCGATGACACCGGTCAAACGTGTGCGACCCGCGACTGTGACGGCGAGTCTTGTCCCAAGAACGTCCAGCCCTGGATTCCATCTGGAACGGGAGGCAAAAAAAACCTCACCGCTCGCCCAGGCTGGATCGAGATTGCCCCGTGGTCGCGAGCTGCCGAGCGACGGGTTGTCGTATCTTTTCCGACCTGCGGTGTCGTTGCGGTCGTCGACGCGTCAGATGGAGCCAACAGTGGACGGATCTGGGAAGCCGTTGCCTTTGACCTCAACGACGCAAAAACTCTACCGAAAGTGCTAAGTGCGACCGCGATCGCAGCGCTCAAGTGTCCATCGGACTGTGGTGGCGATGGCTCACCGCTACCGCCCGATGCGATGGACATTCCCCTAGGCGGAGCGATGAAAACGGCCAGCTATCCCGGATCGGTTGCCATCGACACGTATGGTTCGAGGCTGCTGGTCAGTGATGCCGTTGGTGATGCGGTCACCGTGATCGATTTCGACGTCAGTGCCACCGATGGAGCCCACCTTCTCTCTGGGCTTCGTCGCATCCCGCTCGATTTCGAGGTTCGCAACGATGGACGCAGCGCCCAGCTCGGCCTGGATACGATCCGCGTCAGCCCACGCACACCAGCGGGTCAGTTTGCCTACGTCGTCGCCCACGATAGCAGTGTTCGGGTTCTCGATCTCGACCGAGAAGTGGAGTGCGAGACAAACCCCGACGCACGATACCTGCTCAGCCAAGCGGGCGGAGCGCTGCGCGTGCTGCCGGACGACTTCAATGACTCGAATCTGCGTCGACTGTCGTGTCTGCCGGTCGATAAGCTCAAGACCCCGCGAGCACCTCTGGCGACGGGTCCAGGTATCTGGCTACCGAACGGCAGCCTGCCTCGTGACATCGGTATCACCCACGTCGACTCGATTCCGTGCACCTCGACGGATCCGAACCAGTGCGCATTTTCTGCGAATCCCGACCCGAGTGCGTACGTACCAGCGAGCGCAGCCCTGTGGGTGGGTGACTTTGCCTGGATTCTTGGCGGTGGTGGCTCGGTGCTTGGCGTACAGATCGCCGATCGCTGTCCAAGCCCGTCGTACCGGGCATGCTTCCCGGAATTTGCAGCGCTGCGACGCCTGGCGCTGCTCCACACTCGCTCACAAGCCCTGTCGAACCCGGAACAGCTTGGATTGCCACCCCAGCCGCAGGCACTCACGGTAGTGCCGCAGGACCGACTCGGCAACATCCGACGATCGGTGCCGCGCTTCGATGAGCGTGCCGATACCGGAGTCAGTGGACCACGTCCCGACAGCGACACCTCCGGTCTACCCATCATAACGACACGCCTCGGTGGCTCCCTGGTCGGTTCTTACACGACCCTATCCGAGCCATCGAGTAGCCAAACCCGACGACGATTGATTTTACCGTCTTTGGCTCCTTACTACTATCTGCCGGTCGATCCGATTTGTGACGTCGCGATCGCTGAGCAAGCGCTGACGCTGACCAGCCCCGACTTGAACCTGCCTGCCGAGCCAACCCGGCGCCCCGTAACGACGGTCGCCTTCACGGATCCCGCCGCTGCTTCGTCCGAGTCCTGGACGCTTGGCTGGGAGGGCATTCTCACAGGACTCGGTCGATCGACCGGACTGTTGCAGTCAGACGGCTCGCTCATCGATCTGAACGGTCTGTACTGTAACCGTGGCGTTGAGCCCGGTGACAAGCTGTGGATTACCGGCTGCTACAGTAACTCCGACTGTCCGAGCGGAACGTTGTGCAAACGCGAGCAGACGCAGATCAGCTCCCCCGGTCTGTGCATGACCCGTGATCAGGAAGTGCAGTGCCGAGCCCTCTCCGAACGATTGCTCACCGATAGCACCAACGACACCGTCTGGGCTGCAAGTTGGCTGCGCCGCTATCAGGTCACCAAGGCAGAGCAGCAGATCACCGCCACTCCACCGCTCAGCGACGTCACCGATCGCTTGACGCTCGACGAAATACCCGAGCCCGAGTTTCTGATCGAGAGGCAGAGCTGCAAACTGGTCGATGTAGGCAAGGCGGAGGTCTGCACAGACCCGCTCTTTGCCCCTCCCGTCAAGACACGCATTGACCCCGACACGAAAAAGAACCTCGCACCCGGCGTGGCTTGTCGCGTTACCGGACGCGATGGCACCGGCAAGGCGAGCGCGAGCTGCATCCGCCAGTGCGAGGTCAACACCGACTGCGGAACAGGGTTCGTCTGCGCTCATTCTCGCTTTGACGCTGACGAACGCCCGCTGCTGGCACGAGAGCCTGGTGCTCGCTGTGTGCGGGCTCCGCTCATCGCCAAGGGAACGCCATGGAACGATGGCGGCGGCTGGCGAGCCATGACCCAAGATGAAGCAGCAGCCGTGAAGCTGGCGTGCTTCCCCGACCAACTCCGCTACGAAGTGCGCGGTGGTGATTCTCTTGTCGTCAGGACCGACCGGACCCCATTTGCAACCCTGGTTCGCCGAGGCCCGGATGGCGTCTGTCAGAGGCCCGCAGCGACCGACCCGACCTTCGCCGCCAGCCGAACACTGCAACCACGCATCCGCATCGGTCCGCACGACAGCATGCCAGACGGAGACACTCGTCGCTGTCCATCGGTCCAGCAGGGTCTCATTAGCCACCGTCTCCCAGCCTCTCCCGAGGCGGTGCAGGCACCGAGCTGCCAAAACCTGTTCAAGGATGGCGGCACCGTCGTGCTGCCTTTCGGTCAAAGCGAGTACCCGATCCATGTCGTACACGGCCAGGATTTCTATCCGCAGCCGCCCGATCTGAAGACTGAAAAGCAAGGCCCTAGGCTCGGTCAACCACGTGGCGGCTGGCAGTGGGATCCAAGCTGCGTCAAAAACCCGATGGACCCTCGCTGTGGATCGGACGTCAAGCGAACCGCCGGCGATCCTTGGCTCAACCGCGAGGGCGAGCTTTTCTCGATGCTGCCACTCAACAGCCCGACCAATCAGTGCGTCCTCACCGGCCCGACCGAGGAGGAGTACCCAGTCAACGGAGCCGATCAGATCAGTTGCTCCGGCTTCTGCCGCTTCCCCGGCGATCACACCGAGATTCAGGGCGTCCGACGCATTCACTACGAACATGCGCTGGGCAACTTGGTGTTGCGGGTGCCACGACGACTCGTAAACACCGACTTACCGCTCGACAACCGCCTCAAGATCGCCGACATGACCGGTAAGCTCGTCGACAACCCGAACTATAACCCGATCGTGTGGGCGGTACCGCCCGAGGGTTACTCGGTCGTGTTCTCAGTCGTCGGCGGTGTCCAACCGTTCATCCAGTATGCACAAACGGCGCAGCGCGATGCATCAAGCGGCCTGCTGGCCCAGGGGCTCCGTGCCGCAACCAGCGGTCTCGACGGTGTGGTCTATCTGGTCGACGAAGGACGCAGCGGCTCCGCAACGGGTCTACGCGGCCAGGTGATGCGGCTCGTCGGCAGCATCCTCGATCCGTATTTCCTACTCCGCTAATTTCGGGCGAGGTTTCTGGTGGCCAGTGCACTGTCTACGGGCGATCCGATCCAGCGACTCATCCGCGAGCTATCGAAGCTACCGGGAATCGGCCAAAAGACGGCGACCCGGCTGGCCTTCTTCGTACTGCGTGCCCCCACCGAGCAAGCCCAGAGCCTGGCTCGGGCACTGGTCGAGGTCAAGGAGCGCATCCGGCTTTGTTCCGTTTGCATGAACCTGACCGAAGGCGACCCATGCGATATGTGTAGCGATCCATCGCGAGACGATCGGCTGCTGTGCGTGGTGGCGCATCCACCGGACTTGCTTTCGATTGAGCGCACCAGCAGCTTCCGGGGTCGTTACCACGTCCTGCATGGCGTGTTGTCTCCGCTGCAAGGCATTGGCCCAGACGACCTGCGGCTCCGCGAGCTGCTCAGCCGGGTCACACCGCCGACAACCATTGAGGAGGTCATCCTGGCGACCAGCCCCAACGTCGAAGGTGAAGCCACCGCTCTGTACCTGTCAAAAGCGCTCAAGTCCTGCGGCGTGCGAGTATCCCGCATCGCATCAGGCCTGCCCATCGGCGGAGATCTCGAGTATGCGGATGGCATCACCATCGCAAGGGCGCTGGAAGTACGGCGTGACATGTAGCCGCAGGTTGGTAATGCTTGCAACCATCTTTAAAGCCTGATAAAAGGGAACTCACTATCTTTTGGGCTCTGCCCGTCTGCTCTCGGTGAACCAGACGCTAGGGGTCCCACGCGAGGAGAACCGGTCGCCATGGAAATGTTGTTCGAGGAGGAGCAGCGGAAGATTCAGGCAATCTCCGACCGCCTCCAGCGCGACTCGAACTCGATAGCGGTGCTTGTGATTAACAAAGATGGCCAGGAAATTGCCCGTGCCGGTCAGACGAAGGATCTCGACATTACGTCGCTTTCTTCGCTCTTTGCCGGTAACGTTGCGGCGACTTCTGCGATTGCCAAGCTCCTAAAAGAAGAGGAGTTTGGTGGCCAGTTTCACGAAGGCACCAAATATAATGTCAATATCTCCGTGGTTGCCAAGCGAGCGATCCTGGCGGTTCTGTTCGACTCTAATTCGTCGATCGGCCTCGTCCGTCTTCGTGTCCGCCGCGCTTCCGAAGAGATGGCCAAAGTCTTCGAGGACTTGGTGAACAAAATCCAGCAGCAGCAAAAGGGCTCGGGCGGGGGTCAAAGTCCGAATATCGCGGGCGAGATCACCGACGACGACATCGACAAGCTGTTCGGAGAGTAAGATCGTGCTCCGCAGTGGGTTCCCACCGCCGGCCTCCAAGTGTCGAACACTCACTTGCGAGATGGCTGCATCTGGATTCTTCCTGGCATCTAGGAAGTCCCTGGCATATCCAGATTATTGCGCAGCAATGCTTAGCGGTATTTGCACAGGCAGCCAGGATTCGCAAATAAGCGGGATTCAGGATATACGATGAGCTTTATTAATTACAGCTCACGCGAGATCAACTGCAAGCTGGTCTACTACGGACCCGGACTCTGCGGAAAAACCACCAATCTCCAATATATCTATGAAAAAACCAACCCCGATGCCAAAGGAAAAATGATCTCCCTGGCGACGGAAACTGAGCGGACGCTGTTCTTCGATTTCCTTCCGCTTTCGCTTGGTGAAATTCGTGGATTTAAGACCCGCTTCCACCTCTACACGGTCCCCGGCCAGGTGTTTTATGAAGCCAGCCGCCGGTTGATCCTGAAGAGTGTCGATGGGGTGGTGTTTGTGGCCGACTCGCAAGAGGCCCGCTTCGAGGCGAACATTGAGTCACTCGAGGATCTTCGCGGTAACCTGGTCGAATCGGGTTACAATGTCGATAAGATGCCGTTTGTGATTCAGTACAACAAGCGGGATATGCCAAATGCGATGTCAGTGGAAGATCTGCGTCGCGAGCTAAACCCGAACAACGTCCCTGACTTCGAGGCCATTGCGGTCAAGGGGGATGGCGTGTTCGAGACGCTCAAGGCTGTTGCGAAGCTTGTGTTGACCGAGCTGAAGGGTCAGAAAAAAGGTTGAGCCATGTCGACGACAACGCCCAGACTTCGCTCCGATCTGCGCACTGAACCCGTCGAGGACGCGCAGGGTGTGCTCTATTTTGATGTGAGCGACCCAAAGAGTGGCGGGGTTCTGCGGCTGTTCGACTTCGAGTGGCTGCTCGCCCAAAAATTCGACGGACAGCGCGGCTTTGATGAAGTCGCCCGTCTGGCCGAAAAAGAGCTTGGTCTCGCCGCGAACAGCGACGATATCAAGGTCTATGCCGAGCGGCTCTCACAGCTTGGACTATTCGATGGGGTTGCCTCGCAGCCAGGTCGTCTACCGGGCGCACTGATGGCGACGGCGTATCTCCAGGCTGCGGGTCTGGTTCCTCGGGTGGAGGTGGTTCCTTCCACTGGTAAGCCCGCGCCGACCACAACTCCCGTCGTCGCAACCACCGCAAAGCCGATCGAAAAGGCAGCCCCACCGGTTACGCCTAGTAAGCCAGCCGAGGTGGCCGCCCCCAAAGCGACGCCTGCGGTGGAACCGCTCAAGAAGCCGACCGAGCCGGTCGCTCCCGCAAAACCCATCGAGCCGACGCCGGCAATCGCGGCGAAGCCAATCGAGCCGGTGCGCCGGACGCCAGCCCGCGACGACGACGACCGGATGGGTCAGCCGGTCTTGACGCTGCGTCCACCTACCAGAACCTCGACCGAGGCATCAGCGTCCAAGCCACTGCTGAGCGAACCGCCGGTTAAGCCCGCACCACCGGTGAAAGTTGCACCAGCAGTCGAAGCGGCGGCGCCTGCCGCGCCACGCGCCAACCTGCTAGAAGCGCTCGAATCGCTGCCTCCCCCGGTGGAATCCGAGGCAGTGGCCGGTCCGGCCAAGATCGAGTTGCCCGCTTCGGTAACGGATTCGCCCGGTTCGCTCCTCGAAGAGGTGATGGCCGCAACGAAGCCTGAACCAGCACCAGCGGTCGAAGCCAAAAAGGCACCCGTGGTTCCGATCGAAGTCGAGCTGCCTGCGAAGCCCGTTGAGGCAGCAAAGCCCGTCGAAGCTCCGAAGCCCGTCGAGATAGCAAAGCCCGTCGAAGCTCCGAAGCCCGTTGAAGTGGCAAAGCCCGCCGAGGTTCCGAAACCTGTCGAGGTGGCCAAGCCTGTCGAGCCGCCGAAGCCGCTCTCGGTGGCGAAGGCTGTCGAAACCGCGAAAACAACCGAGCCACCGAAGGCCGCTCCTCCAGTCGAGAACAAGGGTGGCGGCGGCAAGTGGGTCGCGATCATCCTGCTGCTGCTAGTGATTGGTGGCGCGGTGTTCTGGTTCGTCGTTCGTCCGATGATGATGCCGCAGAAGGTATCGGTGAAGACGACGACGGCGGTGGTTGCCGACATAAGCCGCAACTTCTCGGCACCAGCCACCGTAAAACCCGGTGCGTCGAGCGTGCTCAAGCTAGCTGGTGCGGGCAAAGTCACGATGGTCGTCGAGGAAGGCAAGGCCGTTGCGGCCGGAACCGCGCTCGTCGAGCTCGACACGCTGGCAGCCGCGCAAAAAGCGCAGACCGACGCTCAGAAAGCGCTGGATCTGCTCAAAAAAAAACTCGAGACGGGTCGCCTGAAGGGCAAAGCCGCTGTTGATCTCCAAGCCAAAATCACCGAAAAGCAGAACAAACTCGGTGAGCTAGAGACACAAAGCAAAATGGCGCGGCTGGTTGCTGAAAAAGAGGGCACAGTCGCCAAGGTCTTGGTCAAACTGAATCAGACCGTTACCGTCGGAACCGAAGCAGTCTCCGTCGTGCAAAAAGGCCTGATCGCCGAACTCAAGGTACCCACCGTCGATAGCGGCACTCTCTCCGAAGGCCAACAGGTTAACCTCACCAACGCGACCAAAAGCGTGTCGCTCAAGGGCTCGGTCAAATCGATTGCCAAGCAAGATGGCACGAGCGTCGTGACCATGGACCTGCCCGGCGATACAACGGTCAAAGCTGGTGATGAGCTGCTGGTCGAAAAGACCGTGCTCAAGCAGGTGGTATCGTTGCCAACGGTCGCGCTGCAGGAAGGCGGACGCGTGCTGGTAGTCAAAGATGGCAAGGCTGCGGCCGTCGCGGTGACCGTTTCGGAGCAAGATGCCGATTCGGTCGTGGTCAAAGGCCTCCTCGGAGGCGAGCAAGTGATCCAGACCCGTTCGCCCGACGTTCGCGAAGGCGTTGAAGTCGAAGTCAGCGCCGCAACCCGCTAAGAACTCCCCCGCTACGGACGATAACCCAGCGCCGCCCCAGCGACGACCGTCACGGGAAACGGAGCGGCCGTCAGCACCTGCGCCGCAACCCCCGTCGAAAAGAAGAGTCCACCGCTCGTACCGACCCGTACCAGGTCCACCGCTGCGTCGATGCGGCCACCCCACGCAACCGTCCACATGGCCGAGCCAGGAACAGTGCGACGATCGACCATCACAGCCCCACCTTCGAGACCCATCCCGAAACGCAGTCGCTCAGCAATCGACGGCAGCCAAAAGCTCGGCCCAAGTGTGACGACTTGATAGAGCAGTCCGGCCTGCATGCGACCGGCTTCCACGCGCAAACGCACGCCGCCGGCAAAACGATTGTCCTGCGCGCCAAGCTCTCCTTCAAACGCGCCGCCGAGCAGTGATTCACGGAACGCCCAGCGATAGGCAAAGCCAGCACTCAGACGACCAAACCAGCGGGCGCGCCTCGGACTGGGTAACACCTCGACGACGGCGAGTGGCTCCGACGAAACGGCATCGGCCACTTTTGCTTCGCCCTCGGAACTCGGCATGGCTGGCGACGCTGGACCCGGTGGCACGGAATTGGCAGATACCGCATATGCCGATATCGGGAGGAGGCTGCCGGATACCGCCAAGGACAACCCCACCCCGCTGGCTGACCTGCACAACGCGGTCACTGACATTTTGGCACCTTTAACATGCAAGGTGGCATACAGTTCAGGGGCGTCTCCCAGGTCGCTGGATCGCATACACCCTGCGCTTTGAGCTGCTCGCAGCTCGCGTTGCGCAAACAGGCAGCGCGGCTTTCATCGATATCCGGCACCATCGTACCGCCACAGCCCGAGCGCACACACGACAAGCTCACCGAGCCAAGCTCGGGACAGCAGGTCAGCATCCGATCGACCGCCAGTTCGCACTGAAGTTCGTCGCCCGAGATTCCACCATCGGCCATCAGCAATAGGAACGCGACCCCAGCGAGGGTGATTCGTCGGAGCGTCCCTTTCACTCGGCTACGCAGTCTGGTCGATAAGGCCATCACCGAACGCAGCATGCCACGTCGCCATAGCCCAAGAGAAGTGATTGCGCGGTCTGACGCGGCGTTCGGCGAGAGTTCTCCCTCGGCGTCAGGGCTTGCTTCCGGCGGAAAGCCGCGATACCGTGGAATCAAATGGCATTTGATCTCGGCGGTGCCCTTGTCATGGCGAGGGAATGGGCGAAGACGCGCCGGCCCAAGGCGCTGCTTCTGCCACATGACAATCCCGACCCGGACTCGCTCGCCGCTGCGGCGGGGCTATCGCTGCTCCTCGGTCGACAAGGCATCGAGTGCACGATTGGAATGGCCGGGATCATCGGCCGTGCCGAAAACCGAGCGATGGTGCGGGTGTTGTCTTTTGACCTGCGTCCGCTCGAAAATCTCGATCTGGAGTCGTTCGGCATCGTTGCGCTGCTCGATACCCAGCCCGGAACCGGCAACAACTCTCTGCCCGCAAACCGACTTCCCGACATCGTGATTGACCACCATCCACCGCGACCTCTGTCTGCGGAGGTACCGTGGTGCGACATCCGTCCTGAGTTCGGCGCGTCCTGTACGATCGTCTGGCGCTATCTCAAACAAGCCGGGATCGAGCTCACCGCAGACCTCGCGACCGCGTTTCTGTATGGCGTCAAGACCGAGACACGGGATCTGGGCCGTGAGTGTGGGCCGCACGAGCGCCAAGCGTATCTGGAGCTCTCTGCGCAAGCGGATCACACCAAGCTGTATTCGATCACCAATCCCAAGCTAAGCCGCGAACACTTTGTGGCCATGGACCGCGCTTGTCGTCGCGCCATCTGCTGGGGAGAGCTGCTCGCGGTGAACTTGGGAACCGTTCCCTATCCCGACCTCGTGGCTGAGATTGCCGAGCTGATGCTCGCCTACGAAAAGGCACGCTACTGTCTGTGTTTGGGAGAGTACGAAGGCCAGGTATTCCTGTCGATTCGTAGCGAAGATGAAGACTCCCACGCCGGTGAATTGATCCGTCGCGTCGTCGGTAGCAAAGGCGCAGCGGGAGGTCACGGCATGAGCGCTGGCGGACGACTCCACCAGACCGTGCGCAGCGACACCGAGCTCAAGACGCTCTATGATGAGCTGGTCGCCCGCTTGGTTGTCGAGCTATCGATCAATCAGCCCCCTGCCCCGCTCCTATAGCTTCAGCGTCCCTTGCGCAGCCGCGCATTCCTTTGTGCTCATCATCGGCATTCTGTGGCGGACTCTGGTCCTCATTATGAGGCATTTCAAATCATTCATATGATGTACCGAGGCGAGTTTCAAAATATTTCAGAATTGGGTCTTGAAGACGCGCCAGGAATCCACAAATTAAGGCTGGCTTCGTTAAGCCGACGACGTAGTCCATCGAAGAGAGAAAAACGCCATGAGCAAGCCTGTTCCCAAAGTCCAAAAGTACATGACCACCAGCCCACACACGATTCGTCCAGACCTGACGCTGGCCGATGCGGCAAAGACGATGCGAGAGTTCAACATCCGTCACTTGCCGGTGCTCAGTGGCGGGTCACTTGTTGGGCTTCTGTCGATGCGTGATATCCACCTCATCGAGACGCTCAAGGATGTCAATCCGAGCGAGGTGATTGTGGAGGACGCGATGAGCCAAGAGGTCTATGTGATCTCTCCTGACTCCTCGCTCGATGAAGTGGTCGACGAGATGGCTGCGAAAAAGTACGGCTCGGCGATTGTGCAGCAGAACGGGAAGGTGGTGGGCATCTTTACGGTCATTGATGCCCTGCAAGCGCTCAGCGACTTGCTGAACACCCGCCTCAAGTAGCTACATCTTCCAGCGCAGGATCGTTCCGGAGTCTCCGGCTGCCCATACATCGGTCAGGTTGTTGCCCCAGATCGTCCGAATCGCGGCGGTCGTTCCGGTCTTCTGTAGCGCGAAGTTCGTTCCGTCGTACTTCAACATCGTTCCACCCGATCCGCCAATCCACATGGATGCCGAGGTATTGTTGGCCCACATCGAATAGATAGTGGCCGTCGATCCGGTGTTCAGCGTCGCCCACGGAGCACCTGTGTAGTAGATGAGCTGCCCGTTGGTGCCGCCCAAATACACCCGTCCGTTGTAGGGATGATAGTACGCGCTGTAGTAGTTCTCTGGGTTCGGGATCGGAGTGAGTTGGTTCCAGTTCAAACCGTCCGTGGTCCGATAGATCACACCGGAGAAGCTAGTCGCGTAGATGGTGGAACCACCAGTTCCTGCCATCGCCAAGAAGGTGGAGTTATAGACCGGATTCTTGGTGGCAGCGGTCCATGCAAAGGTTCCATCTGCTCGGGCGAGGTAGCCGTTCGAACCAGCGACGTAGTAGTAGCGAGGCGTGGTGTTGCTGATGTACACGCCATACAGCGTATTGGTCGTTCCTGAAGGAACCGTCTTCCACGACGTACCATCGTAGCGGAGGATGACGCCGCCGCCTCCAACGACCATGATGTCGTTTGGTAGTCCGTAAGCAGCCAACATCGACTGGCTGGTGGTAGAGAATCCAGTCGCTGGAACGATGTTGTTGGCGTCGGTGTTTAAATTGGTATCAACTGGGCCAAATATCTGTAGCGCCGAATTCTGGTTGTTCGCCACTCCATAAGATGCCGTCAAGCTGTTGAGGGTCAGCGGCGCTCGTGCATACGGAGAGCGAGTCCAAGTTTGGCCATCGTAGTGCAAGATCAGGCCATTGAATCCGACCGCCCAGAGATCGTTGTTCGCGGCACCCCAGATCGCCCGAATGCTCGTAGTGACACCCGTCACGTCAACCTGGGTCCAACACTTCGGGCTGCACGCGCCTCCAGCGTAGCGATACAAGCGACCGGCAGTGTTACTCGCAAGCCAGACCTCTGGCCCAGCGCCACCGCCAAGGTTGCCAATGCTCGTGATCGTGACTCCGTTATCGAGCGTGGAGGCCGTCCACGCGGTTCCGTCATAGTGAAACAGCTCGGTGGAAGTAGCAGCCCAGATGTCCTTGTTACTGGTGCCCCAGACATACTGGACGGACTTGTTCTGGACTGGAGCGCTCGCATCCTTGTTCCATTTGGTGCCATCCCAGCGCCAAATTCCGGTGTTACCGCCAGCCCAGACCTCCGTCTCTGATGCAGCCCAGGCTCGGTTGAGGTAGTCCGTCGCCCCAAGTCCGGTGATCATGGGAGTCCAGGTCATGCCGCTCAAACGCGCCGCGAAGGGACCACTGGAGCTGAAGTTGTAGCCCATCACGATGGCGTCGCCGCCCGTAAGCGCCACGAGCCCGCGTGCGTCAATGTTGGGAGCGCCAGGCCAGGCCGGAAGTGCGTTCCACTTGGACCCATCCCAGCGCGCCAGTCCCGGAGTTCCACCACTGTTCGACAGTGCGTAGACGTTGCTGGCACTCGACCCCCGAATCAGCGAGATCGAGTTGGTCATAAACGGCGCAGTGCTCGATTGAGTCCAGGCCCCTCCGGTCGAGTTCAGCAGCGTGCCGCTACCACCGCCGGCCCATAGATCCTTGGCACCAGATCCCCATATGTCGAGCAGACTCTGCGTGTTGCTCAATGAATGGTACTGGCACCAGCCGTCAGGAGAACATGCCCGCTGCACAAACTCCACCGCCGCCGTCGCGCCGCCTTTCTGGAGCTTGGTCGTGCAAGTGGGTGTGTAATAGGTCGCAGAAGGAGTGCAGCCAGCGGCCCAGATCGGATAGGTGCTGGTGCTCGCCGGACCGCTTAGGACCACATCGGTGCCGAACGGAAAGTCGTAGGAACAGACGGTCTGCCCCGCTCCACAGTTGATGCCAGCAGGACTTGACGTAACCGTTCCAGTTCCCGTCACGGTGACTGTCAAACCACACTTGGGAGAAGCCTGTGGAAGGAGAGTCAGTTCCAGCTCGTAGTACGTCTTCTGGCCGGTGATTTGCTCAGTGACCTGACCGTTGGCCAGATAGCACTGATTTCCATCCATCGCGTAGCCATCGATCTTGAGTTGACCGTAGGAAGACGCCTGGTTGGGAAGTTGCATCGCGAACTTGCTGGTGTTGTTCGTGATGTTCAGTCCGTTTGGGTCCGCCTTCCCATTGAGCGCCGACTGGATCTGCAGCGACTGCGTGCCGGTCTGGACTCCCTTCACGCTCACCATAATCAGAATCTGACCATCGGGAACAGTCTCAACCACGGGTCCGCAGGAACCCGCAAACCACGCACTTGCGAGCAGCAGCGACCGAGCGCCAATCTGATGAAACCAATTGTTCATGAACTCCTCCGTAAGCGGCTCATTCGTTAGAAGGAAGGCATATAGATCGTGATACCCGTCGGAACTGGGGGGTTCGTCTGAACCTGCTGGACCGTCTCGCGATTGGCGAGCACACCACCCACCACCCCGCCCGCTACGCCACCAGCCACTACCACTCCGATGATCGTCCAAAACCACCACTTCTTGTAGACCGGTGTCTTTTCGGGCTCAGCGGAAGCGGGGGATGGTTGGGGGTGGGCAGTAGTGAGCTGCGAGTCCGGTTTGGGCTCTGGCTTGGGCTCTGGTTTGGCCTCTGGTTCGTCGACAATTCCGGCTTTGACCTGCTCAATGTAGCCGTTCGCTGCCGCTACCAGTTCCGGCTTCGGATTGGGATCGGCCTTGAGGTATCTCTGATAGTAATCGAGGGCCTCTTTGTTACGGCCAAGGCGCTGCAAACAACGACCAATGTTGATGAGCAACCACGGAGCCTGGCGACGCTCATATGCAGACTTGTACTCTTTGTGCGCCTCTTCGTAGTGTTTGTCCTTGAAGGCCTTGCGCGCTTCGTCATAGTGACCCCGGCACAGATTGTCTGTCAGGCAGGGATCAGAGGCCGCAACGCTGTCTTCTCCGCCGCTCTGTTCCGCAGCAGCAGCAGGTGACAACGCCGCACAAAAGGCCACAGCAGCAACACTCAGCCGCCACAACGGGAGAGGATTAGTCCGCAATTTCTGGTCCGTCATCTTTCTTGTGATCCTGGTTCTTACCGTCAGCTTTGCTCTTTTTGCCGCGCTTGGGCTTAAGCGCCTGCTTGTATGCAGCGTCTGTTCCCGGCTTCAGCGTGATCTTGCGATCCGCATAGCCGCTCAGGTGCAACACGACCTCGATGGGACTGCTGCCTTCCGGCTGTTCCCCGGTCCAAGGTGTCTGTCCCAGAAGCTGGCCATCGTCGGTCCGGATGATGTCGGCACCTTGTGGCTCGCTATCCACACTCCACTTCGGCTTCTGCTTCGGAGGTGGCGGCGGCGTGTTCACCGTCGTCACTACTTCCTTGGGAGGAGGCGGAACCACCACCTGCGGCTGTGGCTTTTGAGGATTGCGGAGCGCCAACATCGACACCGCACCGACAATCAGCAGAGCACTCCCCACGCCAAGTCCAATAAACAGCGGAGCCCGCGACTTCTTGACCGGAACCACTGCCGCTTGACCCGAGGCTCCACCAAGCGTCGAGATTCCCCGCACGCTGTCCGGCATCGAGTCAGCGGTCATGATCTGCGATCGGATCGCCTGCATCGAGTTCGTGACCATCGGCATGCCGACACGGCTCGCGATCTGCTCGATCTCGTACTGGACCTGGGCCGCCGTGGGACGATCCTCCGAGGCCTTCGAAAGCATCTTCTCAATCAGCGCCACCAGCTCGGGCGGCGCATCCGGTGCCAGCGGCTTGAGATCCGGCACTTTCTCGTAGATGTGCATGGCCATCAGCGCGCCCACACCCTCGGCGTTGAACGGCAAGCGCCCCGATAGCAGCCGAAACATAATCACACCGAGCGAGTACAGATCGGCCTTTTGGTCGATGTTGACGCCGCCCTTGCACTGCTCTGGCGACATGTACTCCGGTGAACCCAGCACCGCATCGGTCTGGGTGTTGGACTTGTTGACCCCTTGTGACGCGCCCCCAAGCTTGGCGATCCCAAAGTCGAGCAGCTTCACCCGCTCCCGAGTCCCGGACTCCGGATCCGACTCCGTCACCAACATGACGTTGTCTGGTTTACTGAGCACTTCGTCGAAGAAAGTGCCAGGAATTCCCCGAATCCTCTGAGCTGTTTAGGGAATGCATTCCTTCGGAAATACGTGGAATCCGTCCGCGCCAACCGGCAGCGGACTCACCCACGCAACCGCGCTGAGCGACATCGACCCATAGAGATGCGGAAACAGAGCACCTCCTCGCGAGGGCTCCCATCGAATGCCACTTCCTAACCGTTCCGTATCGACCGCCAGCAGCACCAAACCGTGATGGGCAGAGAAGTGTTTCGCCGCTGTCTCTTGAACCTGCGTTGCGGTAGAAAAGTGAATATATCCATCGCGCAGATCGACTCCTGAACCGTCGAACTGCCCTTGATGTTCGGCCTGACTCCACTCTGCTTCGGACAGGATTTTGTAGATCAACATGAGGCATTCCCAATCACGAACAGAGCACAGGACTCCGAACTATTTCGAGCGTTTTTTTTCGATGATGCGAAAAGTCACTCGCACTTTTCCTACACCAAGTGGTCGACGAGAATCCATCGCCAGAATCTGACGATGTTCCGCTTCATGAGCCGCCGCAAATTGTGCGATTTGGACGTTCAGATCCGATTCCTTCACAAACTCAAAGTCGTGATGAAGACAGACCTTCGCACGATTTTCATTCTTGTGGCCCATCAGGGATCGACTCTCCTTCAGCTCTGTTGTTGTTTCGTATTATCACAGAGCGCCATCGAGCACGACTCCCCCCGTCGACTCTTACTGACTTTGGAACACAAGCTCGGCTTCCCACGCACTTCCCAACCGCAGCGCGGAACCGACCCTCTCGACGAGAAAGAGCAAAGCAATCAGATCTGGTTTGAGATCACGGTGAACGATGCCCTTGAGGTGGGCGGCCTGTAGCGCGGAGGTGATCTGGCGGACCAGCTTGAGAATCTCGGGCAGCGGCATCTTGCCGCCCAGTCGTGCCAGACGCTTGCTCAGGGTTTCGCCCTCGAGCAGCTCCATCACGATGTACGCTGTCCCATCGGGCATCTGCCCGAAATCCGACACCTGAACCAGCCCCGGGTGATTCACCAGGTTGACGGCACGGGCTTCATTGATGAAGCGCACCGCCACGTCGGAGTTCTGCGCAAGCTGAGGATTGAGAACCTTGATGGCGACGCGACGCTCGATCGTCTCATGAACCGCTTCATAGACTGCGCCCATGCCGCCTTGGCCAAGCTTCTTCTCGATCCGATATGGGCCTACCAGCGTCCCGATCATGGTGTCTTCAGCCTTAGAACTCGCTGCGCGACGCGGCAACCGAGTCCACCTCGTAGCATCTGACGACGCAGCACTAGCTTCTTTTTATGATATCTCATCGATTGAAATTAGTGATGCAAATAGCAACTCTGCGCACATCCCTACCTTGTAGGATTGCCGACGGAAGCTAGCCAATATACAGCGAATTTCGTAACTTTTCAGGCCATCAACTCGGACTGATTCGAATCATACATTACTGAAAACGTTTGTTGTATCATGGACCTATTCTGGCGTTCCCATCGCTACACCACGACGACGCAGGCTGTGCATGGAACTACCGACGGCGATCTGTGCCGAGCCGGAGTCCGCAAGCGCACAATCTGTCCGTCGCTACAGGGCCAGCGAATGGTTGACGGAGCGCGAGGACGACGGTGAGCACGGAAAGAACAGATACGGGCGACGCCACAACCTGTTCTCGCTGCGGTGCGAGTTACAAGACCGGCACGGTCCACATCTGTCCGCTCGCCGACCCGTCGACGCTATCGGAAGATAAGCTCATTGGCACCACCATCGACAATCGCTACACCGTCGAGGGACGGCTCGGCGAAGGCGGGATGGGGGTGGTTTATCAAGCTCGACACGTCACACTGCGCAAGCCGGTTGCCATCAAGGTCCTGCGCAAAGCCCAAGAGGAATCGGCGTGGAAGCGCTTCATCCAGGAAGCCCAGACCGCGTCGATGATCAACCACACCAACGTCGTCGACTTGACCGATTTTGGGATGATCGAGGGCCACCCGTACCTGGTCATGGAGTTTCTCGAAGGTGAGACGCTGACCGAGGCCATCACGAGCGGCCCGCTCCCACCGCTCCGCGTCTGTCGAATCGGTGCCCAGATCGCCCGTGGACTGCAAGCCGTCCACGACAAAGGCATCGTCCACCGCGGATGAACGCCACCCTCGATTCCGTCGAGAAACAAATACCGAACGGAACAGGGGGAAAACTGTGAAAAATCGCTGGGACGATCCGCTAATTGTCTTTAGATGTCAAGTAGTTTCTCGGACCGAACGCATGGGGGTGTCTTATGCTTCTCCTCGCAATAGCGTCGGTGTGCTATTTCGATTCGAGCAGCTTCTTCGTCTCAGACTTGTCGGTGGGGGCATCGTAGGTTGGCACTCGGCGAGCAGTCGTGGTCGAGAGCGGCGCTAAGTGCAGCGAGGGATCCCTTTCGTGCATCGACCTTCCCGTCCTCTATCAGCGCAGGCCGATCGGGCTATCTGGCCGTTTGAACGGCGGGCGAGTTCGCTGCTGGAATGGCCCAATGCTGTCCTTCGTGAACCAATCGCCACGGCGAGTATCGACGCGAACGCAGCGAGGGACAGGTCTTCGTTCTTGCCCATTTTCGACGACGCCTTCGAAATAAATGTCGGTCAGGTTGAAAAAAGGGGGGCGGCCGTTCCGGTTGCCGATCGGGAAGAGGAAGGACTCGATCAGGTGGACGACTCTCGGCACACCCATGGCTGCGTGACATCGGTCTTCCGGTTGTTGGCTCGCTGGCCAGACATCGGCTTCGCACAGCGGTCGAACCTCTCTCCTTGATCCACGCTCATCGCTAAGATACGCAAACCGGTCCCCACAGCACCTTGGGGTGTTGGATGGCGAAAAAACGCTCCTCAGCGCCAGATTGAGGTCTCGGTTTTTAGTTGACCTGCTAGGGGGTGGGCATCGACAGCATGCCTCCGGGACCCCTGGGGATGCAGTTCACTGCGGGGGTGGGCCACCAGCCAAGAGAGTGCTTGAAATCTATCACGCCCCTAGCAATACTCCCGGCGCTTGCGGTCAGATATCTATATCGACGGCGTGTTGAGCAAATGCGATGCGCTAAAGAGATCGGGGCTCTGGGCACTTGAGCCTGAGCTTCGGCCTCGTGCTTGGCTGGATAATTTTAAGCAGGATGATGAACGCCTCCTAGCTGCAATCATCCTCGACAATCTAGTATTTTATTCGAGTCGAGCGAGCGATCGTTTGCTAATTGGCGCATATTATCAATTGGAAGACAAGATATTAAACGGCGTAATACAAACCAAGTACGATCCCAAAGAGTTGCTAGAGCGGATTGTCTTTACGTCTATTGAGGGTGAAGAACCCAATCCGACTGACTCCGGAAATGTCCTATGTAGGAAAATCCGGAACCTACTCAACATTGATGAAGAGCGAATTCTATCTCCATTTGACGCCGTGAGTGCTGCGCGCACTGGAACACCGGTCGTCTTTGTCGACGATTTCCTCGGTAGTGGCGAGCAGTTTATCAAGACATGGGAACGGGCCTATTTAGCGAAAGCGCCTCAGTCCTTTGAAGAAGCATTTGCCCGATCCACATTCCCTGCCTTCTGTCTTGTGCTAGTCACAACAGAGACGGCATTGAATCGAATCCGACCTAAAGCACCTGAGGTACACGTGGTTGCAACGCATATACTTGATGACTCGTATTCT
>WBZP01000401.1_pt1 | contig 59511 bp, 64 predicted proteins | sample 5204301 | NCBI WGS metagenome assembly WBZP01 (sample SAMN12412401, study PRJNA552823) | activated sludge metagenome | isolation source: activated sludge from nitrification reactor of wastewater treatment plant... | place: USA: Pennsylvania | collected 2017 | reverse complement strand
ACGCTGGGCGGCAAGACCGGTCTATTCACCTACGACTCCGGGTTCCTGTCCACCGCCAGCTGCAAGTCGCGAATCACCTTCATTGACGGCGACGTCGGCCAGTTGCTGTATCGCGGCTACCCGATCGAACAGCTCGCCGAGAACTGCAACTTCCTCGAAGTCACCTATCTGCTGAAGAACGGCGAACTGCCGAATGCCAAGCAGAAGTTTGATTTCGAAAACACGATCAAGCAGCACACCATGGTGCACGAGCAACTCACCAAGTTCTACTCGGGCTTCCGGCGTGATGCCCACCCAATGGCCGTCATGGTCGGCGTCGTCGGCGCATTGTCCGCCTTCTACCACGACGTGACCGACTTCTCCGATACCGAGCATCGCAATATCAGCTTCAACCGTCTCGTCGCCAAGCTGCCGACCATCGTCGCCATGGCCTACAAGTACAACACCGGCGCCCCGTTCATGTATCCGGACAACGATCTGGACTACACCGCCAACTTCATGCGCCTGATGTTCGGTACGCCGTGCGAGAAGTACAAGCCGAACCCGGTGCTGGTCAATGCCCTCGACACCATCTTCACGCTGCATGCCGACCATGAGCAGAATGCCTCGACCTCGACGGTGCGTCTCGCCGGCTCCTCCGGCGCCAACCCGTTCGCCTGCATCGCCGCCGGCATTGCCTGCCTGTGGGGTCCGGCGCACGGTGGCGCCAACGAAGCCTGCCTGGAGATGCTGGAAGAGATCGGTGACGTTTCCCGTGTCGGCGAATACATCAAGCGCGCCAAGGACAAGAATGACTCGTTCAAGCTGATGGGCTTCGGCCACCGCGTGTACAAGAACTTCGACCCGCGTGCCAAGCTGATGCGCAAGGTCTGCGGTGAGGTGCTGAGCGAACTCGGCCTGCAGAACGACCGTCTGTTCAAGCTCGCCATGGAACTGGAAAAGATCGCCCTGGAAGACGACTACTTCGTCGAGAAGAAGCTCTACCCGAACGTCGACTTTTACTCCGGCATCGTGCAGAAGGCGATCGGCATTCCGACCGAGATGTTCACCTGTATCTTCGCGCTCGCGCGTACCGTCGGCTGGATGACGCAGTGGGAAGAAATGATCACCGATCCGGAATACAAGATCGGACGTCCGCGTCAGCTCTACATCGGCGCCGCCAAACGCGACGTCGTGCCACTGGCCCAGCGCGGCTGAGACGACTGTTTCGCAATGCCCGCCTAGAGGTCACTCCAGGCGGGATCCGGTAACTCCGCGAAACCCTGCCGCAGGTGATGACCCCACTGCTTGCGGATTTGCCCGTAGTAGGCGCTTTCTTGAGTGATATTGACGTGCCGTTTGACCTTGAGCGCATCGCGCTCGTAAATCACCAGATCTAGCGGCATGCCCACCGAGAGATTGGAACGGATCGTCGAATCCATCGAGATCAACGCGCATTTGGCCGCCTCGTCAAGCGAAGTCTTCGGGCTGACCACGCGATCGATGATGGGCTTGCCATACTTCGATTCGCCAATCTGGAAATAGGGCGTCTCACCGGTCGCCTCGATGAAGTTTCCGGCTGCGTAAATGCTGAAGACGCGCTGCTCTTCGCCCTTGATCTGTCCGCCAAGAATCAGCGACGACGTGAAATTGACGCCAAATTTTTCCAGCGCTGCCGCATCCCGGCCATGCACTTCCCGCAGGCAGTCACCGACATGCTTGGCTGCCTCGAACATGTTCCTGACCTTGTTGAGGTTTGCTCCTCGCGTCAGGTCCATCTTCTCGCGCAGCGTGTTGACCACCGACTGACTGATCGACAGATTGCCCGACGTCATCAACACCAGAACCCGCTCGCCTTCCGTCTCGAAGACGTGCATCTTGCGGAAGGTATTAATGTGATCGACCCCGGCGTTGGTTCGCGAGTCGGAGAGGAATACCAGCCCTGCGTCGAGACGCATGGCAACGCAATACGTCACGCGGCCTCCGCCATCGGCACCAGGAAATTCTTGCTGATGCCGTCGCCGAGCATGTAGATGCCATCCATGAAGTCGGTCAGATACTCATGCAGGCCACGCTCCAGAATATCCTCGATCCGGGCGTAGTGCAGTTGGGCATGCAACAGGCCGGCCTGACGCTGGGTTTCTCCCGATTGGCGATTGGCGATCAGTTCCAGGTTCTTGACGACGCCGTTCAAGCAAAAATGCAGCGAGCGCGGCATGTCGTTGCGTAGAATCAGCAGTTCGGCGACACGCTCCGGGGTGATCACGTCGCGATAAGCCTTGCGATAGACCTCGAAAGCCGAAACCGACCGCAGCAACGCGCCCCATTGGTAGAAATCAGTGGCGCCTTCATCGCCGTGCGGGCGCAGGACGTGATATTTCACGTCGAGGATACGCGCCGTGTTGTCCGCGCGCTCGAGCAGGGTACCGAGTCGGATGAAATGATAGGCCTCGTCTTGCAACAGGGTGCCCAAGGTCGTGCCGCGCGACAGCGAGGAGCGCATCTTGACCCAGTCGAAGAACTCGCCAACACCGGCATTTGCGATCTGCTCGAAGCTCCTCTCGCGCGCTTCCAGCCAGGTGGAATTCATCGTCTCCCACATTTCAGAAGTTATCGTGCCACGCACGGCGTGGGCGTTTTCGCGCGTGAGGCGCAGGCAACTGACGATCGACGCGTGGTTGCCGGTGTCGCCGACCATGAAACGCAGCACATTTTCAGCGTTGACCGCAGAATAGCGGGCGGCAAACTCTTCTTCGAGGCTGTTCAGGGCGATGATGGCGTTCCAGTTCTGGTTCGCCGCTTCCAGCGATTGCGGGACCAGCGACATCTGCCAGGTGACGTCGAGAAGACGGGCAAGACTCTCCGCCCGCTCAATGTAGCGGGACATCCAGAACAGGTGGTCCGCGGTACGGGAAAGCATGATCAGTCCTCCAGAATCCAAGTGTCCTTGGTGCCGCCGCCCTGCGACGAATTGACGACCAGCGAACCCTCGGTCAGCGCGACGCGCGTGAGCCCCCCCGGCACCATGTTCACGCACTCACCCGACGACAGCACGAAAGGTCGCAGATCGAGGTGGCGCGGCGCGATGCCTTGTTCGACGAAAGTGGGGCAGTTGGAAAGGGCCAGCGTCGGCTGGGCGATATAGCCATCCGGCCTGGCAACCAGCAATTGGTGGAAACGTTCGATCTCAGCCTTGCTTGCCGCCGGACCGACCAGCATGCCGTAGCCGCCCGAGCCATGCACTTCCTTGACCACCAGTTCCGCCAGGTGATCGAGCACATAGGCAAGATCGTCAGGCTTCCGGCACATCCAGGTCGGCACGTTGTTGAGCTTCGGCTCTTCGTCGAGGTAAAAGCGGATCATGTCCGGCACGTACGGGTAGATTGACTTGTCGTCAGCGACACCGGTGCCGATCGCATTGGCCAGTGTCACGTTCCCCGCCTGATAGGCCTTCATGATGCCCGGTACGCCGAGCGCCGAATCGGCACGAAAGGCCAGTGGGTCGAGGAAATCGTCGTCGATCCGGCGGTAGATCACATCCACACGCTGCGGCCCCTGCGTCGTACGCATGAAGACCTCGTCATCCTTGACGAACAGATCGCGCCCCTCGACCAGTTCGACACCCATCTGCTGGGCGAGGAACGTGTGCTCGAAATAGGCGCTGTTGTAGGCTCCCGGCGTCAGAACGACAACGGTCGGATTGTTGACGCCCTTCGGTGAGACCGCGCGCAGCTTCTCCAGCAGCATGTCCGGATAGTGCTGAACCGGCGCCACCTTGTGTTTCGCAAAGAGTTCTGGAAATAGCCGCATCATCATCTTGCGGTCTTCCAGCATGTATGAAACACCCGACGGCACGCGCAGGTTGTCCTCCAGCACATAGAACTCGCCGGCCCCAGCGCGCACAATATCGACCCCGGCAATGTGCGCGTAGATTCCGCCCGGCACATCGACGCCCTGCATCACGGGCCGGAACTGCGCGTTGTTCAGCACCTGCCCTGCCGGGACTATGCCCGCCTTGAGGATCTTCTGGTCGTGATAGACATCGTGCAGGAACATGTTCAGCGCCGTAACCCGCTGGCGCAGGCCCGCCTCCAACACCCGCCACTCCGTCCCCGGAATGATGCGCGGGATAATGTCGAAGGGAATCAGGCGCTCCTTGCCCGCCTCCTCGCCGTAAACGGCAAAGGTGATGCCGACGCGATGGAACGCGAGGTCGGCTTCGGCGCGTTTGCGAGCGATGCGCTCGAGCGGCGTCTCCCTGAGCCATCGGTCGTAGCCCTGGTAGTGAGCACGGATGCCGCCGTTGTCATCGATCATTTCGTTATAGAAGTTCATGTCCGACTCATCGCTGAAGATGCTCTAGGCTGAGAGTTCAGCAGTTTTCATGCCACAGTTGGAAAGCGAAGGAAATCATGGAACCGAAGCTTCGACCAAGAACTTGGTGCAACTTGTTGGTGCATAGGATCTCAAAGTGGTGCAAAAAAAACCCGCCGGATCGCTCCGGCGGGTTTGATCAATGAGATTGCCGAAGCGATCAGGCGCGTTCGAAGATGCACGCGATGCCCTGCCCCCCGCCGATACACATCGTGACGAGACAGTACTTGCCGCCGACACGCTCCAACTCATACAGGGCCTTGGTCGCGATGAAAGCGCCAGAGCAACCGATCGGGTGGCCAAGGGCGATCGCGCCGCCGTTGGGGTTGGTCTTGGCGGGATCAAGGCCGAGCACCTTGGAGACGGACAGCGCCTGCGCCGCGAAAGCTTCGTTGGACTCGATTACATCCATCTGATCCAGGGTCAGGCCGGCCTTCTTGAGAGCCAACTTGGTTGCGGGAATCGGACCTTCGCCCATGATATCGTTCGGCACGCCGGCAACAGCATAGGAAACCAGACGGGCCATCGCCTTCTGACCCGCCTTGGCGGCCACATCGGCGGCAGCAAGCACGAAGAAGGCGGCGCCGTCATTGATCCCGGATGCGTTGCCTGCGGTGACCGTCCCGTCCTTCTTGAAGGCCGGCCTCATCTTGGCCAGCGATTCCAGCGTCGTGTTGGCCTTGACGTGCTCGTCGGTATCGAACACCACGTCGCCTTTCCGGGTCTGCTTGACGACAGCAACGATCTGCGACTTGAAGCGCCCTTCGGCAATCGCAGCCGCCGCACGACGTTGCGATTCGACCGCGAAGGCATCCTGCGCTTCGCGGGTAATACCGTGTTTGACTGCCAGGTTCTCGGCAGTGATGCCCATGTGACCGACGCCAAATGGATCGGTCAGCGTAGCGACCATGGAGTCGATCGCCGTGGTATCACCCATGCGCGCACCAGAACGCAGCGCCGGCAGCATGTAGGCCGCCTTGGACATGACTTCAACACCGCCGCCAATACCGTAGTCGGCATCGCCCAGCATGATGTTCTGAGCCGTGGTGACGATACCCTGCAAACCGGAGGAACACAGACGGCTCACCTGCATGGCAACGGATTCCATCGGCAGACCAGCCTGGATTGAAGCCACGCGTGACACATAAGCGAAACGGGAGTCGGTCGGCAAACAGGTCCCGACCGTAACGTAGCTGATTTGCTGGGGATCGACACCGGAACGAGCCACAGATTCCTTCATGACAATACCAGCCAGTTCGCTGGAGTCAAAATCGGCAAGGGCGCCACCAAAAGTACCTATAGCGGAACGGACTGCACTCAGAACGACTACTTCTCTGCTCATGTCTAAACCTCCTGTTAAGAATTATTCAGCCCACCAAGCTGGCAAGCTCCAACAAAAACAGCAACAGCATCCACAATACCGTGGCGCGCCAGACAAGTCCTACAGCACTCTGCATGGTATCGGCATCGGCCGGGTCACCGAGGCCCAGTTCCAGGCCACCGGCCACCTCAACCCCTTCAGCGACCGGCGCGCCAAGCTGGACACCAAGCGCTCCGGCGCCACTGGCCAGCACGATGCTGAGATCACGATCCCGCCACTGACTGGCCTGGGTCCGCCAGCAATAGACAGCATCCTCGAAATCGCCGACGATGGCAAAGGCCGAGGCCGTAGCTCGCGATGGCAACCAGTCGATGATACCGAAAACTTGCCGGGAAAACGTCGAAAAATTGTTTTCCATCATGGCGCCTTCGCGCTTCCAGCGCTTTTGGATAATCTGTCCCAGGCGATAGAGCAGGGCGCCGGAGGGACCAGGCAGCAATACGAAGCACAGGATCACGCCGAAAACGTGGTGATGCGAAGCCACCATTGCCGCCTCAATCGACTGGCGGGCGATCTCTTGCGAACCCATTCCCTCGGCCGGATGCCCCAGCCATGCGCTAAACACCTGCCGAGCGCGTGGCAAGTCGCCCAACTGCAAGGCACCCTGAATTTCAGAGAAATAATGGCTGAACTGGCGAAAACCCATGGTCAGGAAGAGAACGCCGACATTGAGTAGCCAGCCGAGAAGTGGGCTGAGCGAATAAAGAAAGCCATAGGCCAGCGCAACCAGGATCACCGGCATCAAAACGGCGACGCACCAGGCAATCACGCCATGCCGGTATTCGCCGTCATCAAAGCGGCTTTCGATGAAGTCGGCCCAGGCCAGCAACGGCCTTTCCACGACGCGGCGGTAATTCAGCGGCTGCAGTTGCTCGATGAGAAACACTGCGATCAGCGAGAGAAGGCTCATGGGGACCCAAGAATCACCGTGCCCGGCGGTTGGTCTTGAACAAGGAGCCACCATACCACAAGCTCAGGCCGCTTGGAGATCAAGCCGCTCGCTCAGCGAGCGGATCATTCCGGCGGTGGCGCCCCAGATAAAATACTCGCCGTAGGGCATCGCGAAGAAGTGACGCAAGACGCCACGGTAGTGCACCGAATGGCGCTGATGATTGGCCGGGTCGAGCAGGAAGGCAAGCGGCACCTCGAAGACTTCCGCAACCTCGAACGGATCGGGCGCCAGTTCGAAAGGCGGGATCACCAAGGCAACTACCGGGGTCACCCGGAAGCCGGTTCCGGTGTAGAACTCTGGCAGAAAGCCAAGAATCTCGACATGATCGCGGGCGAGGCCGATTTCCTCCTCGGTCTCGCGCAATGCGGTATGAACCGGCGACGGATCGTCAGTCTCGACACGGCCACCGGGGAAACTGATCTGCCCGGCATGGTCCCGCAGATGGGCCGTGCGTTGGGTCAGCAGCACCGTCTGGCCGCCAGCACGCTGGACAATCGGAAAAAGAACCGCGGCGGGTGTCGGTTCCGTGAATTCGTTACCTGCTTCCCGGACAAATTGGCCGCTCGCAGGCTCGCTCAGCAGACTGGCTCGCAGCCGGTCAAGGTCATGAATCATCCCGTTTCGGCGTCACCCTCGATTTCGGCATGAACTGCTGCCAGGGCGTCCTGCAAAGTCTCCTCGGAAAGGTCGTTGAGCGACGTCGCGACCATGTCGGCGGCCTCGACGGCGCCTGCCGGAAGTTGCTTGCTGTCGAGGCTGGCGATCAGCGCCGCTGAAGCACCCGCCACACGCAGGATTGCCTGGCGCTCCCCCATCAGCATTTCGACTTCGCGGCGCAACATGGCAATTTCCTGATCACGCTTGGGCATCCTGTTCTCCTAGAATCGTCTCTTGAGCGTCATGGTACTGCCATCACGCTGCATTTCCATCCGGTTAAGAAAACTCATGCCAAGCAGGGCCACGGGCATTTCTGTCTGGTGAATCACTGCATCCACGTTGTGCAAGGTCACATCGCCGATCCGCACGGTATCCAGCTGAACCTTGCTCACGACGCTCTGGCCGTTGGCGGTCTGCGTCATGCCTTTCTGGCCACGGTTGAAATCGACACCGACCCGGCGCGCATCGCTGGCGCCCAAGGAGATCATCGTCGCGCCGGTGTCCACCAGAAAGCGCACGGCAACGCCATTCACGCTTCCGGTCGTAACAAAGTGCCCCTGATTATCAGCCGTCATGACAATCCTGCCCGAGCCGTCCGCCGCCGCGGTGCCAATCGCATGCTGACCGACGCGCAGCGGGCGTTTCTTGCCGCCGATCTCGACGACGACCTGATCGCCCTGAACCGAAACCACCTTGACGCCCGCGAGCGACTGCCCGATGGCAACCGCCTGCGGTTCGGCGCCGTCGATCATCAGCAGCGCCCTGCTACCCATGACGCCCGCGAGACCGACATCCTGCGCGGCGCCACCCCCAGAAACCAGGACCAGGCACAGCGCCAGCGCAAGAAGCGTAGAATGGCGCGTCGATTTTCCGGGCATTTCTCCAGTCATGCTACCTGTTGCCATCTTTCGCCACGCTCCCGTTGAAGGTCCGGGCTATTTTGCCATATTCCTCGAGCAGCACGGGATCCCCTGGCGTCTGATCGCCATCGACGCTGGCGAAACGGTGCCGGTTACGGTCGACGGGTTTTCCGGCCTCTGTTTCATGGGCGGTCCGATGAGCGTCAATGACCCGCTGCCGTGGATCGAGCCCGTCTGTGCCCTGATCCGCAACGCCGTCGCCCGGGATGTGCCGGTGGTCGGCCACTGCCTCGGCGGGCAGTTGATGAGCAAGGCGCTCGGCGGCGAGGTGACACGGAATCCGGTCAGGGAAATCGGCTGGGGCTCAGCCGGCGGCGTGGACGGTGCAATCGCCCACCACTGGCTCGGCAGCTTCGCCGGCAACCCGTGCACAGTTTTCCACTGGCACGGCGAAACCTTCAGCATCCCGCCCGGCGCCACCCGCCTGCTCGCCAGCACACATTGCGCCAACCAGATGTTCGCCCTTGGCATCCACCTTGCCATGCAGTGCCATGTCGAGATGACGCCGGAAATGATCACCGCCTGGTGCGCACAATGGGGCGACGAAGTCCCTGTACGGACTGATCGCCCGAGCGTGCAGTCGCCCGAAATGATGCAGCAGGAAATCCCCGAACGCCTGCCGGAAATGCGCCAGTTGTCGGAGCAGCTTTACTCGGTCTGGATCCAGGGCCTTGCCCGCTGAAAACGCATCAGGGCAGCCGCGACCGCCCTGATTTTTGCCCGTTTTCCGCAGTTGACCGCGGCAATACGCTCAATCGCGGAAATTGCCCGCGCGGATCGGAAAATCGACGATTTCCTTGCGGATCAAGGCGATGCACTCTTGCAGGTCATCGCGCTTGGCGCCCTGCACCCGCACCGCGTCTCCCTGGATCGAGGCCTGCACCTTGAGCTTGCCATCCTTGATCAGCTTGACGATTTTCTTGGCCATCTCGGTTTCGATGCCCAGCTTGATCTTCAAGTCCTGCTTGACCTTGTTGCCGGAGACCTTCTGCACCGCCTGGTGATCGAGGCGCTTGGTGCTCTCGGCCTCCTTCTTCTCCATCGCCGGAAACAGGATGTCCTTGATCTGGTCGAGCTGGAAATCGGAATCGCCGTGCAGCGTGATGACCTTGTCCTTCTCGTTCAGCTCGACCTTCGCCGAGGTGCCCTTGAAATCGTAACGGTTGTCGATCTGGCGCGAAGCGACATCGACGGCGTTCTTCAACGCCACCATGTCTGCTTCGGAGGTAAAGTCAAAACTTGGCATGGCGATTATCCAAAGTGACAGACGTAGTGGTAGGGCTCGTCACAGGCGATTTCGAAGCTGGAATCGCCCGGCACGGTGAACGACTGGCCGTCGCCCCAGGTCGTCCATTCATTTTCGCCCTTGAGCCTGACGCGGCACGAACCGCCGACGCCTTCCATGACTTCCGGCGCGCCGGTATTGAAAGTCAGACTCGACGGCAGAATCACGCCCACGGTTTTCCTTGCGCCGTCAGCCAGCACCACCGTGTGGCTGACGCACCTGCCGTCGAAATAGACATTGGCCTGCTTGACCACCGAAACGTTGTCGAATTGCGACATTTAGATACCCCAGAGTTTCTGAATGATGGCCTTGGCGATGAAGCCGACCATGCCGAAAGAAAGTACGAAGAAGAGCACGAAGGTGCCCATTTTGCCGGCTTTCGACTTCCAGGCGATTTCGCCGATGATGAAGAGCATGAACAGGATGAAGGCACCGACTCCCCAGGTTGCCCCGAAGTCCGCAAGTTGTTCCTCGGTAAAACCGAAGAGGGTGCCACCTTCCATCGAGTAAGCCTAGTCCTTCCTGGCGCGCAGGTTGGCAGCGATGCGCATGCGCAGTGCGTTGAGCTTGATGAATCCGCCCGCATCGCGCTGGTCGTAGGCGCCGGCATCGTCCTCGAAGGTGGCGATGGTCGGATCGAACAGCGAGTCGGTCTTTGAATCGCGGCCGACGACGATCACATTGCCCTTGTACAACTTGACGCGGACGAAGCCATTGACGACCTGCTGGGTATGGTCGATCAGCACCTGCAGCGCCTCGCGCTCGGGGCTCCACCAGTAGCCGTTGTAGACCAGGCTGGCGTAACGCGGCATCAGGTCATCCTTGAGGTGGGCAACTTCGCGGTCGAGGCAGACCGACTCGATGGCGCGGTGCGCGCGAAGCATGATGGTTCCGCCCGGAGTCTCGTAGCAGCCGCGCGACTTCATGCCGACGTAGCGATTCTCGACGAGGTCGAGACGGCCGATGCCGTGCTTGCCGCCGAGTTCGTTCAGTTTCGCCAGCACCTCGGCCGGGCTCATGCGGATTCCGTTCAGCGCAACGATATCGCCCTTCTCGTAGTCGAGGTCGAGGTACTCCGCCTGATCGGGAGCCGCTTCCGGGGAGACCGTCCACCGCCACATCGATTCCTCGGCCTCGGCCGCCGGGTCTTCCAGGTGGCGGCCCTCGTAGGAAATGTGCAGCAGGTTGGCGTCCATCGAGTAGGGCGACCCGCCCTGCTTGTGCTTCATGTCAACCGGGATGCCGTGCCGCTCTGCGTAGGCCATCAGCTTTTCGCGCGAAAGCAGGTCCCATTCGCGCCAGGGCGCGATGACCTTGATCCCCGGTTTCAGTGCATAGGCGCCGAGCTCGAAACGCACCTGGTCGTTGCCCTTGCCTGTCGCGCCGTGGCAGATGGCATCGGCGCCGGTCGCGTTGACGATCTCGATCAGGCGCTTGGCGATCAGCGGACGTGCGATCGACGTGCCAAGCAGGTATTCGCCTTCATAGACGGTGTTGCAGCGGAACATCGGAAAGACGAAATCGCGCACAAATTCTTCGCGCAGATCGTCGATGAAGATATTCTCCGGCCGGATGCCACACTGCAGCGCCTTGGCCCGCGCCGGTTCCAGTTCCTCGCCCTGGCCTAGGTCGGCGGTGAAGGTCACGACTTCACACTGGTAGGTATCTTGCAACCACTTAAGAATGACCGAGGTATCGAGGCCACCGGAATAGGCCAGGACTGCTTTCTTGACTTCGCTCATTTATGCTCCCTTACTTGGTTTCAATCCTGCCCAGAAGCAGGTATTCCATCAACGCTTTCTGCACATGCAGACGGTTCTCGGCCTCGTCCCAAACCACCGACTGCGGACCGTCGATCACTTCGGCAGTCACCTCCTCGCCACGATGCGCTGGCAGGCAATGCATGAACAGCGCATCGCAATGCGCCTCTCGCATCATCGGGCCATCGACGCACCATGAGGCAAAGGCCTTTCTGCGCACCTCGTTTTCTGCCTCGAAGCCCATCGAGGTCCACACATCGGTATTCACCAGGTCAGCGCCCCGACAGGCATCCCTCGGGTCAGCGAAGACCTCGAAATGCGAGCGGTCGACAATCCCGATCAGTTCCGGCTTGATCTCGTAACCTGGCGGGGTGGACACATTCAGCTTGAAATCCATGACCTCGGCGGCCTGCAGCCAGGTGTTGCACATATTGTTGGCATCGCCGACCCAGGCCACGGTCTTGCCCTGAATACAGCCACGGTGCTCGATGTAGGTGCAGATGTCGGCAAGGATCTGGCACGGATGGTATTCGTTGGTCAGGCCGTTGATCACCGGCACGCGCGAATTCGCGGCGAAGCGCTCGATGATCTCCTGCTCGAAGGTGCGAATCATGACGAGGTCGCTCATGCGCGAGATTACCTGCGCCGCATCTTCGACGGGTTCGCCGCGCCCCAGTTGCGAATCGCGAGTATTCAGGTAAATCGCCGTGCCGCCAAGTTGATGCATGCCGGCCTCGAAAGACAGGCGGGTGCGCGTGCTGGCTTTTTCGAAAATCATCACCAAGGTTCGGTCGCAAAGCGGCCAGTGCTTCCGATAGGACTTGAACTCGTTCTTGATCCAGAACGTGCGCCACAAGAGATACTCAAACTCGTCGCGCGTGAAATCGCGGAACTGCAGAAAGTGCTTGATCGCCATGTCAGGACGTCAGGAAATCCCGGATCAGGGGAACGCTGCGGTCGACCAGTTCGCGTGCCTCATTCTCGCTGAAAATGAGCGGCGGTAGCAGGCGGACCACCTTGTCGGCAGTCACATTGATCAGTAGCCCGGCAGCCAGCGCCCTTCCTACGAGTTCGCCGCACGGACGATCGAGTTCAATGCCGATCATCAGGCCGTGGCCGCGAATCTCGACGACGCCCTTGACGCCGGCCAGCGCCGCTGCGAACAACTTGCGGATCAGCGCGCCAATGCTATCTGCCTGGGCCATCAGGCCATCCTGCTCAATGGTGGCAATCGTCGTCAGCGCCGCTACGCACGCCAGCGGGTTGCCACCGAAGGTCGATCCGTGCTTGCCCGGTCCGAAAAGTCCGGCCGCCAGGCCACCGGCCAGGCAGGCGCCAATTGGCACACCCGACCCGAGACCCTTGGCCAGCGTCGCGATATCCGGCTGAATGCCGGCGTGCTGGTAACCGAACCACTTACCGGTACGCGCCATGCCGCACTGCACCTCGTCGCAGATCAGCAACCAGCCCTGCTTGTCACACAACCGGCGAAGCCCTTTCTGGAATTCCAGCGAGGCGAGATTTACGCCCCCTTCGCCTTGAATGATTTCCAGCATCACCGCGACGATGTTCTTGTTGCGCCTGCCGATCACCTTGATCGCTTCCAGATCGTCATACGGCACGCGAACGAAGCCGGAGACGAGCGGCTCGAAACCTGCCTGCGCCTTGCGGTTGCCGGTAGCCGAAAGCGTTGCCATCGTCCGGCCGTGAAAGGCCTTTTCCATGACGACAATGGTCGGCGAGTCGACACCCTTCTTGTGGCCGTAGTAGCGCGCCAGCTTGATCGCAGCTTCATTGGCTTCGCAACCCGAATTGCAGAAGAAGACTTCCGGCATGCCGGACAGTTCAGCCAGCTTGTCGGAAAGCAGTTCCTGTTCGTGGATGTGATACAGGTTCGAAGTGTGCAACAGACGTCCCGCCTGGGCGGCAATCGCCGATACCAGCCGCGGATGGGCATGGCCGAGCGTCGAAACGGCAATCCCGGACAATGCGTCCAAGTACTCCCTGCCCTCGGTGTCGGTAATCCGGCAACCCTGACCGTGGCTGAACGCCACCGGCAGTCGGGCGTAGGTATTCATCACATGCGACATCAGGCAACCCCAGAAAACGAAAACGGCGGCCAATGCCGCCGGAACCACTGCCACTCCGATCGATAGTGCCGCAGAAGACGACCGAAGTTACTGAAAGGAAAATTCTAAGTGAAAAAGTGAGCCTTGTATAGAACGACAAAAGCACTAGTGTGCCGTTCGCAACCCACAGCAGCGGAAAATTGCCGAAAAGCGACGCATTGGCCATAATAATGGCAAGCATGGGCGCTTCTGCTAGAATGCTCCGAGACCCGGTCGCAACGGCCGCCAAAGCACAGTGGAACAATGACAACCCCTGAATCGACCACCTTCATCATCATTGGCCTCACCAAACAAGGACGCAAGTTTCGCCCCAGCGACTGGGCAGAACGTCTTTGCGGAGTCATGTCCGCCTTCGGCGCTGAACGCAAGATGAAATACTCGCCCTACGTCGGGCCCGGCGACTACGAAGGCGAGAAAGCCGTGTTCGTCGAAGGCCGCCTGGGCGAAATCGAGCCGATGGCCTACCGCTTCATGCTCAACTTCGCACAGGATAACGACCTGCAGATTATCGACGGTGTCTGCCCGCTTGACGGGAAGAAATAGCGGCGCCTCGCCTTTGGGCCAAGACCGTGGATCAGTCGGTTCCAGTAGCAGAAACGCATTCGTCGGCGATCGATCCAGCTGGGTACTACTGGTGGAGTACGCCAGCAGGTATCCCACTATGTCCAGCAGTGATTCGCGCGCAACCCATTGCCAGAGGAGCGCGATGTCGCGACATTGGAGCACCTAACCCGAGTGACGACGGGCACCCGCAAGCTTTGTCCTTGCACTGGCTCCTTCAACCCTTTCAAGCCGCGAACGCCACAGCAGCGTCGCCACTGCGGCCAACAACGCAGAAGCACAGACACCATGGGCGACCACAACCCAGAGTTCAAGCCCGCCCAGCACCATCAATCCGCCGAGAGCCAGTTCAAGGATCAACAAGGCGAGCACCATCCTCGCAGTTCTCCGATGGGAATTTCCAGCCAGCAACTGCACGGCCGCCGTGCCGAGCAGGATCAAGGTGACGCCGGCAAGGTACCGGTGCAGGAGGTGAAGCATTACCCCACCCGCATCACCGTTCAACGGTGCTGCGTCTTGCCTGAGTAAGGGATTGAGCGCTGACAACCCGGCGGTGACAGGCCACCAGACGCCATCACAGTCCGGGACCGAGGTGCAGGCAAGCGCAGCATAGCTGGCCCCCAGCCAGGCGCCGAACATCACCGTCAACGACAGTCCGCCAATGCCAAGACGCAACAACAATCCCGGCCGCAGTTCGCTGACCGGGAAACCATCGCTATTGCAAGCCAGAACAACGCGCCAAGAAAAGGTCACGAGACCAAGTCCCCCCATTATGTTGAGAAAACCAACAGCCACGCGCCGCGGGTCTGAACTCCAGATACCGAGCAGGGCCAGTGCCAGCATCAGCAATAGCAGCAGCGACGCGTAGTGAATGGCCGGCAGCAACGGACGCGGGCGCAGACAAAGCCAGACCAGCAGGCAACCGAGCACCAGTGATGTCGAAGCAGCAAAGCGATGGAAGACTCTGACGATGCCGAACTCCAGCGCCTGTGGTTCGCGACCAAGCAACTGCCCGTAGCACGCCGGCCAGTCACCGCAGCCGAGGCCAGCACCATCCAGTCGCATCATGGCACTTACCAGGACAACAAGGACCGAGAGGACGGTGAGCGCCAATGCAAGGCGCCTGATCCTGCACAAGCGCGCAGCGTCCCCTTCCATCAAGGCAGGTTGCCTGAATCAGGAGAGACGCGCAATTCGTGATTCAACCAGAGGAGAACGCCGAAAACCACCATCGCACCGGCCTGATGGGCGGCACCGAGGACGACGGGAACAGCAGCCAGCAGCGTCCAGATACCCAATCCGATCTGTAGCGCCACAGCAGCCAGCAGCAGAGTGGCCACCGACTGAGCCCGGACGGAAACAACCGGCGCGCGGCTTCTCGCCCAAAACCAGGGAACCAGCACCGCCAGCACCCAAGCACCGGCCCGGTGATCGAACTGGACCAGCGCCATGTTGTTGAACAAATTGAGATACCAGGGGTCAAGAAGAAAACTCTCCGGCGGCAGCAAGTGGCCATTCATCAGGGGAAAAGTGTTGTAAGCCTTGCCAGCACGTATTCCGGCAACAAAGCCGCCCGTGATGACCATATAGAACGCCAGGACGGCCAGCCAGAATCCGGTTCGCTGCAATCCCTGCAACGTGGCATCGGTCGTAACCCGTACGCGCTCGCTCCACAGCCCAAGGGCGACCCACATCATCGCGATGAAGATCAGGAAAGCCAGCGACAGATGCGCGGCAAGACGGTACTGGCTCACTCGGGGATCATCGACTAGGCCGCTCTTGACCATGTACCAGCCCATCGCGCCCTGCATCCCGCCGAGCACGAAAATGCCGAGAAGTTTCGGAATCAGCGGCGGTGCGAGCTTTCGTCGCAACAGAAAGTAGGCAAATGGCACAAGGAAGACGACTCCGATCAATCGCCCAAGCACCCGATGCCAGTACTCCCAATAGAAGATGAACTTGAATTCGTCCAGCGACATCTGGTGATTCACCTTTTGGTATTCGGGAGTCTTCTTGTACTTGTCGAAGGTCTCATCCCATTCTGCCTGATTGAGCGGCGGTATGACGCCGACAATCGGCTTCCATTCAACGATCGACAGGCCGGAATGGGTCAGCCGCGTAACGCCACCCACCACAAGAATCGCGAATACCATAGCGCTGCAGGCAAAAAGCCAGATTGCGATCTGTCGGCGGACGGACAAATCGGCAGAACCAATCGTGAACGGTATCGAGCGGATCATCATGGGTTCCATTGATTTTTCGGCACGAATTATATGTGAGAAGTTCCACCGCCTGCAGACACATCGCCAGTCGTAACAGGGCTGCAGCATGAAAAGCCGTTCACGATCATGGGCTAGTAGACTCGGGTGAAGCCGGGTCTACGCTCGCCATTTGGGGCGAGAGATGGAGGAAGCGGGAATAACGGGGCTGATCGAGCGGTTTGCGGACTTGCCGGAGCCACCAGTTGAAGAGCGGACGGACCATGATCCACCCGACATTGTGGTGCTTGCGCTGTGCACCGTGATGTCCGGAGCCGAAGGCTGGGACGACATGGAGGACTGGGGCCGGGAGCGGGAAGCCCGGTTGCTGCGGGATTTGCGTCTGCGCAACGGGTTTTCTGGTCACGATACGATCCGCCGCGTCTTTGAGGCGATCTCGCCGATGGCGCTGGAAGTGAAGGACAATCGGCCGCATCTGGCCAAAGCACTGCGGGATTACCTTTCGACCTTGAATACACCGGGCCATGGTCGGCGACAGGTTTCGCTGCACGAAACGCTGGACAATCGCCATGGCCGGATCGAAACCAGTCGCTGCCGCGCGGTCGGCGAACTGGACTGGCTTGGACTGCTTGGCCTGAAAGCACGTTGGTCGAAGCGTGCCTGTGTCGCGCGCATCGAATCGAGAGATCGCCGGCCGAGCAGGAACCGGGAAACGTTACGTCATCAGTTCGCTCCCTGCCGACAGGACGCATCCTGCACGCTGCACGCTGCACGAACCCAAATGGGGCATTGAAAACAGCTTGCAATGGTGCGCGGACATGACGTTGGGCGAGGATGCCGGTCTCATCCGCCTGCGCAACGCCGCCCAGAACTTCCCTCTATTGCGTCGCCTCGCCTTGGATCTCTTTCGTGCCGACACATCACGCTCGCTCAGCCTTCCCCGAAAACTCAAAACCGCCGCTTACAATCCCGCTCATGTGGCTACCACCCTAAAACTGCGCGAGATTTGATGCACCTGCCCTGTCCGCCGCAACAGCATGTGACAGTTTGTCGCAGATCTTGACACAAATCATATATTCAAGCACCTGCCATCGGTAGCCTTCCGGCGGTAGCCTTCCGGTCATTTGATCCGGCATTTTGGGTTCCAGTTCTTAGGTAATCAACCGTGTGCAACACGCACCAACGATGGAGGAGAAAAGCATGACCAACGACGACGACATCCCCTTCATGCAGAAGCTGCTAGACAACCACTTCCTGCTTCTGTTCCTCGGCGTGGCCTCCCCGGGCCTGATCTATATCCTGTGGGGCATCATCGACATCATGAACGTGCCACTCGCCAAGTAACTCAGTCAATCAAAGGGAGAAGAATATGAGTGCAATTCTGCCGCCGTCAGAACGGCTCTGGTGGAAACAACCCATCGCCGGGGTCGAATGGGCGTGGATTGGTATCGCTTTCGTATGGGGCATGATCATGTTCGGCATGATGCTCTATTGGCACATTTACGGTAAGCAGAACCTCTCGAACGAAGCCTACAAGACAACGCCGGAGATGTTTGCCGCCAAGGCCGAGAAGTTCATCGCCGAGAACACCATCCGTACCGAAACCGAGCAGAACATTCCGGTGGTCAAGGTTCCGGCCGGTGGGGATGGCTATCTGATCGCCCGTCTGTGGAACTGGTACCCGATCCTCGAACTGGAAGCAGGCAAGGAATACAAGATCCATCTGTCCTCGATGGACTACAACCACGGTTTCTCGCTGCAACCGGTCAACATCAATATTCAGGTCATCCCCGGCTATGAGCATGTGGTCAAGATGACGCCAATAAAAGCAGGCACCTATGCCATCGTCTGCAACGAATACTGCGGCATCGGTCACCACTCGATGCTTGGCCGTATTTACGTCAAATAAGGGGGACATAGATGGCCACTACTTATCGTACCTGCCCGATTTCCGGGCTGCAATTTGAAAACCACGCCGAAAAGCTGATGCGCTGGAACGCCGTTGCCGGCGTTCTCTGGCTGCTGGTTGGCGGCATCACCGCGCTGCTCGTGATCCTGACCCGCTGGCCGGCAATCAAGCTCCTGCCGGCCGACCAGTTCTACACGATCCTGACCGCCCACGGCATCGACATGCTGATCCTGTGGATTCTGTTTTTCGAAATGGCGGTGCTCTACTTTGCCTCATCGACACTCTTGAGATGCCGACTGGCAACACCCAAGGTGGCGTGGCTCGGTTTCTGGCTGATGGTCATCGGCGGCATCATGACCAACGTCGCCATCTTCCAGGGCGGATCGAGCGTGATGTTCACCTCATACGTCCCGATGCAGGCCGCACCGCACTTCTACCTCGGCATCATTCTGGTCGCTGTCGGTGCGCTGTTGGGAACTGCCGTGTTTTTTGGGACGCTGGTTGTCGCCAAGAAGGACAAGACCTACACCGGCTCACTGCCACTCGTCGTTTTTGGCGCATTGACTGCGGCGATCATCGCCACGTTCACGATCCTGGCCGGCGCCGGCATCCTGATCCCGACATTCCTCTGGTCGGTCGGTCTGATCAAGGAAATCGACGCGCAGCTGTACCGCATGGTCTGGTGGGCGCTGGGTCACTCGTCGCAACAGATCAACGTCTCTGCCCATGTAGCAATCTGGTACCTGACGGCTGCCGTGATATTCGGCGCCAAACCGCTGTCCGAAAAAGTTTCGCGCTTTGCGTTCCTGCTCTACATCCTCTTTCTGCAACTGGCCAGCGCGCACCACCTGCTGTCCGACCCCGGAATGAGCGCCGAGTGGAAGGTTCTGAACACCTCCTACTTCATGTACTTCGCGGTGATGGCCTCGATGATCCATGGCTTCACGGTTCCTGGCGCCATCGAAGCGGCACAACGCAAGAAGGGCTTCACCAATGGCCTGTTCGAGTGGCTGCGCAAGGCGCCGTGGGGCAACCCGGTGTTCTCCGGCATGTTCATCTCGCTGGTCAGCTTCGGCTTCCTCGGCGGCATCTCCGGTGTCGTCCTCGGTACCGAACAGATCAACATGCTGATGCACAACACCTTCTACGTTCCGGGCCACTTCCACACCACCGTGGTCACCGGCACGACGCTGGCGTTCATGTCGATCACCTACCTGCTGGTGCCGGTCCTGTTCCGCCGTGAGATGATCCTCCCCAAGCTGTGCCAGATTCAGCCCTACCTGTTCGGTATCAGCATGTCCATCCTCGGTTTGGTGATGATGGGCGCCGGTACGCTGGGCGTTTCCCGTCGTCACTGGGACATGGCCTTCTCCGGCGCACCGTTCCAGTATGAGTGGCCGGGCGCCGCCTACCTGATGATGGGCCTGACCGGCATCTTTGGCGTCATCGCGGTCATAGGCGGCGGACTCTGGATCCTTCTGGTCGTCGGCTCCCTGCTCTTCGGCAAGAAGCTCGACGGTGGCAAAGTTTCCGACAAGCCGACGCCGATCCCGGCGAATCCGGTTGCCGCAGCGGCATCGCATTCGGGCAGCGAAGAGCACACTTCGGTTCCGGGTACGGTGGTTCTGGCCGGACTGCTGTTCGTCTGCTTCGTCCTTTACTACTTCGTCAACTGGAAGTACCTGTCCGAAGTCTGGTTGTTGAGCTAAACTGCGCGGCTCCCCGCGCCAAAGGCGCGGGGACCTGCCTCAATCGGGCTTGCCATTCAGGCCCGATTCAAGCAGGTTTCACCCGGGTATAATCATCCGAGCACGACGCCCCAAGAACTTATGCAATCAACACTACCGCCAAGCACTTCCGGGCTGCCTATCCGCGCCATTCTGAGCCTGTTCAAGCTACGCATTGGCGTCGTCATCACGTTCACAGCGCTGGCCGGCCTGGCTGTCAGCCCCGGAGCCAGTCTGACCTGGACGCAACTGATCGTGCTGACGCTTTCCGTCCTGGTTTCATCGGCCAGTGCCGGCGCCTTCAACCAGTATTACGAGCATGATCTGGACCCGCTCATGGCGCGCACCAGAACACGGCCATTCGTCACCGGCGAGATCAAGCACGGGCCCATCTGGCTCGTCATCATCGCGGCCTTGACAGTGCTCTCCGTTGGCGCTGCGTGGATTGCGCTCAATGCCTGGTCAGCCCTGTTTGTCTTCCTTGGCGCCTTCTTTTACGCCATCGTCTACACGGTCTGGCTCAAGCGCCGTACCTGGCTCAACATCGTTTTTGGCGGCCTCGCCGGTAGCTGGGCTGTACTGGCTGGCGCCGCAGCCGCCGATCCACAACTGGGCGCTGTACCACTTGCCTTGGCTTTCGTCCTCTTCTTATGGACGCCCCCACATTTCTGGAGTCTGGCCATCGCCTTCCGCGAAGACTACAAGGCAGCCGGTGTACCGATGTTGCCAGTCGTCGTTGGTGACCAGAGAGCAGCGCAGACCATCTTTTACAGCACGCTGGCACTGGTCGCGGCTTCCTTCTTGCCGCTAGCTTTTGGGCTCGGACCCATCTACGCCATCGGTGCCGCAACAGGCGGTTTCCTGTTCATCCAGAAAGCATGGCTCCTTGCCCAGGAACCGACCCGCAAGACCGCGATGGCCTGTTTCTTTTCCTCTCTGGTTCAGCTGACCCTGGTGCTGCTGGCGGCGATCATCGACGCCCGCTTCTGATCCGACGCCTCGTGGTAATTTCTGAGTTCTTGCGGTTCGCACTGCTTACGGTCGGTTTGCTGGCTGCGGACACGTTGCTGGCTGCGGATGCTGCAGACGAGAAGCCCAAACTCACCGCACGACCGCAGGGCTTCAACACTGGGCTTGCACTCACCACGCTGGACGAAAAGACGGCCTTCGAACGCTCGCAGAGCGCGATCGGCAAACAGGTTGGGGATTTCGTCCTGCTCGACCGCCAGGGCAAACCTGTCGAACTCTCACGTTATCGTGGAAAGCCGCTGCTGGTCAGTTTCATCTATACAGCATGCTTCCAGGTCTGCCCAACCACCACACGAAATCTGCAGAAGGCCGTGCAGAACACGGTCAGCGTCCTCGGCGCCGACCGTTTCAACGTAATCAGCATCGGCTTCAACCAGCCGTTCGACTCGCCCCAGGCGCTCAGGGACTTCTCGGTGCAGTACGGCATCACCCTGCCAAACTGGGAATTCCTCAGCCCGTCGCCGGCGATACTCGACGACCTTACCGCCAACTTCGGCTTCAGCTACGTCGCCACCCCCGCCGGTTTCGATCACCTGAACCAGGTCACGATGGTCGATGCCGAGGGGAAGATCTTTCGCCAGGTCTACGGGGAGAAGTTCAACGCCTCGGACTTGGCCGAGCCACTCAAGGCGATGATCGCCGGCGCCGCCATTCCGCCCGAAACAAATACATTGAAGGAAATCATGGAGCGGGTAAGGATCCTCTGTTCGGTCTATGATCCGGTGACCGGCAGATACCGCACCAACTACTCCGTGTATTTCATGATTGCCGGCTTCCTGACCTTCACGGGATTCACGATCTACCTCTGCGTGCATTTCTGGAAAAACCGGCGACGCCGCGTCATCCCTTCCGCCTGACACCTCACTTGCAAGCCGGCAAGTCCGCCTTGAATGGCGCACCTGTCTTGCACTGCCGGCAGGACGGCACGCCAACGGCATTAGCACAGGAACTCCCTTGAGCAATTTTCGATGGCTTTTTTTGGACTTGATATGCGTCAAGCAGGTATTTCGGTCGGCGACATATAATTTTCCGCTAATGCTTTGACGCCCAGACGTTCTTTGGACACATCAGGTGAGTTTTCACGGTTTCGCTCGCAGCAACACACAGGTCCTGTTTCAGCGGATCGAAGAGGCATTCGATGTGCCATTCGGGGGCGCCAACAACCCATTGCGCCATCTCGGCGCAATGGGACTATACCTGCTGTGGATCGTCGTCGGCACCGGACTCTACCTCTACACCGTGCTCGATATCAGCATCACCGGCGTCTACGATTCGATCGGCTACCAATCACTGGAACTGTGGTATTTCGGCGGCATCATGCGCAGCCTGCATCGCTACGCTTCCGACGCCTTCGTTCTGGTCATGGTGCTGCACCTCATCCGTGAGTGGGCCTATGGCCGTTACTTCGGATTCCGCTTCTACTCCTGGATCACGGGCGTACCGCTGATCTGGCTGGTCTACGCATCCGGCATCGGCGGCTACTGGATCGTCTGGGACCAGGTAGCCCAGTTCTCGGCCACCGCGACAACCGAACTCCTCGACTGGCTCCCCATATTCAGCGAGCCGGCGGCGCGCAATTTCCTCGCGCCGGACTCGATCAACGATCGTTTCTTCACCATGCTCGTCTTCATCCACATCGGGATACCGCTGCTGCTGATCCTGGGCCTCTGGGCGCACGTCCATCGGATCAGTATGGTCGATTACCTGCCTTCACGACAGTCGATGCTGGGAACCGCGAGCGTTCTCGTTCTGCTTGCCCTGGTCAAACCGGCGCTCAGCGCCCCCCCGGCCAACCTCGCGCTCGCACCCGCCGAACTTCGCCTTGACTGGTTCATATTGTTCATCCATCCGCTGACCGACATCAGTTCACCCGCCATCGTCTGGACGCTGCTCTTCGCCGTCACGGTTCTGCTCACCATCCTGCCGTTCCTGCCGCACGCGAAGGCCGAGCCAGTTGCGCTGGTCGACGTGGCCTATTGCAGCGGCTGCAGTCGCTGCCACCTCGACTGCCCGTACGCTGCGATAACGATGGGGCCACATCCGATCCGTTCGGGCTTCAAGGTCGCCGTCGTCGATCCCGATCTCTGCGCGAGCTGTGGCATCTGCGCTGGCTCATGCCCCTCGTCGACACCTTTCCGCCGCCAGGAACAACTGTTGACCGGCATCGACATGCCGCAGCAAACAGTGAACGGCCTTCGCCAGCACCTCGAAGATGCGCTTGCCAAACTCGAAGGACGCTCCAGGATAGTCATCTTTAGCTGCGACCGTGGCGCCGACGCAGGGGCGCTGGCAGCCCCCGACACTGCCGTAATGAGCCTGATGTGCACGGGCATCCTGCCCCCGTCATTCGTTGAATACGCGCTGCGCGGCGGCGCCGACGGGGTCATGTTGACTGGTTGCCGCAGCGGCGGTTGCGATTTTCGCTTTGGCGACAGGTGGACCGCAGAACGCATCGCCGGTCAACGCGAACCACGCCTGCGCAGCAAAGTCCCTCTCGCCCGCCTGCAACTGGTTTCAGCATCCAGCAACGATGGCAAGGTGCTGGCCAAGGCCTTGCAGGAATTCAGGACACGAATCGAAACGCAGTCCGTTTCCGACGCCCCATTGCCACCCTACTTCCGGAGAACATCCCACCATGCTTAAACCCGCCGCCATTATCGGACAGGTGATCCTCTACGGTGCCTTTGCGGCCTTCATCGGATATTTTGCGACCTCCCCCAAATACCGGCAGATTCCCGATGACGTGTCTCTGATCAAGCTGTCAATCAGTCACCTTGGTGATCGCGAATGTCGCAAGCGGACCCCGGAAGAACTGCAGAAACTGCCCCCCAACATGCGGGCGCCAATGGACTGCCCGCGCGAACGCTCCGACATCAACCTGGAAGTGGACATCGACGGGCAACCAGCCTTCCGGACCGTGATGCATCCGACCGGCCTCTACAAGGATGGCGTCTCCACGGTGTACAAGCGCTTCGAGTTGAAAGCCGGCAGTCATCAGGTAGTGGTCAGGATGAACGACAACCTGGTCAAGCCAGGCTTCAATTTCGTCAAGGAAGAACAGGTGACGCTCAAGCCGGCCCAGGTCATGGTGATCGACTTCAACCCGGACAAGGGCGGGCTCTTCTTCAGATAGATCGCCCGCTCGGACAACACCCATCCCGATTCGTCTCTCCCTACTCTCCTGAGCGGACACAAACCATGGTCAAACTTCTCCAACAAGTCATTCGCTGGTTCTTCATGCGCATTGAGAACATATTCAATGTGGCCTTCGGCGACAAACTGAACCCCTTCTACCACCTCGGCACGATCAGTTTCTGGCAGTTCTGGTTGCTGGTAGGGACCGGGCTCTATCTCTACATCTTTGCCGAGACCGGAATCAACGACGCATACCAGTCGGTCGAACGCATCACCCACAATCAGTGGTGGGCTGGCGGCATCATGCGCAGCATTCACCGTTACGCCACCGACGGCATGATCCTGACCATGGTCCTGCACCTGCTGCGGCACTTTGCCTACGATCGCTATCGCGGTTTCCGCTCCTTCTCGTGGCTTACCGGTGTCGCCCTGATCTGGCTGGTCTACATCGCCGGCGTCAACGGCTTCATGCTGGTATGGGACAAACTGGCGCAATTCGTTGTCATCGCCACGGCCGAGTGGTTTGACGTACTGCCAATGTTCAACGGCACCCTGATTCGCAACTTCCTCTATCTCGAAAGCGTCAACAGTCGACTGTTCACCTTGCTCGCCTTCGTTCACATCGGCGCGCCGCTGATCGTCATCTTCATCATGTGGATTCACGTCCAGCGCGTGCCACGCGCCCACATCAATCCGCCACGTCCGATAGCCATTGCCGTGTCACTGATGTTTGTCGCGCTCGCCCTGATCAAACCGATTCTCAGTCAGGGGGGTGAAGCTGACATGTCAGTGGTGCCCACCAACATCGACTTCGACTGGTTTGAGTTGCCGGTTCTCGCACTTGTCTATGTCACCAACCCGCTGCATCTGTGGTTCTGGGTGCTTGGGCTGACCGCCTTGCTCTTCCTGACCCCGTGGCTGCCGCCCAAACGGCGCGGTGCCGCTCAGGAGCAGACCCGTATCACCTTCCATCCCGACCACAAGGCCGTCACCGCCCGTTTCGGCGAAACGCTCCTTGACGCGGGACTGCGCCAGGACATCAACCTGCCCTACGAGTGTCGTAACGGCGGCTGCGGCGCCTGCAAGTGCACGGTTCTGGCCGGCAAGGTCGATCCCGGTCTCTACCAGCCCAGCGCGCTGTCGGCGGAGGAACTGGCACAGGGCAAGGTGCTGCTGTGCTGCGCCACCGCCATCGATGACGTGGAGATCGAATACGAAGCCAGTGCGGCGGTCAAGCCCTTCAAGGAATACAGCGCCCGGGTCGTCAAGCTGGAAAAGCTCACCTACGACGTCATGCGCGTTCTGCTCAAACTGCCGGAAGGACAGCAAATTCCGTTCAAGGCCGGTCAGTATATCAATGTCATCCTCGACGACGGCCAGCGGCGCGCCTTCTCGTTTGCCAACCCGCCGCACGAACCCGAGTTTGTCGAACTCCAGATCCGCCTGATGAAGGGCGGACTGTTCACAACCCATGTCTTCGAGCAGATGAAGGAAGGCGACGAAGTCCGCTTCGAAGGCCCGATCGGCGATTTTTCATTGCGCGAATCGCAGCGGCCGATCGTCTTCGTCGCTGGCGCCACGGGCTTCGCCCCGGTCAAGAGCATGGTCGAGGACGCCTTCGAGCGCGGCCTGAAGCGCGAAATTCATCTCTACTGGGGTGTCAAACAACTGCGCGACCTCTACCTGCCCGAGTTGCCGCAGCAATGGGCGCACGACCATGCCAATTTCCACTTCATCCCCGTTCTCTCCGACCCGGCGCCGGAAGACGCCTGGAACGGTCGCACCGGCATGGTGCACGAAGCCATCCTCGAAGACTTCCCGGAACTCAAGGGGCACGAAATCTACGCCTGCGGTTCGGTACGAATGGTCGAGGCAATCTTCCCCTTCCTCAAGAGCCACGGTGCGGAAGATGGCGCCTGTTTCTCCGATGCATTCACCGTATCGGCGCGTTCGATGGCATTCCAACCGCTCGCGAAGTAGTTTCTCCAAAGGGTCGTTGCGCATGACCGCGCGGCGGCCTTCGTTGCCCTAATCCATTTCCAGACCAATCGTGACGCGAGGACGAGCCGCCGACAGTGCCGTGAGCACTGCAGGCGAAGGCGACAAAGTCATGGTTGGTCTGGAAATTGAGTTACTGTCCGATCAGACGGCGCAGGACCAACTCAAGCGATTCTTCATCCATGCGTCCCAGACGAGTCGTCTCGAGATGCCCGTCGCGGCCGATCACCACCGTATAGGGTAGCCCCTTGACCTGCAGGCCTGGCGTCGGATCGGTAGCGCCGGCCACGAGGACAGGATAAGAAACCGGCATCGTCTTGATGAAGGACGCCAGCTTGGCCTCATCGTCCAGGCCAATCCCGACGAACTGCACACCCCACGATGCGTAGTGACTGTTCATCCGTGAGAACGCCGGCATCTCGTCGACGCACGGCTTGCACCAACTCGCCCAGTAGTTGACCACCAGAACTTTACCTTTCCACTCGGCGACAGGCTGCGGACGACCGCCAAGGTCGGGCAAAATCAGCGCAAAAATGGCGTCGACCGCAAGCTTGGCCTCTTCCGGGGTCAGTGACTGCGATGCGATCAGGACAGGCGGACGATTCGCAGACTCCGGGCTGGTGTGGTTGAGCAATCGATACCCGAGCAGTGCGACCGTCAACAGCGACGCGACTCCCGCCGCGACAGCCACTCGCAATGTGGTCTGTTCCTTCATCGCCCCTGTCTTGCCGACATCGCCTTCAGGCAGATCAGGACGAACATCAGACCGCCGATGATGGCAATCAGTCCGCCAAGCCCCATCATGCCCATACCCAGTTTCTGCGGCAGGGTCACCAGCGCCTGTTCGGCCCCCGCGACTTTGCGCTGCACGCCATAGCCGCCCGACCAGGCGAGGCCGAGTACGTGAATCAACTGGCCGCCGCCATAGACATAGGGCTGCCAGACGGCCATGCGACCTTCCGCTTTGGCGAAGCCGAGGGTCGGCAGCAGCACATAGGCCAGCCCCATGAATGCCAGCGTGACGCCAACCGTCGAGCCGTGGTAGTGGGCAGGGATGACTACGTTGACGCCCTGGATCATGTAACCAAGCACACCGCCCAGTGCGAACAGGGCAAATGAAGCAACGAAGGCAGACTTGGCTGGATCGGCAGTTGCTCGGCGCACGCCCCACAGAGACAGGGCCCCCGCGAGGATCAGCGGACCCATGTAAGGATGGCCCCACTTCATCAATTTGGCGAACAACTCCATGTGCGGCAACGAACCCGGCGGAACCGTCAGATAGATCAGCGGCACCGAGAGCAGTGGCAGCGAGGCGACAAAAAACAGGGCCGCCAAGGCACGCGGCGAGGCGACCGGGGGCCTTCCCAGATAGCTGGCGATCCAGAGCCAGGCCACGATCATGAGAAGCGAATGCTGAAACTGCAGGACGTGGCCGCCGCCCCAGAAAACAACTTCGTAGTAGATCTTCTCCTCGATGCCGGGGATCACCCACCACGACCAGAAGAAGGCAACCAGCGCGATAAAAGCGGCGACAGCGCCAAAGAAGGCACCGAGGCGCAGCGGCTCGCCAAACGCACGTTGTGGCCAAGTCGTCAGCAACGCACGGACCACGGCCAAGCTGAAGCCTGCACCACAAATCCACAAGGAAGCAAAGAACACTGGCTGCTGCAAGACCGGGATGTAGTTATTGAGCACTGGCTCGGCGCCCGGAAAGAATGGGGAAATCGTCATGACCAGCGTGCCCAGCGCCACCAGGCCGAAACCGCTCCAGCCCAGCCACGCCAACCCGGCACCACCGACTGCGCTCCAGATCACGACGGCAAAGGCCATGAACCAGATCGCCACCGAAAGATCGACATGGACCACCAGCGCCGCACGGAAGAATTCCTTCAGCGGGAAGATATCCTGGATACCCGGGGTGCGGGAGAGAACCAGAAGCATGGCCAGCAGACCGGAGCCAATCAGCGCCAACACGCCCAACCAGAGCCAGGCTCGAGCCAGCGCCGCAGGCGTTCCTGCAGGAACCGTCACAGCCTGCGATTCGAAACTATCCACACTCACCTCGCGCAAAAGGCAAGGAGTATAAAGGGCCGTCAGGTGATGCGCCAGTATGTGTCCGGGCACGACGTCAATGCGAAGCAAGAATTCCGGGTATCGGGCAAGATGAACGCCGCCGGTCTGTTCGGGCACGCCGGCTTCAGTGTCATCCGCGAGTCCGAAAGATGCCACGGTGCCTAGCTCTGAGCTACCGCCAATTGACTAGTACCTAGTTCCAAAGACGTATTGTTCGAGGGCCAACCGGATGACATCATCCGCCAACGCATTTTTTTGACAAAAATCAAATATGAACGCCAGTCACCCGATCAATATCGAGGCACTGCTGACCCACATTCCACTATTCGAGGGGTTGGGATCTGAAGAGATTTCGCGCATCGCCCGTTCCACTCGCGAGGTCCACATCAACAAGGGCGACATCCTTTTCCACAAGGGGGACCCCAATTGCGGCTTTTATCTGCTCGTCTACGGCCAGATCAAGCTGGCCTTCACCTCGCAGCAGGGCAACGAAAAGGTGGTCGAGATCCTGCAACAGGGGAAGAGCTTCGGCGAAGCCGTCATGTTCATGGAAAAGCCCTACATCGTCTTCGCCCAGGCGCTGGCCGATTCGTTGCTGCTACACGTATCCAAGCAGGCGGTGTTCGACGAACTCGAGCGTGACCACAACCTGTGCCGCAAGATGCTGGCCGGGATGGCGATGCGCCTGCACCAGCTTATGGCTGACGTCGAATCCTACTCGCTGCATTCCGGCAAGGAACGCATCATCGGTTACCTGCTGCGCGAACTTGCTGAAACGAAGCAGAACGGTGTCAATGCCGCCGTCACCCTGCCAGCCAACAAGGGCGTCATCGCCTCCCGTCTCAATCTGACCCAGGAGCACTTCTCGCGTATCCTGCACGAACTGACCAGCCTCGGCCTGATCATCGTCGAGGGACGCAAGATCCACATTCCGAGCGTCGCGAGACTGCGGCAGCACGAGGGCTGAGCGGGCGTACTCCGCCAAACAAAACGGGGCGAGAATCGCCCCTTTTTGCTGTTGACCGCAACGATCAGCCGGTAATCCGTACACGGCAAGCGCATGGTCAAAACGGCCCAAAGAAAAGGCGGCCGCAGCCGCCTTTTCCGGAGAAATGCAGAATCAGGCGATCAACGGCACGATCAGCAGCGCGACCAGGTTGATGATCTTGATCAGCGGGTTAACCGCCGGGCCCGCCGTATCCTTGTACGGATCGCCAACGGTGTCGCCGGTCACGGCTGCCTTGTGGGCATCAGAACCCTTGCCGCCGAAATGGCCGTCCTCGATGTACTTCTTGGCATTGTCCCAGGCGCCGCCGCCCGTCGTCATCGAAATGGCGACGAAGAGACCGGTGACAATGGTGCCAACCAGCAGCCCGCCGAGCGCCTGCGGACCGAGCACCAGGCCGACGATGATGGGCACGGCAACCGGCAGGATGGACGGAATCATCATTTCCTTGATCGCCGCCACGGTCAGCATGTCGACCGCGCGGGAATAGTCCGGCTTGCCCGTGCCATCCATGATCCCCTTGATTTCCTTGAACTGGCGGCGCACTTCGACGACCACGGCACCGGCGGAGCGACCGACGGCTTCCATCGCCATGGCGGCGAAGAGGAAGGGAATCAGACCGCCGAGGAAGAGGCCGATGATGACCATGTGGTTCGACAGGTCGAAAGTGATGCCCTTGAGGCCGGCAGCTTCCAGACCATGCGTGTAATCGGCGAAGAGCACCAGGGCGGCGAGACCGGCGGAGCCGATCGCGTAGCCCTTGGTCACCGCCTTGGTCGTGTTGCCGACGGCGTCAAGCGGGTCGGTCACGTCGCGCACCTCCTTCGGCAGCCCCGCCATTTCGGCAATGCCACCGGCGTTGTCGGTGATCGGGCCGTAGGCGTCGAGGGCGACGATGATACCGGCCATCGACAGCATCGACGTGGCGGCAATGGCGATACCGAACAGCCCGCCCATGGCGAATGCCGCATAGATCGCGGCACACACTGAGATCACCGGCAAGGCGCAGGCCTTCATCGAGATGCCGATGCCGGCGATGATGTTGGTCGCGTGACCCGTCTGGCAAGCGGCTGCAACATGCTTGACCGGCGAGTATTCGGTACCCGTGTAGTACTCGGTAATCCACACCAGCGCGGCAGTCAGCACCAAGCCAACGACGGAACAGCCGAACATCGACATCGTCGTGATCTTGGCGGCGGGATCGCCGGCGCCGATCAGCCAGGAGGTAACCGGATAGTACAACGCGAGTGCCAGCACGCCGGCGACGATCAGGCCACGATAAAGTGCTGCCATGATCTTGCCGCCCTCGGTCGCCTTGACGAAATAGCAGCCGATGATCGAAGCGATGATCGATACGCCGCCCAGCGCCAGCGGATAGAGAACCAGGTTCTCGCCGAGACCCGGAAACTGTTTGATGGTCAGTGCCGCCAGCACCATCGTCGCGACCACGGTCACCGCGTAGGTCTCGAATAGGTCGGCCGCCATGCCAGCACAGTCACCGACGTTGTCGCCGACGTTGTCAGCGATGACCGCTGGGTTGCGTGGATCATCTTCGGGGATGCCAGCTTCGACCTTGCCCACCAGGTCGGCGCCGACGTCGGCGCCCTTGGTGAAGATGCCGCCGCCAAGACGCGCGAAGATGGAGATCAGCGAGGAGCCGAAGGCAAGGCCGACGAGCGGTTCGATGACATGATGCAGATCGGCGGTTCCGCCTGCGGACGTCAGGTAGGCGTAGTAGCCGGCAACGCCGAGCAGGCCGAGACCGACGACCAGCATGCCGGTAATGGCGCCGCCCTTGAAGGCCACATCCAGCGCGGCGGCGATTCCGCCTCGGGCGGCCTCGGCGGTGCGCACATTGGCGCGCACCGACACGTTCATTCCGATGAAGCCAGTTGCGCCGGAAAGAACTGCCCCGATCAGGAAGCCGATGGCAGTCAGCCAGCCCAGTTTCGGCACGAAGCCGATGACCAGGAAGAGCACAATACCGACCACGGCAATGGTCTTGTACTGCCGGCTAAGGTAGGCCGAAGCGCCCTCCTGGATTGCCTTGGCGATCTCCTGCATGCGTGGGTTGCCGGCCGATAACGCAAGAATCTGCCGGCTGGAAATCCACCCATACAGGATCGCTACTACGGCGCAGGCAAGCGCCAAATATAGAGCTTGAGACATTAAACCCCTCCTTTGACTAACAGACAACAAAAAATCAGATGCTGAACGACCCCAGCTTCTTGGCCACGGTGACGTTCTTCAATCGAACATAATCGGGCAACCCGCTACGGAAGGGCGGCGGGTCCTCGCCTTCGATCAGCGGCTGCAAATAGGTCCGGCAGGCATCGGTGATATGGAAGCCATCGCTGCTGATGAACTCAGCCGGCATCTTGCGTTCCACGTTGGCAATGTCCTTGAGCGGCGCATCGCCGATTTCCCAGCGGTAGGGCGCATCCGCGAGACGTCTGATCGTCGGCATCACGGCGTTTTTGCCCTGCAAAGCGAGGCCGACCGCAGCAACCCCCAGTGCATGCGCCTGCTCGACATCGGTACGCGACGCCAGATGGCGGGCTGAGCGCTGCAGGTAATCGGCCAGCGCCCAGTGATACTTGTAGCCAAGGCGATCCTTGACCAGTTGGGCGATCACCTGACCGACACCACCCAGTTGCGAATGACCAAAAGCATCCTTGGTTCCCGAGTCGGCGATCAGCTTGCCGGAAGCATCGGACAGCCCCTCGGAAACAGCCACGGTACAATAGCCGTACTGATCGACGCATTCGCCAACACGCTCGACGAAACGCTCCGGTTCGAAAGGCACTTCGGGGAACAGCAGGATATGCGGCGGTTCGCCGGCACTCTCCGAAGCCAGGCCGCAGGCGGCGGTAATCCAGCCGGCATGGCGGCCCATGACTTCGAGAACGAAAATCTTGGTCGACGTACGCGCCATCGAGGCCACGTCATACCCGGCTTCACGAATCGAGGTCGCCACGTACTTGGCCACCGACCCAAAACCCGGGCAACAGTCGGTCAGCGGCAGGTCATTATCGACGGTTTTCGGCACGCCGACGCAAACCACCGGGTAGCCCAGCCTCTCGGAAATCTGAGAGACTTTCCAGGCGGTGTCCATCGAATCGTTGCCACCGTTGTAGAAGAAGTAACCGATGTCGTGCGCCTTGAAGACTTCGATCAGGCGCTCATACTGGGCACGATGTTCTTCCAGGCTCTTCAACTTGTAGCGGCAGGAGCCGAAAGCACCGGCCGGCGTCGAGCGCAGGCGTGCGATAACCGCATCGGATTCAAGACTGGTATCGATCAGATCCTCGGTCAGCGCGCCGATGATGCCGTCACGACCGGCAAGAACCTTGCCGATCCGCTCGGGATGACGACGCGCTTCCTGGATAAGGCCGCACGCCGTCGCATTGATGACGGCAGTAACTCCCCCAGACTGCGCATAGAAGGCATTCCAGACCGCCATGGATTACTTGAGCGCCTCGAAGACGCCCGCGGTGATACCATCGACGCTGCCGACACCGGATACTTTCCTGACCTTCGGCGCGTGCGCGTCGCCGGTGGCAGACCACTTGCCGTAAAAGTCGACCAGCGGCTTGGTCTGGGAATGATAAATTTCGAGACGCTTCCTGACGGTTTCTTCCTTGTCATCATCGCGCTGGACTAGGTCTTCGCCGGTCACGTCATCCTTGCCGTCCACCTTGGGCGGGTTGAATTTCACATGATAGGTGCGGCCGGATGCCAGATGAGCGCGGCGACCAGCCATGCGCTCGATGATGTCCCCATCCGGCACGTCGATCTCGAGCACGAACTCGATCGGCACGTTCGCATCCTTCATCGCTTCAGCCTGCGGGATGGTGCGCGGGAAACCGTCAAAGAGATAGCCGTTCTTGCAGTCGTCCTGGTTCAGGCGATCCTTGACCATGCCGATGATCACTGCATCGGGAACCAGACCGCCAGCATCCATGTGCTTCTTGGCCTCGAGACCGAGTGCCGTGCCGGCCTTGACCTGGGCGCGCAACATATCTCCCGTCGAAATCTGCGGTATGGCAAATTGCTTGGAGATAAAAGTTGCTTGCGTACCCTTGCCGGCGCCGGGTGCGCCCAACAGAATCAACTTCATGAAATGTCCCTCGTCTTGCGTCGAAAAAAGCGCTGCTCTAGCCGGCACTCTGACGGGCCGTTCTGCACGGCCGCAAAATTAACCGTTATTTCCGGTCCGGTCAAACAGTTTGCGCATCCGCTCGGCGTCTTCGGGTGTATCGACACCCGCTGCCGGCGCCACATCGATCAGCGTTACGCTGATCCGATAGCCGTGCCAGAGGGCGCGCAATTGCTCCAGCGCCTCGAATTGCTCGGTGGGTGCCGCGGTCAACCCGGCGTAGGCCTTCAAAAAGCTTGCCCGGTAAGCGTAGAGACCGACATGGCGATAAGCCGGAAAGTTCGCTGGCAGCGTTTCGCCCCCACCTTCCCGCGCAAAGTGGTCACGCGCATAGGGAATCGGCGCCCGGGAAAAATAGGCCGCGTCGCCATCAGCCCGGCACACCACCTTGACCACATTCGGATTGAAGAAATCGGCTGGGTCGACAATCGGATACGCGACCGTGGCAATGTCGGCGCCGCTCGTCGCGAGTTGGCGCGCCGTCTGGACAATGACCTCCGGTTCGATCAGCGGCTCGTCGCCCTGGGCATTGACGATGATCGCATCGCCCGGCCAGCCGCGCTGCACGACGACCTCGGCCAGGCGGTCGGTACCGGTCGCATGGTCGCCGCGCGTCATCAACGCCGCCACCTCATGCGCCTCGGCTGCGGCCCACACTTCGTGATTATCGGTCGCCACCCAGACCTCCTCCGCCCCCGACAGCCGCGCGCGCTCGGCGACGCGCACAACCATCGGCTTGCCGCCGAGATCGAGCAGCGGCTTGGCAGGCAGGCGCGTCGAAGCGTAGCGGGCTGGGATCACGACCTTGAACGCGAGACCGGACATCGCTACTCGTCCGGAGCCAACTGCCGCGCCTCGTCCTCGAGCATGATTGGAATATCGTCACGAATCGGATAGGCCAGCTTGCACGGCTTGCAGACCAGTTCCTTTTCGGCTTTGCGGTGTTCGAGATTGCCCTTGCAGATCGGGCAAACGAGGATATCAAGCAGCCTGGCGTCCACGGAGTTTCTCCAGAATGAGGTCAATAAGGGCCGGCGAGATCTCGGCCTCGACCGGCAGAACCCAAGTCTCGGCCGCGGTCAGTCCAGCACATTTTACTGCATCCTTCTCGGTCATCAGCAGCACGCCATCGCCGGCGAAGGCAAGATCGCCAGCACTGTAGGTATGATGATCGGGAAACGGGTGGCGTGTGAAGGTCAGGCCCAGCGCTTCCAGAGTCCGGAAGAAGCGCTCGGGATCACCGATTCCGGCCAGGGCATGCAACCGGCGCCCGGCGAGATCGCCGGCAGCACAAACCAGTTGCGGATCGTCGAGGCCGTAAAAGGCGCCCGGTTGCAGGCGCATGTCGAACCTCGGAAGCGCCGACGGAATCCGGCCATCGGGCGGGCCATTGCAGACCACGGCAGTGACCCGGTCCAGCCGCCCCAGCGGCTCGCGTAAAGGTCCGGCCGGCAGACGCCAGCCGTTGCCGGCGCCGCGGCCATCGAAAACCGCCAACTCGACGTCACGCGCCAGCCAGTAGTGCTGCAGACCGTCGTCGCAAAGGACGATGTTCACCTCCGGATTGGCACCTAGCAAGGCACACCCGGCGGCCACCCGGTCACGGCCGACCCAGACCGGCACCCGACTGCGTCGTTGTAGCAGCACCGGTTCGTCGCCGACTTCGACCGCCAGCGAGGCAGCGCTCACCGGACATGGAGCGGCATGGTCGCCACCGTAACCCCGGCTGACGATACCCGGCCGCCAGCCGCGTGCAGCCAACTCCTTGGCCAGCCAAAGGGTCAGGGGCGTCTTGCCGGCGCCACCCACCGTGATATTGCCAACGACGATCACGGGCACCGGCAGGCGCTCCGGCTGGGCACGACGCTGGCTTGCCGCAGCCAGTACGGAATAGAGGCCGGCTAGCGGCGCCAGAGGCCACAACGCCGGCGCAAGCCGGCGTTGTGTGAACCATTTGCGCTGCAACCAGCGAGCCAGCATCAGCGGGGCGCTTGGGTGGCGAACGAGATATGCGGATAACCAGCCGCCTGTGCCGCCTGCATGACGTCGACGACGCTCTGGTGCGTCGCCTTGGCGTCGGCGTTGATGACGATGATCGGGTCCGGACGCGATCCTGCGGCACGGCGCAAGGCATCGGAAATACTTTTGACGTCGGCTGTGGGCAACGGCGATTTATTGACCAGAATCTGCCCGCTGGCCGTTACTGCCACATCGACCTCGTTCGGTTCCTCGGCCTGCTTGCTGGCGTCCGCCGTCGGCAGGTTGATCTCGAGGCCTGAAAATTTCGAGTAAGTCGTCGTCAGCATCAGGAAAATGATGATGACCAGCAGGACATCGATCATCGGGATCAGATTGATTTCCGGCTCTTCCTGGCCACGCCCGCGCTGAAAGTTCATGGGGCCTCCCCGAGCAGAAAGCAGGGGCTCCGGTCGCAGCACATCGGGGATGCGCCCGTGCGCAAGGGGGAGGCCGAAGCCATATTCGCGGTCGGCCACATTCCATTCCTCGCGATGCCCATCATGGCACCCTGCTCCCTGCTCATGGCTTACTTCCGCTCGCCATGCATGAACTCGACCAGGCGGATTGCCTGTTGCTCCATTTCGACGACGAAGCTATCGACCAGCGCCCGGAAATGCCGCCAGAAGATCAGGCTGGGAATCGCGATGAAGATGCCGAAGCCGGTGTTGTAGAGGGACACCGAGATGCCGTGCGCCAGTTGCTGCGGGTTGGCTCCGGTCGGGGCCTGCGACCCAAAGATCTCGATCATGCCGATCACGGTACCGAACAGGCCCATCAGCGGACTGATCGAGGCGATCGTGCCAAGCGTCGTCAGATAACGGTTCAGCTCATGGGCAACGGCGCTGCCCGCTTCCTGGATCGATTCCTTCATCACCTCGCGGGTCGTTCCGACGTTGCGCAACCCGGCGGCCAGCACACGGCCGAGGGGCGAATGGCGCTCCAGTTCTTCGAGCATGCGGTCGTTGTTGGTCCCCGGCTTGAATTCGCCGACTGCGCGTTGCAACAGGCCCGTCGGCACAACCTTGGTACGGCGCAAGGCAACCAGGCGCTCGATGATCAGCGCGACGGAAATGATCGAGGCCAGCAACAATGGCCAGATGGGCCAACCGGCAGCCTGAATGATGGCAAACACAATGAGACCTCGCTTGTCTGGTAAGACGCCATTCTGCCTTTCCCCCCGCCGGTCGGCAAGCCCCGTAAACCGGCCTCGCCAGCGCTTATCCCCAGAAACTGTGGATAACTCTGTGCATGACCTGTCATCAACTGCCTCGAATTGGCGCAGGCAATGGCTTCCACCTACGATGCAAAAAAATGGGGCTATGAACTTAAAGTCATATAAATCAACGTATTAGGTGGCGGCACCGCGAACTTCAGGCAACCACGCGGGTCGCCAGCAGGTTACAATTGCCGCCATGCCCGACCACGACCAACCCGTGCCCGCCAATCCGGTACTCAGCGTCTCCAGCCTCAACCGGCTGGTGCGTGACTGCCTGGAATCCGCCTTCCCGTTGACCTGGGTCGGCGGCGAAATCTCGAATCTGACTTTCGCCGCATCCGGACACGTCTATTTTTCCCTGAAGGACGCCAACGCCCAGGTGCGCTGCGTGATGTGGCGCAATCGGGCCCAGTTGCTCGGCTGGCGTCCGGAAAACGGCCAGCAGGTCGAGGCGCGGGCCCTGGTCTCGTTTTACGAGCCGCGCGGCGAGTTCCAGCTCAGCGTCGAAACGATCCGCCGCGCCGGGCGGGGCGACCTTTTCGAGCGCTTCCTCCGTCTCAGGACGCGACTCGAAGCCGAAGGTCTGTTCGCCGCCGAAATCAAGCGCCCGCTACCCGAACACCCGCGGGCGCTGGCCATCGTCACCAGCCTGCAGGCGGCGGCCCTGCACGACGTGCTGACCACGCTGCGGCGACGCGCTCCGCACGTCCGCATCGATCTCTACCCAACCCCGGTCCAGGGCGAAGGCACTGCCGAAAAAATCGCTGCCGCCCTGCAACTCGCCGGCGCCGGCGATTGCAATGCGATCATCCTGTGCCGCGGTGGCGGCAGTATCGAGGACCTATGGCCGTTCAACGAGGAAGTCGTGGCACGCGCCATCCGCGCCAGCCAGATCCCCGTGGTTGCCGGCATCGGTCATGAAACCGACTTCACCATCGCCGACTTCGCCGCCGACCTGCGCGCAGCAACGCCGACCGCCGCCGCCGAGATCCTCAGCCCGGACCGCGATGCCCTGCTCGCCCGCCTGCAGCAGTTCCGGCGCCGCATTTGCCGCCAGTTCGCGCGCAGCCTCGCCGAGCGCGCCCAGCAGCTCGACCGGCTTGTCGTCCGCCTGACCGACCCGACCGAACGCCTGCGTCAGCGGCGGGAAAGCATCCTACGGCTCGGCAGACAACTCGACCGGGCGCGCGACAATCTGCTTGGAATCCGGCGGCACGCCCTCGAGACCCTGGGCCACCGCCTGCACAGCGCCCGGCCCCGGCCGCAACACGCCCGTGACAACCTGCAACATCTTCGTCACCGGATCGGCCAGGCGGCCCGCCAGCAAATAAGCGGTGGCGCCGGGAAACTAATCGCCCTGCAGGCAAGTCTGACCCAACTGGACCCCAAAGCTGTCCTCGGGCGCGGCTACGCGCTGGCGATCGGACCCGATGGCCGTGCCGTTCGCGATTCTTCGAAACTGAGTCCGGGCGACTCGCTCAGGCTGGGTTTCGCCCGCGGGTCGGCAGCCGTCACCGTCAATCAGGTTGTCGCCGCACTTGAAGCTGACTAGAATTTTCGTTGCACCCCTCAATTCACCGGAGAACACAAATGGAACACCAACTGCCCGCGCTGCCCTTCGCCAAGGACGCACTCGCCCCGCACATGTCGGCCGAGACCTTCGACTACCACTACAGCAAGCACCATCAGGCCTATGTGACCAACCTCAACAACCTGATCAAGGGCACCGAGTACGAGAACCTTGATCTCGAGGCGATCGTCAAGAAGGCGCCGGCCGGCGGCGTGTACAACAACGCCGCCCAGGTGTGGAACCACACTTTCTTCTGGAACTGCCTGACGCCGAACGGTGGCGGGTCTCCCGCCGGCGCGCTGGCCGACGCCATCAACGCCAGATGGGGCTCACTGGATGCCTTCAAAACCGCCTTCCAGACCTCCGCCGTCGGCAACTTCGGCTCAGGCTGGACTTGGCTGGTCAAGAGGGCCGACGATTCCGTCGACATCGTCAACATGGGCGCCGCCGGCACCCCGCTGACGACCGGCGACAAGGCCCTGCTCTGCGTCGACGTCTGGGAACACGCCTACTACATCGACTACCGCAACCTGCGCCCCAAGTTCGTCGAGACCTTCCTGAACAATCTGGCGAACTGGTCCTTCGCCGAAGCGAACTTCGGCTGATCTCACCCTGCGCTCCTGAAACAGCGGGATTGCACGATGGCCATCCAGAGAAAGCCCTTCCTGCTCGCGCACGAAGGGCTTTTTTGCATCTGTTCAAGAAGCCCGGAGGATTCTGGGCAAAAGAAGAAACGAAAATCGCGGACTTGAAGGCGTCGACCGCAACAAGTGGTATCTTCTGACCTGATCATTACAGATATACAAGAAATGACCAAAGTAGCTCTGATTACCGGCATCACCGGTCAGGATGGGGCCTATCTCGCAGACCTTCTGCTCGGCAAGGGCTACGTCGTCCACGGCATCAAGCGCCGCTCGTCGTCGTTCAATACCGATCGCATCGATCACCTGTATCAGGATCCGCACGTTAGCAACCGCAACTTCATCCTGCACTACGGTGATCTCACCGACGCCACCAACCTGATTCGAATCATCCAGCAGGTTCAGCCGGACGAAATTTACAACCTCGCCGCACAAAGCCATGTCGCGGTCAGCTTCGAAACACCCGAATACACAGCCAACGCCGATGGCCTGGGGACGCTGCGCCTTCTGGAAGCAATACGCATTCTCGGGCTGGAGGAAAAAACGCGCTTCTATCAGGCATCCACGTCAGAACTCTACGGGCTGGTACGGGAAACACCACAAACGGAAACAACGCCGTTTTATCCGCGTAGCCCCTACGCAGTCGCCAAACTCTACGCCTACTGGATCACCGTCAATTACCGCGAAGCCTATGGCATCTTTGCATGCAACGGCATCCTGTTCAATCACGAAAGCCCGATCCGCGGCGAAACCTTCGTCACCCGCAAGATCACCCGCGCCCTCTCGCGCATCGCCGTCGGCCTGCAGGACTGCCTCTACCTCGGCAACCTCTCGGCTCTGCGCGACTGGGGGCATGCTCGGGATTTCGTCGAAATGCAATGGCTGATGCTGCAGCAGGAAAAGCCGGAAGATTTTGTCATCGCCACCGGCGTGCAGTACAGCGTCCGGCAGTTTGTCGAGAAAGCCGCCATGGAACTCGGCATTACCTTGCGTTTTGAACAGGAAGGCGAATCCGAAATTGGCATTGTCTTGCGAGTTGACCGCGACGATGCCCAATGCAAACCCGGCGACACCATCGTCCGTGTCGACCCGCGCTACTATCGTCCGACCGAGGTCGAAACCCTCCTTGGCGACCCGACAAAGGCACGCGAGAAACTCGGCTGGACACCGAAGATCAGCCTGGCCGAACTGATCCACGAGATGGTCGCCGCAGACGTCGCCGAAGCCAGACGCGATGCGCTGGTAAAATCTGCTGGCTTTCAGACTTTCGACCACCACGAATAATCGCCAAAGTCAAAAAACCAGCATGCGCACGGTTACTTTCTCCAGTGTGACGCATCAATCAGCACTTCCTTAGCTCTTGGACTTTTCCATTTGGAACAATCTGCCATGCGCCTGACCGCCGAACAAGCCAGCATCATCCGCCAAGCCGCCCAGAAGGTACTCGGGCAGCAGGTCTTGATCCGGCTCTTCGGGTCACGCGCCAAAGACGATCTGAAGGGCGGCGATATCGACCTGTATTTTGAAACAAACAACGTGATTGATAACCGCGCCCAAGCAATCTGCAAGCTTCAAGGGGCACTCATGTTGACCCTGGGCGACCGCAAGATCGACATTCTTCTGAAAGATGCCCGCACACCGGAGAGCGCTCTATTCAAAATCGCGAGGGAAACCGGAGTGATGCTATGAGCCTCGCCTACCTGCCTGAGCATGCGGAAAACGCCAAGCTGGCGCTGGAACTGGCCATCAGAGAGGCCAGTCACCTCGCCTATACGCATCGCACGCTCTACGCTCAGTCAATTGATTTGCCGTGGGTTGAAGCACTCAGCCGCCGCGACGAGTTGTCCGAAAAAATCGATGCCTTCGTCAGCCGATTCGGTCGGCTGCAGGATCACATAGGCGAAAAACTGATTCCTCGGTTCGCTTCGCTCATGGGAGAAAACACGAAGACAATGCTCGACACGCTTGCCTTTGCTGAAAAAATGGGCTGGATAGAAAATGCTGAGAGCTTCTTCGGGGCGCGCAAACTCCGAAATCTCTTGATCCACGAATATCTCTCGGATCCGGCCCTTTTTCTTGAAGCACTTCAGGCCGCGGATCACGCCACGCAAATGCTTCTCGCAACAGTCGATGCAATAATCAAGCATGCCGAACACATCAGGCTCTCTCAAGACTCCTGAAACAAACCACGCACCTTCGACCACCACGAATAGTCGCCAAAGTCAGAAACCAGACATGCGCACCATAGGCCACCGGAAAGAGCGCCCGATCACCTTCTCGGCTTCTGCCACCCTGTTGCTCGAAGGCGCTCATTTCAACGACGAAATCCATCGCTTGCCGACAGGCCGCTCGACCTTTATTCCGAAGGGCGTATTCCGCTTCAAATCGCATGAAGCGGCCAACCAGCATCAGCAGGCCTGCCTGATCGAAGGCATGGCTCAAATCGCTCTAAAGCGCTCCTGATGCAACAGTACAGCCGCCCTGCATCGCTGGAAGACCTCAAGATTCTGGTCAGTTCGCTGAACAAGACCCACGCGGACTACCTGCTGATCGGCGGCTATGCGCTGTTCGCACATGGCTACCATCGCGCCACCACGGACATCGATCTCCTGGTGCCGGCCACTCGGGAAGCGGGAGAAAAAACGCGGCAAGCGTTGATGGTACTGCCGGATCAAGCGGCAAAAGACATCGATCCAGCCTGGTTCGAGGAAGGCGAAAACATCCGCGTCGCGGACGCATTCATCGTAGACATCATGCTCAACGCCAGTGGAGAAACCTACGAAACGCTCAACCGATTCGCCGAAGTGCTCGATCTGGATGGCATCCCGGTTCGCACAATCAACCTCGAAGGCTTGCTGCGCACCAAGCAGACGATGCGTGACAAGGACGTGGCAGACCGGTTAATTCTGGAGCGCGCCCTGGAAGCGCTTCGCGACAAGGCAAGGAAGACCTGAAGGCCAAAATCCACGCATGCAAGTGAGCCACCAACCAAGAATCTACGTCGCCGGGCACTGCGGGATGGTCGGGTCCGCCATCGTGCGTGCGCTACACGCAAAGGGATACACCAACCTCGTCACCCGCACCCATGCCGAACTTGATCTAACCAACCAGGCAGCCGTCCGTGCCTTTTTCCAGAGCGAGCGCATCGATCAGGTCTATCTGGCAGCCGCCAAAGTTGGCGGCATCCACGCCAATAATACCTACCCCGCCGAATTCATCTACCAGAACCTGATGATCCAGACCAACGTGATTCACGAGGCCTGGCAATCCGGTGTAGAAAAGCTGCTCTTTCTCGGCTCCAGTTGCATTTACCCGCGTGAATCTCCACAGCCAATCAAGGAGGAATACCTGCTCACCGGCCCGCTCGAACCCACCAACGAGCCTTACGCCATCGCGAAGATTGCCGGCATCAAGCTATGCGAGAGCTACAACCGGCAATATGGCACTGATTTCCGCAGCGTCATGCCGTGCAACCTTTATGGCCCGGGTGACAACTATCATCCGGAGAACAGCCACGTTATTCCGGCACTGATTCGGCGAATTCACGAAGCAAAAAACGTAGGCACCAAGAACGTAACGATTTGGGGTACGGGTACTGCAACACGCGAGTTTCTCTATGTCGATGATATGGCCTCGGCCTGCCTGGAGTTGATGGAACTCGACAAGACCATATTCAATACCCATAACGCCCCAATGCTCAGCCACATCAATATTGGAACGGGGGAAGAAGTCGCCATCAATCAGCTCGCTCAACTTATCTGTCAGTGCGTAGGTTACGAGGGCAACCTGAAATTTGACTCCTCAATTCCCGATGGCACACCGCGAAAGACTCTCGAAAGCTCTCGGCTCAAAGCATTTAGTTTCAAGTGGACTCCTGTTGGCCTTCAAGCCGGGTTGGAATTGGCCTACAAGGACTTCCTTGGAACGCCCTACGCTCAATCGACGTCCATCATAGAACCATCGAAACAAGATCAGCACAGAACAAGATGAAACCGGGTTCTGAGGAAAGCACCTTGATCATTGAAGCCGGTCTCGCGGAACGGCATTACTGGCGCGATCTCTGGCGTTATCGGGAATTGTTTTACGTTCTCGCATGGCGAGACATATCCGTCCGTTACAAGCAAACCATCATCGGAGTTCTCTGGGCCTTGTTGCGGCCGCTCCTCACGATGCTGGTTTTTACTCTGGTGTTCAGTCGCATTGCCAAGCTGCCATCCGAAGGCACCGCACCATACGCGCTCATGGTCTTTGCCGGGCTTCTGCCCTGGCAGTTCTTCTCCACATCACTGACAGAGTCGTCAAACAGTCTGATCGACAACAGCAACCTTATCAGCAAGATCTATTTCCCTCGCCTGATCGTGCCGACAGCCTCAGTCGTGGTTTCGTTTGCCGATTTCCTGATCAGCTTCATCATTCTGTTGGGGCTGATTATCTGGTATCAATTCCTGCCAGGCTGGCAAATTCTTGCCCTTCCCCTTTTTATCACCTTGGCGTTTCTTGCCAGCCTGGGTCCGGGGCTATGGATTGCCTCCCTGAACGTCAAGTATCGTGACTTTCGTTACGTCATCCCCTTTATAGTGCAGTTGGGTCTGTACGTATCCCCGGTTGGATTCAGTTCCTCTCTGGTACCCGAACAATGGAGACTGCTGTATAGCCTGAACCCCATGGTTGGTGTCATTGACGGCTTCCGCTGGGCTATTCTGGGCGGACAAGCCGCCATCTATTGGGAGGGCTTGCTGTTGAGCTGTACCGTGGTTGTCTTCTTTCTCTGGCTTGGAATTCGTCACTTCCGCCGGATGGAAAGAAGCTTTGCAGACCTGATCTGAAGCTGGAACCCGAACTTGTCTGAATTTGCAATTTCCGTCGAAGACCTCTCCAAGAGCTATTTGGTTGGACACCAAACAGCGCGCGTCGAACGTTACACCGCGCTTCGCGATGTCATCGCCCGTAGCGCAACCAACCTTGGTCGAAAAACAATCGACATGGTGCGTGGCAGGCCTATCGTGGAAGGTGACGAGGTTGAGGAATTCTGGGCCTTGAAAGATATTTCTTTCGACATCAGGCGTGGTGAAAGAGTCGGCGTCATTGGCAGGAACGGAGCAGGCAAGTCCACGTTACTAAAAATCCTCAGCCGCGTGACTGAGCCCACCAAGGGCCGCATCAAGATCGCAGGTAACGTTGCAAGCCTGTTGGAGGTGGGAACCGGCTTTCACCCAGAGCTAACCGGGAGAGAGAACATCTTTCTTAACGGCGCGATACTGGGCATGACGCGCAATGAAATTCGCAACAAATTTGACGAGATCGTCACCTTCGCCGAAGTTGAAAGATTTCTCGACACCCCGGTCAAAAGATATAGCAGCGGAATGTATGTGCGACTTGCATTCGCAGTGGCTGCGCACCTGGAACCGGAAATACTTGTTGTCGATGAAGTTCTGGCAGTTGGCGATGCGGCATTCCAGAAGAAATGCCTTGGCAAGATGGAGCAAGCGGGATCCGAAGGCCGAACCGTGTTATTCGTAAGCCACAACATGGCCATGATTAGTTCGCTTTGCGACAAGGCGATTCAGCTCGAAAATGGCCAGTTGGTCGCTCAAGGCTCGTCGGAGGCTGTGATTCTTAACTATGCCACGTCAGGCAGAAGTTCACCCGCTGCCGTAGATTACCGAAGCAGCAGACGCCGCATTGGCGATGAATTTGCAGAGTTAATCGCGGCCGACATTCGTGATGAACGAGGGCAACCAATTCTTGAGATCCAGATAGACAAGCCGTTCTCGATTCGAATGGAGTACCGGATTTCGATTGAAACCGACCGTCACTTCGTGCCGAATTTTCATTTCTATAGAGCAGATGGCAGTTACGCGTTCATCGTACACGCCGAAACAAAAAGACATCATTCAAATCGGGACTATGCCGCGGAGTGTCACATACCACCCAACTTCATGAATGACGGGCTGTATTCCGTAAGGCTCGCTTTGTGTTCCTTTGAATCTGGAGTTTCAATTCACTTCGACGAATTCGGTGCTCTCACATTCAATATACGCGATCCGATTGATGGGGTACCGACGAGAGCCATTGGCTATACAGGTCCGATACCAGGCTCTGTCAGGCCCTTGCTGACCTGGAACGTAGCGCCAATAGATTGAGGTAGCCGTGAAAGCAGTCATTCTCGCCGGTGGACTCGGCACACGAATTTCCGAGGAAACCCACCTTAAACCCAAACCCATGATCGAGATCGGCGGGATGCCGATACTCTGGCACATCATGAAGACCTACTCGGCACATGACATCAATGATTTCGTCGTGTGCTGTGGCTACAAGGGCTACCTGATCAAAGAATATTTCGCCAATTACTTTCTTCACATGTCCGACGTTACCTTCGACATGGCGAATAATCAGATGCAAGTCCATCAGCACAAGGCCGAGCCATGGCGCGTTACGTTGGTGGATACCGGCGACGATACGCTGACCGGCGGTCGCCTCAAGCGCGTTGCCAATTATGTGCGTGACGAAGAGGCTTTCTGTTTTACCTATGGCGACGGCGTATCCAATGTCGACATTACCGCTCAACTTGCCTTCCACAAAAAGCATGGAAAGCTTGCGACGGTGACCGCCGTTCAACCACCCGGACGATATGGCGCGCTGAATATGGACGGCGCCTCTGTTCGCGGATTTGTCGAAAAGCCGAAAGGGGACGGCGGATGGATCAATGGCGGGTTTTTTATGCTTTCGCCGAGATGTCTGGATTACATCGAGGGTGACATGAGTTCTTGGGAGGGCGAGCCTCTGGCCAAAATTGCGGAAGATGGCCAACTGATGGCATTCGAACACCGGGGGTTCTGGCAACCGATGGACACGCTGCGTGACAAGAACCAGCTTGAAGAACTCTGGCAAACCGGCAAAGCCCCCTGGAAGAGTTGGGAATGAAGCCCGATTTCTGGAGAGGAAAACGCGTTTTCATCACCGGGCACACAGGCTTCAAGGGAGGCTGGTTGAGCCTGTGGCTGCAATCCCTAGGAGCTGAGGTGCATGGCTATTCGCTCGCGCCCCCGACCAGCCCGAACCTCTTTTCCGTTGCCCGAATTGGCGAGGGAATGGCATCGTCTACCATTGCAGATATTCGCGACCTCGAACAACTTGCAGCCACGCTCCGGAGAGTTCAGCCGGAAATTGTGTTCCATCTCGCAGCGCAACCCTTGGTCAGGTATTCCTATCAGAACCCTGCCGAGACGTACGCGGTCAACGTCATGGGGGTGGTGAATTTGCTCGAAGCCGTGCGCGCCACCGCCGCCACAAAGGCGGTGGTCAACGTGACCACCGACAAGTGCTACGAAAACCGTGAATGGCCATGGGCTTATCGCGAGAACGAAGCCCTGGGTGGGCACGACCCCTACTCGAGCAGCAAAGGCTGCGCTGAGTTGGTGACAGCGGCGTATCGCAATTCATTTCTTGCCGGTGCGGGCATCGCCGTAGCGACCGCGCGTGCCGGCAATGTCATTGGCGGTGGCGACTGGGCCGCGGAAAGGCTGCTGCCCGATATTTTCGGTGCAATCGATACCGCCACCCCGCTGCTGGTTCGCTCACCCGGTGCAATCCGGCCCTGGCAGCACGTACTTGAACCCCTCTCAGGCTATCTGACTCTGGCCGAGCGCCTCCATGGCGACGGGGAAGCATTTGCCGAAGCATGGAATTTTGGCCCGGCGGATGAAGATGCTCAAACGGTTGGCTGGATACTCGAGCGAGTGGCCCTCCGGAACCCGAAACTGGTGTGGCGAATCACGACGGCGGAACAGCCACACGAGGCAATGCAGCTCAAGCTCGACAGCAGCAAAGCCCGCGCCCAATTGCCCTGGCGCCCACACTGGCGCTTACAGACCGCCCTCGACAAGACGCTGGACTGGCATCAGGCCTGGCGTAACGGGTGTGACATGCGCGCTGGAACGCTCGCGCAGATTGACGAGTACCTGAATACGCCTCCAACCTTGAACAGGCAGATGGAGAATGGCTCGCTTTAGTTTCCTGGCAACGCCAATTCCAGGACTCATTCTGGTCGAGCGCCAGCAGCGCGAGGATAGTCGCGGCTTCCTTTCCCGCCTGTACTGCGCAGAAGAGTTCAGGGCAATCGGGATTAACGCACCTATTTCACAAATCAACCACACACTGACCCGGCGCAAGGGAACCGTGCGCGGCATGCACTACCAGTTGCCGCCGCATGCTGAAACTAAACTGGTAAGTTGCTTGCACGGTGAAATCTTTGATGTTGCCGTAGACCTTAGGAGGAACTCGCCAACCTTTCTCAAATGGCACGGCGAAATCCTTTCGGCCGCCAACTGGCGCAGCCTAGTGATCCCCGAAGGCTTTGCCCATGGTTTCCAGACATTGAGCGATGACTGCGAACTGCTCTATCTGCACACCGCTGCTTATGAGCAAACTTCAGAAGCCGCAGTAAATGCTCGCGACCCACGCCTGAAAATCGAGTGGCCTATCGAGATCACTGAAAGGTCTGATCGTGATCGTAGCCACCCGATGTTGAGCGCTGAGTTCTCAGGGGTGGCAGCATGAAATGCCGCCACTGTGGGAGCGAGTTGACCCTGCGTTTTATCGATCTGGGCACGGCCCCCCCATCTAACGCGTACCTCACCGAGGCCGACTTGAGCGCTCCGGAGAAATGGTATCCGTTGAGAGTTCTGGTGTGCACCGAATGCTGGTTGGTTCAGACAGAGGATTACGCCCACCAAGCCGAACTTTTCTCGACCGACTACGCCTATTTCAGTTCGTTCTCGACAACCTGGCTGCAGCATGCTGAACGTTACGTGCTATCCGCGGTTCAGCGTTTCGGTCTCGGCAAAGATTCGCTGGTTGTCGAAGTCGCTTCGAACGATGGCTACCTTCTGCAATACGTCAAGAATAGTGGCATCCCTTGCCTTGGCATCGAGCCAACCACCAGCACGGCAATGGCAGCACGCAACCGGGGAATCGAAGTAGTCGAAGAGTTTTTCGGGGTCAAACTGGCCCGCCGACTTGCTGCAGAAGGCAAACGCGCAGACCTGATGGTGGCCAACAACGTCCTCGCCCACGTGCCGGACATCAACGACTTTGTCGCCGGTTTTGCCTTGCTCCTTAAACCCGAAGGCGTTGCCACTTTCGAGTTTCCGCACCTGTTGAAACTGGTTCAAGAGAACCAGTTCGACACCATCTACCACGAACATTTTTCCTACCTCTCGCTCACCGCAGTCAACCGCATCTTTACCGCCAACGGTCTTGGTGTTTTCGATGTAGACGAGCACCCCACCCACGGTGGCAGCCTGCGCGTGTTCGCCCAGCGCCGCGACACTGAACAGCAAGCGCGCAGCGCCCGTGTGGATGAGCTATTCCAGCGTGAAGCGCGGGCTGGCATGCTCGGCGCCGACTACTACACCTGCTTTCAGGCCAACGCCGACCGAGTCAAGAATGACTTTCTCGCCTTCCTTCTGGAAGCCAAGCGCCAGGGCAAGCGTGTCGCTGCCTATGGCGCCGCGGCCAAGGGCAACACCCTGATGAACTACGCCGGGATCCGCCCTGACCTGATTTCCTTCGTGGTGGACCGCAATCCGGCCAAGCAGGACAAATACACGCCTGGCAGCCGCATTCCCATCCTCGACGAACAGCGACTGCAACAGCAACAGCCTGACTATGTCATTATCCTGCCTTGGAACCTGCAGGAAGAAGTGATGCGGCAACTACCCTATATTCGCGCCTGGGGCGGACAATTTGTCAGTGCCGTGCCTCGACTCCGGATTGCCTGATATTCAAGGAGAAACGATCATGCTGCAAAGCTTTGAAGCGATTTACGATCATGGGCAGATCAAGTGGCTGGGCGATAAACCCCCGGTAGAAGCCGCACGAGTAATCGTTACCATGCTCCCTCCACTAGAAAGAGCCACGCCACAAAACAGGCGGGTTCCATCCCCTCGTATCGCCGGGAAGGGAAAAATACTCGGTGATATCGTGGCGCCCGTGATACCCGAAAGCGACTGGAACGTACTCAAGAGATCGTTCTTGACACCCACATATGGGTCAACTGGATAGCTCTTGGCGAGACCAGCCTTTCACGTCCTATTTTGGCGGCAATGGATTCGCAGTCGTCGATGGCGATTTCGGCCATCTCCTGCTTTGAAGTGTCGCTACTCGTCAAACAGAGAAAACTGGAATTTCCAATACCTGTTGACGAATGGTTTTCAGAAGCACTATCTGGATCGGGTGTCGAATGCTTGCCGGTTACATGCGAGATAGCGCAGCAGTCGGTTGCGCTCCAGAACGCGCACAAAGACCCGGCGGATCGAATCATTTTCGCCACCGCCATCGTCCACGATGCCTTGCTGGCGAGTGTCGACTCTATCTTTCCTGCCTATCCAGAAATCATTGGGCGTTTGATCGCCCGCTGACCCAGATGAAACCCCGCATTCACTATACCAAGTCTTCGATTAACGAGAGGGAAGTCAAATCCATCGGGGCCCGGGGGAGACGTTTTGTAACTGCAGATCCCGAACTAACGGGCAGGGCGAACGAATGTCTTTGTTGTTTGACATTAAAAACAGCGTCATGAAAGTGGCCGCAACCACCGTGACATCCACCGAACTACTTGAGTGCATCGCCACTGCTGAATCGCCAATCCTTTCGCACACTTTTCCCGATGGCCCCCGTCCCGCCAGCGACGATTTTTAACCACCATGAGAGTACTTCTGACCGGAGCGAGTGGATTCCTCGGACGATATGTCCTTGGCCAACTGACGCAGCGGGGAATCGATGCGATCGTCGTTGGGCGTTCCCGCCCAGCTGAGCATGGTGGAGACTTCATCCAGGCCGATCTTCTGCAAAACGATAATTGCTCGGCCGTCGTTCAGCGCGCCAGCGCGACCCACCTGCTCCATCTGGCGTGGTATGCCGAGCATGGGGCATATTGGGCGTCGCCCCTCAATCTTCGTTGGCTGGAAGCATCCGTTCGCCTGGTTGAAGCCTTTTGCTCTGCCGGCGGACAGAAAGTTGTGGCGGCGGGCACCTGCGCCGAATACGATTGGTCGTGCGGTTATTGCCGTGAAGACACTACACCGCTGACACCAGCCAGCATGTATGGCACGGCGAAAGATGCAACCCGACGCCTGGCCGCTGCTGTTTGCAGCGCGCATCAGGTTGCTTTTGCATGGGGCCGGATTTTCCTACCCTACGGACAAGGCGAAGACAGTCGGCGCCTGATACCTTCCCTGTTGGAAGTCTTTCAGGGAAGGCGCCCGCCATTCGGCGTAAACGCCACCGCTTACAGGGACTTTCTGCACGCTGAGGATGTTGCCCGGGGTTTCATGCGGCTACTCCTCTCCGATGCCGAGGGAGCGTACAACATTTCGTCTGGGCAGCCGACGCAGATCGCCGAAGTGGTTCGCCTGATTGCGAGCACGGTCAACGGCGATCCCAGCATCATTCTCGATTTGTTGTCGGAGCGACCGGATGAACCCGAAATACTGATCGGCGACAGCCGAAAATTGAAGGCGCTGAGGTGGCAGGCGATGCACGCGATAGCTGACGACATCATTACTCAGGAGTTGTGATGCAGAACGAGCGCGAGCTATATCGGGCCGAGCAACTACCGATCTTCCAGAATCGGATGTATCAGTCAGCCAAGGAGGCGCGCGAATGCCCTCGCGGCGATGTCCGTCTGGTCCAGAACCGTGCGAGCGGTCTTATCTACAACGCCGATTTTCACCCTGAACTAATGACGTATGACGCTCGCTATCAAAACGAGCAAGCGGTCAGTCCGCAGTTCCAAAGGCATCTCGATGCCGTCATGCAAATTGTCGAGCGGGCTATGGGGCGTGCTGGCTTAGTCGAAGTCGGATGCGGCAAAGGCTACTTCCTTGAGTTGCTATCCGAATGCGGCTTCGACATCACCGGGTTCGATCCCACTTATGAAGGAGCCAATCCTCGGGTCAAGCGGCACTGTTTCGCGCCGGGATTTGAAGTTGCTGCTCAAGGCCTGATCCTTCGCCATGTGCTCGAACATGTTCAGGGGCCGCTGTCGTTTCTAGAGAATTTGCGCGCGGCCAATGCCGGCGCCGGTCTGATTTATATAGAGGTACCTTGCTTCGACTGGATATGTGAAAATCGCGCCTGGTTCGACGTGTTCTACGAGCATGTCAATTACTTCCGCCTAACGGATTTTAGGCGCATCTTCGGTCGAGTCGTCGAGAGCGGTCATCTGTTTGGCGGGCAATACCTATACGTGGTCGCAGATTTGGCCAGCCTCGAAACCTCGCGGATTGATACTCAGGAGGATATGGTATTCCCGGATGATTTTTTGCACAGCCTCGACGACAACACGATGCACGAACCATCTGCAGTGTGGGGGGGGGCATCCAAGGGCGTAATATTCAGCCTGCTCAGGGAGCGGCTCGGACGCCCCGTCGATCTGGTCATCGACATCAACCCAGCCAAGCAGGGGAAATACCTCCCTGGCACCGGTCTGTTGGTCCATTCTCCGGAGGCGGGCATGGCAAGGCTCCCAGCCCAAGCGACGATTTACGTCATGAACTCAAACTATCTGGACGAGATCAGGCAAATGTCAAAAAACGCCTACCAATATGTGAGCCTCGGTGATGACTGAATTTGAAAACGAGGTTGCAGAAAGGATTGCCGCAAATCCCAGCGTCGAGGAACTGTGCGCCAGCGCTGCGACGTTCATGCGTACCTCGGCTGCATCCAAGTATTCCTACAACTTCACCTGGCAAGGCCGTCCCATCATCCAGTATCCGCAAGACATTGTCGCCATGCAGGAACTGATCTGGCAAATCAAGCCCGACCTCATCATCGAAACTGGCATCGCACACGGCGGGTCGCTGATCTACAGCGCCTCGATGCTGGCTCTTCTGGACCTGTGTGACGCCATCGAGTCTGGCACGGTTATCGACCCCAAGAAGTCGAGCCGCAAGGTCCTTGGAATCGACATTGATATCCGAGCCCACAACCACGCTGCCATCGAAGCGCACCCCATGGCTTCACGAATCCAGATGATTCAAGGCTCCAGCATCGCGCCGGAGATCATCGATCAAGTTCGAAGGGTCGCCGCAAACTATTCGCGGGTCTTGGTCTGCCTCGACAGCAACCACACCCACTACCACGTCCTCGCCGAACTGGAGGCTTACGCCCCACTAACCAGCATCAGCAGCTATTGCGTGGTGTTCGATACCGTCATCGAAGACATGCAAGCCGAGATGTTCCCCGATCGACCATGGGGTCCGGGGAATAATCCGAAAACTGCTGTTCGGGAATACCTTGAAAAACACCCGGAATTCAAGATCAACAAAGAAATTCAGAACAAATTGATGATAACCGTTGCTCCCGATGGATATTTGAAGAGAACGATATGAACCATGACGTAATGGTAACAAGCTTTACCAACACATACCTCCCATAGCCAGCTAACCCCACGATGTATAATTGCAAGATTAGCATTGGCATGCCAGTATATAATGGTGAGCCGTTTATCTACGATGCAATCGCTTCATTACTGCGCCAAACACATACGAATTTTGAGTTGATTATTTCAAACAACTGCTCGACAGACCGTACACGCGAAATCTGTCTTGAGTTCTCACGAAATGACTCTCGAATTAAATACTTCGAACAGAGCACAAACCTTGGGGCAGTGAGAAACTTCAGCTTTGTAAAAACAATTGCCGAAGGCGATTTTTTTATGTGGGCCTCGGCAGACGACCGTTGGGGAGAAGACTTCATCGCATCATGTCTACAAACTCTAAGCAGACACCCGCGGGCAGTTGGCGCCATCACCGAAACCAGATTCGGCGCCGAGGCATCTCCTGACATCGGGTGTCGTCCGTTGACGTCAAACCTAAAGTTCTTTAGGCGTTACAAATTTCTTCTAAACCCTGGGCCAAACACACGCTTCTACTCGCTATTTAGAGCCTCTGCGATAGCTGACATGGACCTTGATAAATACGATTTTCATGCTGGTGACTGGGCATTCATTTTTGACATGCTTTCGCAAGGTAAACTTCACAAAAACCCTGACTACCTTGGACTATATAAGCACGACGGGGGGCTAGGTTCAAATAAGTTGGCAGCAATAGATTATCTAAGAATAAATTCCAAATGGAAAGCCATGCCACTCGAAATGCTGATTAGGCACATATTCAAGAGCCACCCAATATCAGGCCTGGCTTATTTGCCGGCGTTACTGCTGCTTAACATAAAAAACTACAAATATCTATATCACTAGATGCACGCGATCTGCATTCCCGCTTTCGATGATTCAGATATTAGGCACGGCGGAGTTAAGCGTTCCAATCAAATCAGAGAAGTGCTAAGTGAGAGTGGATTTTCCTTTCTGACCTTCCCTCGCACAAAAGAGGCCGCTTTAAGGCTTGCCTTTCGATATCCGCACCTATTTGCGTTCCACGTTTTGGCTTGGCTTGTCAGATCTATTTTTCTCGGACTTACTCTAAAAGGCGTTTTTTATCTAACAGCACATGCGATTTTTCTGCATAGAGCCACCAGAAAAGGAAAACCCGATCTGATTGCGCTTGAATTGAGCGCCGGACACAACATGCTCATTGGGCGCTTAATATGGGAAATGCGAGTTCCATACATTTGCCTTCCTCAAAATGTTGAGTTCTTGGTTCCGAACCAGCGGACACCATACTTCCGAAACGCTCGCCAGTCCTTTGAATGGGAGCGTGAGGCCTATCGTCATGCGCACATGAACTTTGCCATATCCAATTTTGACGCATCTGTCATTGCGAGCCTCGGGGCAAACGCAACTGTTCTCTGGTACTACCCCATCAGAAGTGACGCTGAACGGTTTTCAAGAATATCAACCCACAGAAAGTGCCGTGGCAAGTCCTCTTTCTTCCTGATTCTAGGCACAGTTCACAATCCGCCGACACGAATTGGCATGGAAGCACTGCTCAGATCGATTTCAAGCAAGCCCGACATATCTTTCATAGTTGCAGGTTTCGGAACAGAGGAACTGTCACGCTATGAGAGTAGGAATATCCAAATCTTGGGCGGCGTTACCGATGACATACTTGATAACTTGCTTAGAGAAACAGAAGGGGTGGTCATTTCACAAATACAAACATCAGGATTTCTCACCAGGATTGTTGACTTGAATCTATGTTCGGTACCAATCTATTTCGTTACACAATACCTGCAAGGTAGAAACCTGGAAGATCACGGCGTTTTTTTTCTTGAGAACCTTGATAGCTTAAGGCTTGAGCCCCTAGCCCCCCCAAAGGCAATCCAGCATTTTCGGCGTCCGAGCCTAGACTTTAGTGCATTCACAGAAGCGAATATCATCGTTTGTGGGCAATGACAAGACGATCATGACTAAATCATTCGTTGTGCGCCGGACATCAATGGCGAACTCTGACGAGGTGTTTATGGAGCAATTACACTCGCGCCATAACGTCGTTGCACTTCAGAGTTGAACCGCCTATGACGATTCAGCGACGGGCACTTGTTTGTGGCGTCTCGGGGCAAGACGGCGCGTATCTGTCGAAACTCCTGTTGAAGAAAGGGTACGCCGTTTGGGGAACATCACGAGACGTTCAAGGTTCTGGCTTCTTCAAACTGAAAGCCCTTGAAATCACGGAACAGGTGCGGAAAATTTCTATGGTCCCAGAAGATTTCCGTAGCGTGTTGTTGGCACTCAAGCAGAGCGACCCCGATGAGGTGTATTACCTCGCAGGACAGTCCTCGGTCGGTCTCTCGTTCGAGCAACCTGCCGAAACGATTCAAAGCGTGGTGCTGGGCACCTTGAATCTGCTCGAGTCTTGCCGGATGTCCGACAAACCGATCCGGCTATATCACGCAGGGTCGAGCGAGTGTTTTGGCGATACGCAGGGCGCACCGGCAAATGAGCACACTCCATTTAGTCCACGCAGCCCCTACGCTGTTGCCAAGGCTTCGGCCTTTTGGCTAGTGAATAATTACCGGGAAGCTTACAAACTCTTTGCATGCAGCGGGATTATGTTCAATCATGAATCTCCACTACGTCCGGAACGTTTTGTTACCCAAAAAATTGTCGGGGCCGCCAAGCGAATTGCCGCCGGATCGAGAGAAAAACTCTTTTTAGGTAGGATAGACATAGCGCGTGATTGGGGGTGGGCCCCAGAATACGTTGAGGCTATGTGGTTAATGTTGCAACAAGACCAACCAGAAGACTTGGTAATCGCGACGGGGAAAAGCAGTACGTTAGAGGAGTTTGTGCACTTAAGTTTCGCGGCACTAGGAATGAATTGGCGGGACCATGTTCAACAAGACGAGTCCCTGATTCGACCGACTGACTTGTCGATAAGCACTGCAGATCCAAGCAAAGCTCGCAGCAAAATCGGATGGCGTGCGCGGGTGTCATTGCCGGAAATTGTAGAACGCATGATTCGCGCTTAGCCAGAAGAAAGCGCCAAGGGGCTCACCATGGAGCAACTGTATTACATCGCTTCGCACGATCTTGCGCCAGTATTGTGCCCCACGGTTCGTTCGCGCAGACTAAATTTCGCCAAATTTTCTTCGCCAAATTTCGATTATTTTTGTGATGACTTTCCAAGAAATGCCGGGTTGTTCAGAGAATCATTGAGGAAGCACTAACTTGCGTATAGCGGTACTAAATGCTTGGCCAAATCTCGAGTATTCGGCGGAGCGCGAATTCATTGCTCGCCTTCAATTGGCGTGCCAGAGTCTCGGCTGGACGTGTATTGAGGCAACCACCTCAGATGACATTCTCAGCGCGGATGTCGATTGCGTCATTGCGACCCATGAGTATTCTCCTAAATTAACACAGGTTCCTACAATCGGCCTCCTTTGGAACCCTCCCGACGATTTTCGAGACGACCCAATAAGGGTACGAAATATCCTCAGCTATGATGGACATTTGGCAGGCTCTGACAGTGTTCGCGAGTACTTGGACGATCTGCTTTTTTCGACCAAAAAAAACAGCCCGGTTTCAAAATTTGACGTCTTGCCGACAGCCCCCTCTACTGAATTTAAGGAGCCAAATCTTAGCGAACCTTCATTGTTCTATGCCGGCGTACACTGGGATGGCAAGCGACACGAAAAATTGATTAAGACGCTGTGCGCCAGACTGCCAGTTTCATTCTATGGGGACCCAGCAAAATGGGCACGCTTTGGCTCCGCCTACAAAGGCAGAATTCCTTTCGATGGCAAATCAATATTTCATAAGATAAACGCGGCCGGAGTCGCGCTTTGCCTACATAGAGCAGAACACTTACAAAACGGCGTGCCCTCAATGCGGATATTCGAGTCTGCTGCAGCCAGTGCGGTAGTCATTACCGAGAATTCGATCTGGGCCAAACGCCACTTCGGCGAATCGGTTCTCTATGTCGATCAAGAGGCAAGCGATTCGAAAAAAGCCAGACAAGTGATAGAGCATTTTGAGTGGATTCGGTCCCATCCAGGGGAAGCTCGAACCTTGGCGATGCGAGCTAACGCCATCTTCAATGAACATTTTTCTCTTGAGAAGTTCTTGGGTTGTCTACCCGCCTTCTTGGAACAAGTTAGAGACATCGGTTGTTTCGTCGGCAGAAAGCAAGACAGAAGCAACTCGAAAGTTGAAGCTATTGTGCGCATCGGTGGTCGAGACCTTTTTTTTGTTGAACGCTGCCTGGACTCTTTGGCCGCACAAAGCCACGCCAACCTCGGACTAATATTGGTAAGTTACACAGATATACCGGGAATTGACAACTTACTGAAGAAGTACGAGACACGGTTCACATCAATCAAACTTATAGAGTCCGAGGCAACCGGCTTTCGTAGCACTTCGCTTTGGGACGGTATACGCGCCGTCGATGGCGACTATTTTTGCAATCTGGATGACGACGATACAATTCACCCCAACCACGTGAGTTCACTGACCAGCTTGCTCGAAGCCCATAAAGACTGCCATGTTGCGTATAGCGGCTGCATTCAGGTGCAAGATGAAGAGGGGCATTACTATCAACAGCCAAATTTTAAAGGCCCCTTAGGTACTCTGGTCAAAGAAAACAGGAAATTGCTTTTCTTGGACCCGTTCAACAAGCAGCGCATGCTGCATCTGGAAAATTTTATAGTATCGAATGCTTGGCTCGCTAGAAAAGAGGTGTTGGGAGATAAGGTCCTTGTGGACCCAAGACTGATCGTTTCTGAAGACGTGTACCTATATCAACTTTTCCTGACTCATGGTGATTTCCTGTTCTCGTGGAAAGCGACCGCAAATTGGCATTGGCGATCAACCAACCGGGATAACTCGACGATCCACGAGAACTATCGTGTCGAGTGCAACAGGCGCATTAGGCTACGTACACAGTTCTTCAGCGAACATCAGAATTCGCTGACCTGCCTGGATATAGCCCGGCCTTTTGTGTCATACACATGGAATAGATTTCCTCGCATCAAGGCGATCTTCCGTAAAATCAAGAGGTATCTTACGGAAAGACAAACTTGAAGCGAGGACATGTTGGGGCGGGCGAACAATAGTTCATGCATAGTACAAAAACGGCTCGTTCTATTGATAAAGAAAGAGACTGCACACGTTCTCGATTGGTGATGTTTGAAAGGCATTCGCGATGCTTGAGCTAACGACCTCATCCCGTGAAGCGTTCGCCAGCTCGAGTCAGAGATGCCCCCCGATCTCTATCGTTACCGCCACCTTCAACGCCGACAATCAACTCCCTGGTCTGATCGAGAGTCTACGTGCCCAGACGGACAGGAATTTCCAGTGGATCGTGGTTGATGGCGCATCCACCGACACAACCGTCGACTTACTCAAAGCATCTGGTGACATCGTCAGCACCTGGATTTCCGAACCGGATTTTGGCATTTATGATGCGCTGAACAAGGCGATATGCATGAGTACAAGCGAATACTATCTGGTGCTTGGGGCCGACGACAGGCTGCTTCCAGATGCCATTGCTCAGTTCAGGAACGAGGCACTTAATTCGGGGGCTGATCTTGTGACAGCGAGCATTCTTCTGAATGGCCGAGTCAGTGGAAGCAAAGCGGGAAGGAGTTGGTGGAATGGCATGTTTGCCTATGTCAGCGGCCATTCGGTAGGCACTCTCATTCGGCGCTCACTGCATGATAGGTTCGGGTATTACTCGCAGCGCTTTCCGGTGGCGGCAGACATGTATTTCATCAAAACCGCCTGCATGTCGCCCGACATCCGTGTCCATCCAGCCGATTTCGTCGCCGGCGAACATGGGAAGGCCGGCGTATCCAGCGTCGACAAGGCCGCCACGTTCTGTGATTGTTTCCGGGTGCAACTTGAGACTGAACGCTGGAAGCTACCCCAGATCATCATCTTTATCGCTAAAGTCATATGGCGTGCGGGTGATCTAATAAAACCCTCCCGTACGCAAACATAGATAGACATTGATGGGTTTATCAGATCCAGTCGTCAGATCGGTCATGGCAAGTGGGAACGGTGCTTACATTGTTCACACTGAACTGGCCAACACGTTGGAAAACTATGAATTGCTTGCCTGCAACCCCTATCTGGGCGCTATCCCGGGCCTTCCCTCGCCGAGCCTGCGGAAATGGTTGGGCAAAGCGCCCATAGTCCATCTTTCCCCGAGTTATGGGCACATTCCCTTGCCGCAAAGCTGTTCGCGGGTAATCACCTTTCACAGCTTTGATATAGACCCTGACGACATGGAGCAGGCTTCGACAGCCCAGCGCTTCTATTACAAGAATGTCTTGCGCCATGCAGTGATCGCTGCCACCAAATCAGCGGACCGTTTGGTGGCAGTGAGCAAGTATGTTGCCGACTGTGTTCGCCGGCACTGCCCCATAGATGCGAAGCCCGTCGAAGTGATCTACAACGGCATCGACACCCAGCGTTTTCGGCCAATTCAAGAGGTTGACCGCGACAGGTCGCTGCGGGTACTTTTTGTCGGCAATCCGACTCGCCGCAAGGGCTTCCATCTGCTCGCCGGATTGGCTGAACAGTTGCCCGATGGCGTCGAACTGGCCTTCACATCAGGACTGCGCGATGAGCAGGTCAAGACTGCTCACAAGCGCCTCGTTTCGCTCGGACACGTCCGTTATTCTGAAATGCACCGTCTGTACCAGCAGGCCGACATCCTGCTTTTCCCGGCCTATCGAGAGGGATGCCCTTTATGTGTGGCCGAGGCCATGGCATCCGGCTTACCGATAGTTTCGTCAGATTGTTCAGGCATTCCAGAATTGATAGATGAGGGGCGTGGCGGATTTCTGGTGGCACCTGGCGATATTCCCGCCATGCTGAAAAGAACACGCAGATTGCTGGCAAGTACCGAATTGCGCAGGGATATGGGTGAGTGGAACCGCGCCCGGGCGGTCAGGGATTTTGATCGGGCAAGGATGGCCATGGAATATCGCGAGCTATTTGAATCACTATAACGAAGCCGCCAACGGCGACATCCGCTTATGAAGTTGCCGCCCGCCAACGTTACTGAACGCGATGAGCCCAGAAAAAAGCCAGAGGGCAGCTTGGCTCAGGCGGCATTCGCGATTCGCGCAATGACATCTGCCAATTCTTCGGATGCACGCGGGTGCCCTTGCATCAAATCGAGCGCAAGCGGTGAAGCGCCAACCAGATAACTTCGGGCTGAAACAGGAAGATCCTCAACAGCGGATTCGATGGCTCCCGGGAATTTTTCCCCTAATCCGAACTTTGGCAGCCCTCTGAACGTAACCTCTTGTCCGCATTGATCTTTATCGATCTACGGAGTTGGCCTACTGGGTACAGGCGGGATTGAGCCCGAGCAGTTCGAAGGCCTTGGTCTGTATCGGC
>WBZP01000400.1_pt1 | contig 59630 bp, 45 predicted proteins | sample 5204301 | NCBI WGS metagenome assembly WBZP01 (sample SAMN12412401, study PRJNA552823) | activated sludge metagenome | isolation source: activated sludge from nitrification reactor of wastewater treatment plant... | place: USA: Pennsylvania | collected 2017 | reverse complement strand
CAACAAGATGACGTTGCACGCCAGCAGGAAGGCAATCATTCCCAGGCCTTGGCTCAGCATCCAGTCGGCCAGCGCCTGCGGGATGTTCTCGTTGGTCATTATGAAAGAAAACAGCATCGCATTGGTGATGATGTAGAGCAGCATCGCGGACATGTTTGCCGAGTTCAACAGCACCCGCGGGACGTCCTTCATGCCGATGTCCTTGTAGACGAACACTGCCACGAAGAACGCATAGACCGCGCTCATTGCCGCGGCCTCGGTCGGCGTAAACATTCCGGTGTAGATACCGCCCATCACGATCACGATCAGCAGCAGGCCCCAAACCGATTCCTTGAAGGCCTTCAGCCGCTCAAGCATGCTGGCTTTTGGCAGGCGCGGATAGTTGCCCTTGCGCGCTCGCCACCAGGTCACCCCGCCAAGCGTCGCGGCGAGCGCCAGCCCCGGAACAACACCCGCCATGAACAGTGCGCCGATCGAAGTATTGGTCGCCACCGCATACATAACCATGACGATGGACGGCGGAATCAGGATGCCGAGCGCCCCCGAGGTGGTGATTACCCCAGCGCCGAACCGCTTCGGAAAGCCGGCCTTGACCATCGCCGGCATCAAGATGGAGCCGATGGCAACCACCGTCGCTGGTGAGGATCCGGACACCGCGGCGAACAACGCGCAAGCCAACACGCCACCCAGGCCGAGACCACCATGCCAATGGCCGACCATCGACGTCGCGAACTTGATCATGCGCTTCGCCACGCCACCGTGGGTCAGGAAGTTGCCGGCGACAATGAAAAACGGGATCGCCATGATTTCGAATTTCTCGATGCCGGTGAACAGCTTCAGTGCCACCGATTCCAGTGGAACGTGGGTAAAACCGAACAGGAAGGTCAGCACCGTGAGGCCAAGGGATATCGAAATCGGCATCCCGGTCAGCATCAGGACAGCAAGGAGCGCAAAAATGATCATGGCATTCATTTTTTCTCTCCTTGCGAATGGTCGTGGTGAAGGTCGCGCGGATGCAGATCCTCAACGGCCTCGAACGGATTCTCGTCCAATGGCACCGCCTCCTCCTCAATGCCATCCACATGGCCATGATCATGGTGCGGCAATTCGCCGGTGCGGACGAAGCTGACAGTTACCTGGAGGAAACGGAAGCACATCAAGTAAGAGCCGAATGGAATCGCGGAATACACAATCCAGGTCGGCCATTCGAGATCCGGTGTGGTCGGGCCTTCGTACAAAGCGCCGGTGGCAATCCCCAGCGCCTTGAAAATGCTGTAATGCGCGCCGTTGTCCCACACGAACGTGGCCCCCAGCGTACCGACAATCCCCGTGAACAGTGCTCCGGCGAGCAGGCCGAAAATGATCAATTTTGATCGCATGCGATCGTTCAACTGGTTTATCAGCACGTCTACGCCAACGTGGATGCCAGTGCGCACGCCATAGGCCGCACCAAACTTGGCCATCCAGACGAACATGATGATGCAAAGTTCCTGCGCCCAGCCGAAATCGAGAGTCAGAAGCCAGTCTTGGACACCTGGAATCGGCATGCCCGCCGCATACCGGTGAACCACCGCGACGAAAATGACCAGCGTCGCGCCGCCTATGAGGAAGGTGATGAGCCATTCCTCCAGATGATCCAGAAATTTCATGATTCCTGCCTCCAAAACAAGTATGGGGGCTTGCGCCCCCATACTATGCACTTCACTCAGAGTTTGCTTGGATCAAAGTTGGTTTCTTTGTAGATGATATCGATGTTCTCTTTCCCGATGCGACTCGCCATCTGCTCGTGCACCTTGATCAGCGCCTTCTTCATCGCCTTCTTCTGCTCGGCGGTCGGAATCAGGATCGTGCTCTTGCCCGACTTCTTCACTTCGGCCATCGCGGTGTCGTTCTCTTCCTGGGCAATCTTGTTGGCATAGGTGGTGGCCTCCTTCATCGCGGTCTCCAAAGCGGACCGGACATCAGCCGGAAGCCCGTCCCAGAACTTCTTGTTGGTAATCACCGCATAGCCAAGATAGCCATGATTGGTCATTGCGACATACTTCTGAACCTCGTACATCTTCTGCGTGTAAAGGTTGGACGGCGGGTTCTCGGTGCCATCGACGACTCCCGTCTGCAGTGCCTGGTAGACCTCGGAGAAGGCCATCTTCTGCGGTATCGCGCCGAGCGCACGCATCTGCGCCTCGAGCACATTGGAGGACTGAATGCGCATCTTCAGGCCCTTGTAGTCGTCGGGCACATTGATCGGCTTGTTGGCGCTCATCACCTTGAAGCCATTGTCCCAGTAGGCCAAGCCGACGAGACCCTTGGTTTCGAGCTTCTTCAACAGCGCATGGCCAACGGGTCCGGTGGTGACCGCGTGCAGTTCCTTGTAGTCGTCGAACAAATAGGGAAGGTCAAACAGTTCGAACTCCTTGACGCCGAGGGGGCCGAATTTCGCCAGGGACGGTGCAAGCATCTGGACGGCGCCGAGTTGCAGGGCCTCCATTTCCTCCTTGTCCTTGTACAGCGTCGAATTGGCATAAACCTCGACCTTGACCTTGCCCTTGGTGAGTTCGCCAGCCCTCTTTGCGAAGAACTCGGAAGCCTTGCCCTTCGGCGTGTCGGTCGCGACCACATGACTGAACTTGATCACGATGGGCGCTTGGGCATGCGCGCCGACGGAAAATGCAACGGCTGCCAGACCCACCAACAAATTGCGAATCTTCATCTGGGTATCTCCTCTGGTTGTTGAAATTGGTGCGCGAAGTCTGACATTGAAACATTTAGTCGCGCCATTGTGGATTTCCGCAAGCCCCTCTTTCGGCGATGGCCAATGCGCTAACATAAACCATGGACGCATCTGCGGCAAGCGGCAAAACTCCGCCCAGGCTTGGACGCTGGCTGTGGCTGCTGCCGCGAATTGCTTTCCTGCTCTTCGTCGCAGGTGTTGGTGCGCTACTGTGGCTGTCCCATCAGGAAGACAAGGAAGAACAAAGAGCCACGCTCATCAGTGACATGCTGTGGCTTGAACAGATTGTCCGCTTCCAACTGGTACGCAACGAGGAACTCCTGGGGCAGATTGGCGAAGATCAGGCAAAAAGCTCGACGGCCTTCGAATCGCATGCGCGGGCGCTGCTGGCCAACGGCACCGGACTGCGCCAGATTCTCTGGGTCGACCCCACCGGAAACGTCCTGCGTGCGGCACCCTTTGCCGCCGCCAAGCGTGTCGCGCAAGATCAGCCCATCGTTCCGTCGCCGTCATTTTCGCGGCTGGCTCGCGCGACCGGAAGACCCGCCTACTCACCCCCCTACACGGTGGTCAATGGCATCTGGCAATTTGAAGTCCACGCGCCGGTGTTCAGTCATGGAACAGCGGTCGGCGTCACGGTCGGAATTTACTCCATGCAACGCGTCATCGAGGAATCGGTACCCTGGTGGCTCGCCGAACGCTACCGCATATCGGTAAAGGACAACTCCGGTATGCTCTTGGCGTCGCGATCAAAGATCGACCCGACAACAACGGGCGCGAACTACGACCTTATCTTTGACCCGCCAGGTCACGGCCTTCTTCTGTCGGCGACGCCCTATCAGAACCCGCTACCCATCGTGAATAGGGTAGTCGCGGTTGCCTTGGTGATTCTCGCGGTAGCCGTTCTGGTCAGCCTCTGGATCCTGCGCCGTGACGTACTGCGTCGCCAGGCGGTCGAGGAACAGCTGCGCCAGGAATATGCCTTTCGCAAAGCCATGGAAGACTCCCTCGACACCGGAATGCGGGCACGAAACCTGGACGGGGAAATCATCTATGTCAACCCGGCCTTCTGTCGCATGGTGGGCTGGTCGGCGACCGAACTGATCGGCCGTCGTCCGCCGATGCCCTACTGGGCCGACGCTGATCTCGAAGGTACTCGCGCCCTTCATGATCGCGTCCTTGCCGGAGCAGGGCCGGAGGAGGGATTCGAACTCAAGCTCAAGCGCCGCGACGGGGAGCTTGTCGACGTGCTGATTCACGAAGCGCCGCTGATCGATGCCCACGGGCGCCAGTCAGGCTGGATGGGATCGGTGGTCGATATCACGGAACGCAAGCAGGCCGAGGAGCGCGCACGCCAACAGCAGGAACGGCTGCAATCGACCGCGCGCCTTGCCGCCATGGGCGAAATGGCGTCGGGCATCGCGCATGAGCTGAACCAGCCGCTGGCGGCCATCTCAAGCTATTGCACCGGTGCCGTCAACATGCTGCGCAACGCCGCCCCGATCGCGGAGGTCGTTCCCGCTCTGGACAAGGCGGTGGAACAGGCGCGGCGCGCGGGACAAGTCATACGCCGCATATACAATCTCGCGCGCCCCAGCGAGAACCGTGTCGCCGCGATCGAACTGGAAGAATGCGTCGACGCCGCCTTGGCACAGGTGGATGCAGAAATACGCCGGAATGGCATCCGTATCGTTCAAGATCGGACGGCCCATCCAGTTGTCGAAGGGGATCCGGTCCTGCTTGAGCAGGCCCTGGTGAACCTGTTTCGCAACGCGTTCGAGTCAATGCGCGATACCGATGCAGTTCACCGGCAGATTGCGCTTACGCTCACGGCCGCTGACGGCTATGCCCTCCTGACCATCACCGATCGCGGCTGCGGGATCGACCCCGACGTTGCCGACAGACTATTTGATCCGTTATTCACGACCAAAGCAGAGGGGATGGGAATGGGCCTGGCCATTTGCCGCTCCGTTGTGGAAAACTGTCGGGGTCGCCTGTCTTTCGAGGCCAACCCGGACGGGGGAACCGTGTTCCGCGTATTGCTGCCCGCGATTCCCGGATGAACGGAATCACGACGCATATTGTCGACGATGACCCGGCGGTGCGTGATGCACTGCAGTGGTTGTTGCGTTCACGAGGGGTTCCGTCGCAAGCCTGGGAAACGGCAGCCGGGTTTCTGCCTCTGGCCAGTCGCAATCTCTGTGGCTGCCTGCTGCTGGACGTGCGCATGCCGGGAATGAGCGGTTTTGAGCTGTTTGATCGGCTACGGGCGATGAACTGCAAGCTGCCCGTGATCTTCCTGACCGGCCACGGCGATGTGCCGATGGCGGTCCAAGCCTTGAAGGACGGCGCCTTCGACTTTATCGAGAAACCCTACGACGACAACGCGTTGGTGGACAAGGTACTCGCGGCGCTGGACCATGATGCCAGACGCAGTGCCAGGGAAGGATCGACTCTGTTGCTGCGTGATCGGCTGGCCCAATTGACCCCCCGCGAGCAAGACGTCATGCAGCGAATTCTGGCAGGCAAGCTGAACAAGGTCATTGCCGACGAACTCGGAATCGCGATGCGAACCGTCGAGGTCCATCGCGCGCACATATTCGAAAAAATGCAGGTGCGCTCCGCAGTCGAGCTGTCGCAGATTCTCGGTACCCTTGGTGACGGTTCCGAATTCAGTCCGAAGTCTTGAAGTTGAGCTTGCCCGCCGCACACCACAACGAATAGTCGTCAAGATCGAGGCGCGGTCTCCGATCGATGGCCGCTGTCCGTATCTGCCGCAGGAACTCGTCCAGGCGACGCCTGTCCGGCGCCTGAACCCGATGCCAGGTCAGCATCGCGCTCAACAGGTTTCTGGCTCGGGGGCCGGGCAGGTCGCGAAACAGATTCAGGGGCAAGGGAAACTCGGGAGGGGCATCGCCCAGATCCAGACGAGCAAGGTCCTGCAGCAACAAGTCCGCCTCGCAGAAACGCCCGGCCGCTGCGGCAAGCTGCTGGCTGGCTCTGGGAAAGCGCGACGCGATGCGCGGAAGAATCTCGTTGCGCAGGAAATTTCGTGTGTAGCGATTGTCCGCATTGCTCTCGTCCTCGATCCACACCAATTGCCGCGATCGGGAATAGGCACGCAGATCGTTGCGCATAACGCCCAACAAGGGGCGCAACACGCGGCCGCGGGATTCCGGCATCGCCGCAGCGCCACGCACACCGGCCCCGCGCAACAGGTTATGGAGAACGGTTTCCGCCTGGTCGTCGGCATGGTGTGCCAGCAGGACCCAGTCGGCGGGCTGCGCATTTAGCGCTTTGCGGCGCGCGACCCGGGCTGCCGCCTCGACGCCTTCACCAGTCTTCAGCGGAACGCGAACACGAAGCGTGGTAAGCGGAACTGCCAGCTCCCGGCAAACTTGCTGGCACCAGTCGGCCCAGCTGTCGGCATTTGCGCTCAGTCCGTGATTGACGTGCAGCGCCGAAACTGCGAGACCCAGTTCTTGCGACAGGGAACTGGCGGCGTGGAGCAGCACTGTGGAATCCAGTCCGCCAGAGAAGCCGACGACCGCCGACTGCCCCGGGATCGTGTAGCGGGAGAGGCAGGCAGTAACTGCCTGCGATACGGTCTCAGTGAATGGTTTGTTCCTTGAATCGCCCATAACTCATCAGGCGCTCAAAGCGTCGATCGATGAGCTCCCGCGACGACAGGCCGGCGAGTTGCTTGAGCGCATCCTGCAAGGCCTTCTTGACATTCTGGGCCGTCGCGCGATGGTCACGGTGCGCACCCCCGACCGGCTCAGTGATTATCCGGTCGATCAATCCGAGAGATTTGAGTCGAGGCGCGGTAATTCCCATCGTCTCCGCGGCCTCGCCGGCGCGCTCGGCGCTTTTCCAAAGAATCGATGCGCACCCCTCCGGCGAAATCACCGAATACGTGGCGTATTGGAGCATGGCGACCATGTCCGCGACAGCTATCGCCAGCGCCCCGCCCGATCCCCCTTCGCCAATGACCGTGGCAATCAGCGGCACTTTCAATTCCGCCATGACCGCCAGGTTGCGTCCAATCGCTTCCGACTGACCACGCTCCTCGGCATCAATGCCGGGATAGGCACCTGGCGTATCAATGAAAGTGAAGATCGGGAGTCCGAACTTTTCGGCCAGGCGCATCAGACGCAAGGCTTTTCGATAGCCTTCCGGACGCGGCATGCCGAAATTGCGAAAGATCTTTTCCTTGGTGTCCCGCCCCTTCTGGTGACCGATCACGATGCAGGACTGGCCATTGAATCGCGCCAAACCGCCAACAATGGCGTGATCGTCGGCGTAACTGCGGTCGCCGTGCAGTTCCTCGAAATCGGCGAACACCAATCCAAGATAGTCGAGCGTATAGGGGCGCTGCGGGTGCCGTGCCACCATGGCACATTGCCACGGCGTAAGTTTGGAGTAAACCTCCCTGGTCAAACTCTGGCTTTTCGCATCGAGACGCGAAATTTCTTCCGATATATCGACGGCCGAATCGTCCTGAACGAAGCGCAGCTGCTCGATCTTCGCTTCAAGCTCCGCGATTTGCTGCTCAAATTCCAGAAAGCTCGTCTTCATGACGGCACATTTTAGCAGTCAGCGGCCGCGCCAGCTTGGCTAAGACAGATTGGGCCCGGTTCCTTACACCAACACCTCTTGCTTCGGCGGACCCAAAAAACGAAAACCCCGTCCGGTGTTCCGGGCGGGGTTTTCGGATTGCATGGGCAGTCTGGCGTTGACCTACTTTCTCACACGGTGAAGTGCAATATCATCGGCGCGGTCCCGTTTCACGGTCCTGTTCGGGAAGGGAAGGGGTGGTTCCAAGACGCTATGGACACCAGACTTAAAAGGGGTGCTCCGCCGCGCGCTGACGCGCCAAGCGAAGCACATTATTCGGGAGAAGTAAGGACTGGACTGTGATTGCGTTGTCTTTGGTTGCTGCCCATACACAACATTCTGAATGTTGCGGAACTCAGTGTTATAGGGTCAAGCCACACGGGCAATTAGTATCGGTTAGCTTAACGCATTGCTGCGCTTCCACACCCGACCTATCAACGTCCTGGTCTTGGACGACCCTTCAGGGGGGTTAAACCCCCGGGAAATCTAATCTTGAGGCGAGTTTCACGCTTAGATGCTTTCAGCGTTTATCTCTTCCGGATTTAGCTACCCGGCGATGCCACTGGCGTGACAACCGGTACACCAGAGATCCGTCCACTCCGGTCCTCTCGTACTAGGAGCAGGCCCCCTCAAATTTCCAGCGCCCACGGCAGATAGGGACCAAACTGTCTCACGACGTTTTAAACCCAGCTCACGTACCACTTTAAATGGCGAACAGCCATACCCTTGGGACCGGCTACAGCCCCAGGATGTGATGAGCCGACATCGAGGTGCCAAACTCCGCCGTCGATGTGAACTCTTGGGCGGAATCAGCCTGTTATCCCCAGAGTACCTTTTATCCGTTGAGCGATGGCCCTTCCATACAGAACCACCGGATCACTATGACCTGCTTTCGCACCTGCTCGACTTGTGGGTCTCGCAGTCAAGCCTTCTTTTGCCATTGCACTATGAGCACGATGTCCGACCGTGCTTAGAAGACCTTCGTACTCCTCCGTTACTCTTTGGGAGGAGACCGCCCCAGTCAAACTGCCTGCCATGCACGGTCCCCGATCCGGATTCACGGACCAAGGTTAGAACCTCAACGACACCAGGGTGGTATTTCAAGGTTGGCTCCGCGCGATCTGGCGACCACGCCTCACAGCCTCCCACCTATCCTACACAAGTCCCGTCAAAGTCCAATGCAAAGCTACAGTAAAGGTTCATGGGGTCTTTCCGTCTAGCCGCGGGTAGATTGCATCTTCACAAACATTTCAACTTCGCTGAGTCTCAGGAGGAGACAGTGTGGCCATCATTACGCCATTCGTGCAGGTCGGAACTTACCCGACAAGGAATTTCGCTACCTTAGGACCGTTATAGTTACGGCCGCCGTTTACCGGGGCTTCGATCAAGAGCTTGCACCCCATCACTTAACCTTCCGGCACCGGGCAGGCGTCACACCCTATACGTCGGCTTTCGCCTTTGCAGAGTGCTGTGTTTTTATTAAACAGTTGCAGCCACCGATTCTCTGCGACCTCATCACGCTCCACCCGCGAGGGGCTTCACGCTACCGAGGCATACCTTCTCCCGAAGTTACGGTATCAATTTGCCGAGTTCCTTCTCCTGAGTTCTCTCAAGCGCCTTAGAATTTTCATCCTGCCCACCTGTGTCGGTTTGCGGTACGGTCAATCACAGACTGAAGCTTAGAGGCTTTTCCTGGAAGCAGGGTATCAGCAACTTCAGAACCGAAGTTCCTCGTCATCACGCCTCAGCTAAGCCGCACGGATTTGCCTATGCAGCACGCCTACACGCTTAAACCGGGACATCCAACACCCGGCTTGCCTAACCTTCTCCGTCCCCCCATCGCATCTGTGATCGGTACGGGAATATTGACCCGTTTCCCATCGACTACGCCTTTCGGCCTCGCCTTAGGGGCCGACTCACCCTGCGCCGATGAACGTTGCGCAGGAAACCTTGGGCTTTCGGCGAGCGTGCTTTTCACACGCTTTATCGCTACTCATGTCAGCATTCGCACTTCTGATATCTCCAGCAGGGTTTACACCCCACCTTCGCAGACCTACAGAACGCTCCCCTACCATGTGCTTACGCACATCCGCAGCTTCGGTGCATGGTTTGAGCCCCGTTACATCTTCCGCGCAGGACGACTCGATCAGTGAGCTATTACGCTTTCTTTGAAGGATGGCTGCTTCTAAGCCAACTTCCTGACTGTCTATGCCTTCCCACTTCGTTTTCCACTTAACCATGGCTTGGGGACCTTAGCTGGCGGTCTGGGTTGTTTCCCTCTTGACGATGAACGTTAGCACCCACCGTCTGTCTCCCATGCTCGCACTCACCGGTATTCGGAGTTTGCTATGGCGGAGTAGATCGCAGTGACCCCTCCAACCATTACAGTGCTCTACCCCCGGTGGTGATACATGAGGCGCTACCTAAATAGCTTTCGGGGAGAACCAGCTATTTCCAGATTTGTTTAGCCTTTCACCCCTACCCACAGCTCATCCCCTAATTTTTCAACATTAGTGGGTTCGGACCTCCAGTGCGTGTTACCGCACCTTCATCCTGGCCATGGGTAGATCATCTGGTTTCGGGTCTACGCCCTGCAACTAAAGCGCCCTTGTCAGACTCGCTTTCGCTACGCCTCCCCTATTCGGTTAAGCTCGCTACAGAACGTAAGTCGCTGACCCATTATACAAAAGGTACGCAGTCACCCCTTGCGAGGCTCCCACTGTTTGTATGCATGCGGTTTCAGGATCTATTTCACTCCCCTCCCGGGGTTCTTTTCGCCTTTCCCTCACGGTACTAGTTCACTATCGGTCGATTACGAGTATTTAGCCTTGGAGGATGGTCCCCCCATCTTCAGACAGGATTTCACGTGTCCCGCCCTACTTGTCGCAAGCTTAGTCTCGCGCCCTGGTTTTCGCGTACGGGGCTATCACCCACTACGGCCAGCCTTTCCAGACTGTTCCACTAACCAAAGCGTTAACTCTTGCAGGCTGTTCCCTGTTCGCTCGCCACTACTTAGGGAATCTCGGTTGATTTCTGTTCCTCCGGCTACTTAGATGTTTCAGTTCGCCGGGTTCGCCTCCACTGACCTATGTATTCAGCCAGGGATACTCCTTGCGGAGTGGGTTTCCCCATTCGGACATCTGCGGATCAAAGCTTGTTTGCCAGCTCCCCGCAGCTTTTCGCAGGCTACAACGTCCTTCATCGCCTGTAATCGCCAAGGCATCCACCACATGCACTTAGTCACTTGACCCTATAACATTGAGCTCCGGTTCCCCGAATCTCTCCTCTACAGGAGCAACCAAAGTATTACTTTTCCACTTCCCCGCGCCGGTTCAAAGGACGGGGAACGTGAAGACACAATCACAACCCATGCGTCACCCCTTCCGGGATAACGCAACCTTACTTCTTCCGAATTTTTAAAGATCAAACAGCCTTTACTCGTAACGAGTAATGACTGACGAGACCAGGGCACCGCCCTGCTCATCACTCATTACGCCTCACGCCACCACTGCTGCCTCGCTCGCCACTCAGTTCTTGGTGGAGGATGACGGGATCGAACCGACGACCCCCTGCTTGCAAAGCAGGTGCTCTCCCAGCTGAGCTAATCCCCCCTTTCGCTGGCCTTCGATAAGCGGCGCATTGCGGCGTTGCTCGCATCCTTGCATAGCTTCCGCTATGTGGCGGACGCTCTCGCCTTGCACTGCTTGCTTCTCGAAGCCCATCGACTCTGCTTCGGGTCTGCGCTTTCGACACCTGCTCCGCCCATTGGTTTGCGAGAACCAAGCAGGACAAGGCGGAGCATCGCGCCGCATACGCCTTTGTATGCAAGCGATGCGACAACGCCGTCATGCGCCGGTTATCGCAGACCAATGGTGGGTCTGGGTGGGTTCGAACCACCGACCCCCGCCTTATCAAGACGGTGCTCTAACCAGCTGAGCTACAGACCCGCTGTTTGGTTCTAAACAACCGATAGGTTGTAGGTGCTCACCGTGCCTTTGCTCTAGAAAGGAGGTGATCCAGCCGCACCTTCCGATACGGCTACCTTGTTACGACTTCACCCCAGTCATGAATCCCACCGTGGTAAGCGCCCTCCTTGCGGTTAGACTACCTACTTCTGGTGGAACCCACTCCCATGGTGTGACGGGCGGTGTGTACAAGACCCGGGAACGTATTCACCGTGACATGCTGATCCACGATTACTAGCGATTCCGACTTCACGCAGTCGAGTTGCAGACTGCGATCCGGACTACGATCGGCTTTGTGGGATTGGCTCCCCCTCGCGGGTTGGCAACCCTCTGTACCGACCATTGTATGACGTGTGAAGCCCTACCCATAAGGGCCATGAGGACTTGACGTCATCCCCACCTTCCTCCGGTTTGTCACCGGCAGTCTCATTAAAGTGCCCAACTGAATGATGGCAATTAATGACAAGGGTTGCGCTCGTTGCGGGACTTAACCCAACATCTCACGACACGAGCTGACGACAGCCATGCAGCACCTGTGTTCAGGTTCTCTTTCGAGCACATCCACCTCTCAGCGGACTTCCTGACATGTCAAGGGTAGGTAAGGTTTTTCGCGTTGCATCGAATTAATCCACATCATCCACCGCTTGTGCGGGTCCCCGTCAATTCCTTTGAGTTTTAATCTTGCGACCGTACTCCCCAGGCGGCGAACTTCACGCGTTAGCTGCGGTACTAAGAAAGTCTCCTTCCCCAACACCTAGTTCGCATCGTTTAGGGCGTGGACTACCAGGGTATCTAATCCTGTTTGCTCCCCACGCTTTCGTGCATGAGCGTCAGTGTTGACCCAGGGGGCTGCCTTCGCCATCGGTGTTCCTCCACATCTCTACGCATTTCACTGCTACACGTGGAATTCCACCCCCCTCTGCCACACTCGAGTCCTACAGTCACAAACGCAGTTCCCAGGTTAAGCCCGGGGATTTCACATCTGTCTTATAGAACCGCCTGCGCACGCTTTACGCCCAGTAATTCCGATTAACGCTCGCACCCTACGTATTACCGCGGCTGCTGGCACGTAGTTAGCCGGTGCTTCTTCTTCAGGTACCGTCATTAACTCCCTATGTTAGAGAGAGCCGTTTCGTTCCTGCTGAAAGAGCTTTACAACCCGAAGGCCTTCTTCACTCACGCGGAATGGCTGGATCAGGGTTGCCCCCATTGTCCAAAATTCCCCACTGCTGCCTCCCGTAGGAGTCTGGACCGTGTCTCAGTTCCAGTGTGGCTGGTCGTCCTCTCAGACCAGCTACGGATCGTCGCCTTGGTGAGCCTTTACCTCACCAACTAGCTAATCCGATATCGGCCGCTCCAATCGCGCGAGGCCTTGCGGTCCCCCGCTTTCACCCTCAGGTCGTATGCGGTATTAGCTATCCTTTCGGATAGTTATCCCCCACGACTGGGTACGTTCCGATACATTACTCACCCGTTCGCCGCTCGCCGCCAGGGTTGCCCCCGCGCTGCCGCTCGACTTGCATGTGTAAAGCATTCCGCCAGCGTTCAATCTGAGCCAGGATCAAACTCTTCAGTTCAATCTGTCTGTTTTGTTGCTCACTCAAACGAATATCAGAGGTCAAATTTTCATTTAACCTTCTTACTTTTCGTGTAAGTGCTTGTTGCATACTCTTAGCATCCAGCAGCAGCAGATTCTTCACCTTGCGCCTACGCGCTTGGCTCGGAACTCGACCCGGGTATTTCAACCCGGGTCAGCGACCGTACCTTCGATTTCGGCACGACCACCCACTACCACCACCAGCCCAGCAAGCACCTACACCTATCGGCTGTTTGGTTTTTTAAAGAACTTCCGCCTCGTTCCGCGGCTCCGCAATCAGCAGAGAAGGGGAATTATAGGGGGACATTTTCAATGTGTAAACCCCTTCCCCGGTTTTTCTTGCGACACGCGGAGAGTGAATCCTCAGATCCGGCCAAGAACTGCTTCTACGCCCATCATGCCGAAACCGGAATCTTCCCGTCGCCGGCATCGTAAAATCCTTCGCCATGATTCCGTATGCCCTGATTCGGCCACTCGTCTTCGCGCTTGACGCCGAACGCGCTCATGACCTGACGCTCGGCCTTCTGGCGATCGGCGGTTCGCTGGGGTTTGCGCGCTCGCGCCCCCTGGGCGGCGATCCGGTCGAAGTCATGGGTCTCAAATTTCCCAACCGCGTCGGGCTGGCAGCCGGCCTGGACAAGAACGGAACGGCGATCGACGGCCTGAGCCGGCTTGGCTTCGGCTTCCTGGAGGTGGGGACGGTTACGCCCCGGCCGCAACCCGGCAATCCCAAGCCACGCCTGTTCCGGCTCATAGAAGAGCAAGCCATCATCAACCGCATGGGCTTCAACAATGCAGGGATCGACGCCTTGCTCGAGAAACTGAGGCACATCCGCTATCGCGGCATACTCGGCATCAACATCGGAAAGAACTTCGACACGCCCATAGAGCAGGCGGTTGACGATTACCTGCGGTGCCTTGACCAAGCCTATCCGATGGCCAGTTACATCACCGTCAACATTTCCTCACCGAACACCAGGAACCTGCGGCAGTTGCAAGGCGCATCGGAACTCGACGCGCTGCTGGGCACCCTGAAGACCCGACAAACCGCGCTTGCGGATCAGCATGGCAAATACGTTCCGCTGGCGCTCAAGATCGCGCCGGATCTTGACCGGCGCCAGATCATCAACATCGCCGACGCCCTCAGGCGGCACCGGCTGGATGCCGTGATTGCAACCAACACGACGATTGGCCGCGCAGGCGTCGAAAAATCGCCGCTCGCCGCCGAAGCCGGCGGATTGTCCGGCAGCCCCCTGTTCGAGCAATCAACCGCCGTGCTTCGTGATCTGGCGCAGGCCCTGGCCGGTGAGTTGCCGATCATCGCCGCCGGAGGAATCACCAGCGGCAAGCGCGCGCGAGCCAAGCTGGAGGCAGGCGCCGCGCTCGTGCAAATCTACAGCGGCCTGGTATTCCGTGGCCCGCAGCTTGTCGCCGAATGCATTGACGCCACCAGCAGTCACGAGTCGTAGCAACGTGCATTCCCCGGCTTGCGCAGACACCATTAAAAGCGAGATAATTTGATCTCCACCAATTATTGCGGATCAACCGCGGCCTTCCGCGCACCATGACCAGTTATCTCTTCATTGTTCTCGGCGCTGTTCTCGTCAATAACGTCGTCTTCGTGCGCATCCTCGGCCTGTGCCCGTTCATGGGCGTCTCCAGGAAGCTCGAAACCGCGCTTGGCATGGGAGCGGCAACGACGTTCGTACTTACCCTCGGCTGCGGCGCCAGCTTCATAATCGACCGCTGGCTGCTGATACCCAATCAGCTCGAATACCTGCGCACACTGTCCTTCATCGTCACGATCGCCGCCATCGTCCAACTCACCGAACTGGTCATCCAGAAGACCAGCCCGCTCCTGCACCAGGTGCTAGGCATCTATCTGCCGTTGATCACGACCAATTGCGCGGTACTCGGCATCCCCCTGCTCAATGTGAGCCTGCGACACAACTTCCTCGAGTCGCTGCTGTTCGGCTTCGGCAGCGCCGCCGGTTTCACGCTGGCGCTGATCATGTTCGCCGGCATTCGCGAACGGCTCGAAGCCGCGGATGTGCCAACCCACTTCCGCGGCACGGCCATCGCCATGATTACCGCCGGCCTGATGAGCCTGGCCTTCATGGGTTTCGCCGGGTTGGACAAGTTCAAGTAGCCATGCTCGCAGCGATTCTGGTCATGGCGTTCGGCGCCGTCGTGCTGGGCGCCGCGCTCGGTTACGCCGCGGTGCGGTTTCGCGTCGAAGGCGATCCGCTGGTCGAAAAGATCGATGCGATACTGCCGCAAACCCAGTGCGGGCAGTGCGGCTTCCCAGGCTGCAAGCCCTATGCCCAGGCCATCGCCAAGGGAGAGGCGGAAATCAACCAGTGTCCGCCGGGCGGTGACGAAGGCATCCACAAGCTGGCCGATCTGCTTGGCCGCGAGTTCAAGTCGCTTTCCGCCGAGCACGGAATCGAAAAGCCGAAGGCCGTCGCCGTCATCGACGAACAGACCTGCATCGGTTGCACGCTTTGCATCCAGGCCTGTCCGGTGGATGCCATCGTCGGCGCGGCAAAGCAGATGCACACCGTCGTTGCCCGACAATGCACCGGCTGCGAGCTGTGTCTGCCGCCCTGCCCGGTCAATTGCATTTCCATGGAGCCAATTGGCGAGAGCGTGGAAACCTGGAAATGGAGATACCCCGTGTTCAAGATCAGTCCGGTGGCAAGGGAAGCGGCGTGAGCGCACTGCAGCGCCTGTTCAAGTTCAACGGTGGCGTCAAGCCGGACTACCACAAGGAAGCTTCGACCGGCCTGCCCATCGCCGTGGCGCCAATGCCGACTATGCTGGTGATTCCGCTGCATCAGAGCATCGGCGGCATGCCGCGGCCCATGGTGACGGCGGGCGAACATGTGCTCAAGGGCCAGCGCATCGGAGCAGCCGACGGAAATGTATCGTCCGCCGTGCATGCGTCGACCTCGGGCACCGTCGTCGCCGTCGAAATGCGCCTGATGCCGCATACCTCTGGACTTTCCGCGCTTTGCGTGGTTATCGAGCCGGACGGTCGCGACGAATGGATTCCGCGCCAGCCCTTCGACGTTCGCAAAGCCACGCCGATTCAAACCCGCGACTATCTGCGCGATGCCGGCGTCGTGGGTCTGGGTGGCGCCGTATTCCCCAGCCACCTCAAGATCAACCCCGGAAAGCGCGGCAAACTCGATACTCTGGTTTTGAACGGCGCGGAATGCGAACCCTTCATTACCTGCGATGACGTGCTGATGCGCGAGCGCGCGGCCACCATCATCGACGGCGCCGCCATCATGCGCGAAATGCTCAGCGCCGGCCAGGTACTGATCGGCATCGAGGACAACAAGCCGGAAGCCGTCGCGGCCATGCAACAGGCCGCCGAAGCGGCCAATCGGGCGACCGGCGACGCCGCGATGCAGGTCGTCTCCGTCCCGACTCGCTACCCCGCGGGCGGCGCCAAACAGTTGATCCGCGTCCTCACCGGCATCGAGGTGCCGCACGGCACGCGCTCCACCGACTACGGCGTACAGTGTTTCAACGTCGGCACCGCGTATGCCATTTACGAAGCGATCGCACTCGGCCAACCGTTGATCTCGCGCATCGTCACCGTCGCCGGCAACGTCGGCCAGGCGCGCAACTACGAAGTGCTGTTCGGCATGCCCATGAAGGATCTGGTCACACTTTGCGGCCCCTTGCCCGACAGCGACCGGGTGATCATGGGCGGACCCATGATGGGTCTGTTGATGCCTGACGACAGCGTGCCCGTGGTCAAGGCCACGAATTGCGTGCTGGTAGGATCGAAGAAGCTGTTCCCTCCCCCGCCGCCGGAAATGCCCTGCATCCGCTGCGGCGAATGCGCCAAGGCCTGCCCTGCGGACTTGCAGCCCTTCGAAATGTACTGGTTCTCGCGCGCAAAGATTTTCGGCAAGGCGCAGGAATACAACCTGTTCGACTGCATCGAATGCGGCTGCTGCGCCTACGTCTGTCCTTCGCACATCCCTCTCGTCGATTACTACCGTTTCGCCAAGAGCGAAATCTGGGCGCGCGAACTGGAGAAGGAATCCGCCGACGTGGCGCGCGAGCGCTACGAGTTCCGCCTCCTGCGCGAAGAGCGCGAAAAGCAGGAAAAAGCCGCCAAACTGGCCGCCAAGACCGCCGCCGGCCGCGAAAAGGCGGCTGCCGCGCTGGCGGAAGCCGAGAAGCCCGCGACCACTCCCGCGGAAGAAGCCAAGAAGGCGATGATCGCCGCAGCCCTTGAGCGTGCCCGTGCGCAGGAGGTGCATCCGGAGAACACCAGCCACCTGACGCCGGAACAGCAAGCTGACATCGCCGCCATCGAGGCGCGTCGCGCCGAGATTCGTGAAATGGCAAAGCCGCATCTGCGAACCGACGACTGATGATTCCTTCATGAACAACTCTCCCTACTTCCTCCGGCCCGCGAGCGTGCAGTCCGTGATGCTGCGGGTGCTGGTCGCGCTGCTCCCCGGGATTGCCGCCTACGTCTGGTTTTTCGGCGCGGCCATCCTGGTACAGCTCGCACTCGCGTCGATCACCGCGCTCGCCGCCGAAGCCCTGATGCTGGGCCTGCGCGGCAAGCCGCTGATGCTGTTTCTGAGCGACGGTTCGGCGCTGGTCACCGCCTGGCTGATCGCGCTCAGCTTCCCCTCGATTGCCCCCTGGTGGCTGACGGTGCTGGCCACCCTGCTCGCGATCATCGTCGCCAAGCACCTGTATGGCGGCCTGGGACAGAATCCCTTCAATCCGGCCATGGTCGCGTTCGCGCTGATGATCGTCGCCTACCCCCAAATGATGTCGCAGTGGCCGGCGGCCGGTGCCAGCGACTTCGCGGGACAGTGGCAGGCGATTTTCGGCATCCGCCAAATCGACGCGATTACCATGGCCACGCCGCTCGACGCGCTGCGCACCGCGTTGCACACGGCCGAAGCCCAGGCTTCGGTGGCAAGTTTCGTCGGCAGCAATCCAGCCGTGGGCGGCCTCGGCGGCAAGGGCTGGGAATGGGTTGCTGCCGGCTACCTGGCGGGTGGCCTGTGGCTGCTGCAACAGCGCATCATCACCTGGCACATGCCCGCTGCATTTCTGGCGACGCTGTTCGCCGCAGCCGGCGCATTCTCGCTGTTCGACCCCGCGCACTTCGCCGGACCGCTGTTCCACCTGCTCACGGGCGGCGCCATGCTCGGCGCCTTCTTCATCGTCACCGACCCGGTTTCCGGCGCGACGACACCAAAGGGCAAGCTGATCTTCGCCGCCGGCGTCGGCGTCCTGACCTGGATCATCCGCACCTTCGGCGCCTATCCGGATGGCATCGCCTTTGCCGTGCTGCTGATGAATATTGCGGCGCCGCTGATCGACATGTACACCCAGCCGCCCGTGTTCGGCCACAAGGACAAGCGAGGGGACGCCCGATGAGCGATTCCGTCGAAGTCACCCGGCCTAACTCCGGCGCCTTGCGCATCACCGTGCGCACCGCCGCCATCATGCTGGTGTTCACTGTCGTGTTCACCGCCCTGATGGCCGGCGTCTACGTGGTGACCGCGCCGCTGGTCGCCGCCAGTGCGGAGAAGGAAAAGCTGGCCCTGATCGGGGAAGTATTGCCGTCGACCTTGTTCGACAACGCGCTGCTCGACGACTGGATCGAGGTGCCGGCCGCCAAGGAACTGGGATCTTCCGACCCGGTGCGCCTCTACCGGGCACGCAAGAACGGCGAGCCGGCCGCATTGGTCCTCGAAGCCGCCGCTCCGGATGGCTATTCCGGCCGCATCGGCCTGCTGCTGGCGGTCAAGGCTTCGGGCGAATTGCTGGCCGTGCGTGTCACCGAACACCGCGAGACGCCCGGCCTTGGCGACTACATCGACCCGAAGAAGGACAAGAACAAGGCAGTTCCGTGGATCACCCAATTCAGCAATCTCGGCTTCGACAGCGTTTCGCGCGAGAATTGGCGGGTAAAGAAGGATGGGGGCCGCTTCGATCAGCGTGCCGGGGCAACCATCTCGGCCCGTGCCGTAACCAACGCGAGCGGCCGCGCGCTGGCGTGGGCTCTGAAACATCGGGACAAACTATTCTCACTGCCGGCGAACGGCCGCTTTGAGGAGCAAGGAGGCAAGCCATGAGCACCTACAAGGCAATCGCCTGGAACGGCATCTGGAAACAGAACACCGCCCTGATCCAGTTGCTCGGGATGTGCCCGCTGCTGGCGATGAGCAACAGCGTGGTCAACGGGGTCGGCCTCGGCCTGGCCACGGTCTTCGTGATGGCCATGTCCAATCTGATCGTCTCGGTCCTGCGCAGCCTGATTCCTTACGAGATCCGGATTCCGGTTTTCATCCTCATCATCGCGGCACTGGTCACGGTCACCGACCTGGCGATGAACGCCTTCCTGCATGACCTGTACGTCGTACTCGGCATTTTCATTCCGCTGATCGTCACCAACTGCATCGTCCTGGCCCGGGTCGAAGCCTTTGCCGCGAAGAATCCGGTCATCGCCTCGACCGCCGACGGTGCCGCGATGGCGCTCGGCCTGACCTGGGTGCTGGCACTGCTTGGCGCGATTCGGGAATTCATCGGCACCGGCGCGCTGTTCTCGGGAATCGAAATGGTCATTCCCTCTGCGAAGGCGGTTCAAATCCTGTCCGATGGCTATCCCGGATTCCTGGTCGCCATTCTGCCGCCCGGCGCCTTTTTCGTCCTTGGCCTGCTGATCGCCGGGCGCAACTGGCTCGATGCGCGCGCCAACCAGCGCCTGCGCGAGCAGCGCATCCACCATCAAGCCGCGACGGCGACTTCTGCTCCGGCATGAGTCCGCAAAGGATTCGCGAATTCTTTTCCCGTCTGGCTGCGGCGACCCCTGAACCGAAAGGCGAGCTCGAATACGCGACTCCGTTTCAGTTGCTGGTTGCCGTGGTGCTTTCGGCACAGGCCACCGACAAGGGCGTGAATCGCGCCACGCGCCCGTTGTTCCGCGAGCATCCGACGCCGCAGGCCATTGCCGCACTCGGCGAGGAAGGCATCGCCGAATACATCCAGACCGTCGGCCTGTACCGTGTCAAGGCGAAGAACGTCGCCGCCTTGTCTCGCCTGCTGCTCGAACGCCACGGCGGCGAAGTGCCGCAAGATCGTGCCGCGCTCGAAGCCCTGCCCGGCGTCGGCCGCAAGACCGCGAACGTGGTGCTCAACATCGCCTTCAAGGAGCCCACCATCGCGGTCGACACCCACATTTTCCGCGTCGGCAACCGTACCGGGCTGGCGCCGGGCAAGACTGTCGAGGAGGTGGAACAGAAACTGCTCAAGGTCGTGCCTGCCGAATTCCGGCTGCATGCCCACCACTGGCTGATCCTGCACGGTCGCTACGTCTGCAAGGCACGTTCGCCGGATTGCGCACATTGCCTCGTATTCGACCTTTGCGCGTACAAAGAGAAGAATGTTTAACCCGTCCCGCGACCAGGCGCGCCAGTTCCTGATCGACGCCTGGGCCAAGCGCCGCAACAAGCTGCCGAGCACGCCGATGGACACCCTCGCCGCCGACCTCGTCGCCCTGCATCCCGAGTACCACGCCCTGCTCGAAGCCGAAGACGCCCTGACCCGCGAATGGACCCCAGAGCATGGCGAGACCAATCCCTTTCTGCATCTGTCGCTGCACCTGGCCATCGAGGAACAGCTTTCAATCGACCAGCCGCAAGGCATCCGCGCCGCCTTCGGCACCCTGCAAAGCCGCCGCGGGGACCGCCATGAGGCGCTGCATGCCGTGCTCGACTGCCTCGGCGAAATGATCTGGCGCTCCCAGAAGAACGGCCTGCCGCCCGATGGCGACAGCTATCTCGACTGCGTCAAACGCGCGGCACGCTAAGCGTCGGCGCTGACAAGACGCCAAACTGCGCGGCGAAACGCGGCGACAAACCATCCACTCTGGGATATTCTTCTGCATCAACCCTGAAAGAGAACACCATGCGCTTTGAAGGAACCGACTCCTACGTCGCCACGCCCGACCTGATGCTGGCGGTGAACGCCGCCATTACCCTGCAACGCCCGCTACTGATCAAGGGCGAGCCCGGCACCGGCAAGACCATGCTGGCCGAGGAAGTCGCCGGCGCCCTGGGCATCCCGCTGCTGCAATGGCACATCAAGTCCACCACCAAGGCGCAACAGGGCCTCTACGAATACGACGCGGTGTCGCGCTTGCGCGACTCGCAGCTCGGCGACGAGAAGGTCAAGGACATTTCCAACTACATCGTCAAGGGCGTGCTGTGGCAGGCCTTCGAGCAGGGCCGGCCTTCGGTGATCCTGATCGACGAGGTGGACAAGGCAGACATCGAGTTCCCCAACGACCTGCTGCGCGAGCTCGACCGAATGGAGTTCCATGTCTATGAAACGCGGCAGACCATCCGCGCCGACGTCCGCCCGATCGTGATCATCACCTCGAACAACGAGAAGGAACTGCCCGACGCCTTCCTGCGCCGCTGCTTCTTCCACTACATCAAGTTCCCCGACAAGGAGACCATGGGGCAAATTGTCGACGTGCATTTCCCCAATCTGAAGAAGGACCTGTTGCGCGAAGCCATGGAAGTCTTCTTTGAACTGCGCGAGGTGCCGGGCATGAAGAAGAAGCCGTCGACCTCCGAGCTGATCGACTGGCTCAAGCTGCTGGTCGCCGAGGACATTCCCCCCGAAGCGCTGCGCTCGAAGGACCGCAAGACCGTGGTGCCGCCCTTGGCCGGCGCGCTGCTGAAGAACGAGCAGGACGTGCACCTCTTCGAGCGGCTGGTATTCATGGCGCGCCACAACCGTTAGAGCCCTACCCGCAAGGGACAGAGCGATGCTGATCGATTTCTTCCTGCACCTCAAGACCAAGAAGCTGCCGGTTTCCACGCGCGAGTTCCTCACGCTGCTGGAAGCGATCAAGGCGCGCGTCGCGGGCCATTCCATCGACGACTTCTACTTCCTGGCCCGCACCTGCCTGGTCAAGGACGAAACGCACTACGACAAGTTCGACCAGGCCTTCGGCGAATACTTCAAGGGGGTGCAGCACATTCCCGGTCTCGACGCCGACATCCCCGAAGAATGGCTCAAGATGATGATGAAGAAGCATCTGACGCCCGAGGAAAAGGCCAAGCTGGAAAAGCTCGGCTGGGACAAGCTGATGGAAGAATTCAGGAAGCGCCTCGAAGAACAGAAGGAGCGACATGCCGGTGGCAGCAAGTGGATCGGCACCGGCGGCAGTTCGCCCTTCGGCCACGGCGGCTACCACCCGGAAGGCATCCGCGTCGGCGGCGAATCGGCGGGCAACCGCACCGCGGTCAAGGTTTGGGAAAACCGCGAATACCGCAACCTCGACGACACGGTGGAACTCGGCACGCGCAACATCAAGATCGCCCTGCGCCGGCTGCGGCGCTTCGCCCGCGAAGGCGCCGAGGACGAACTCGACCTGGACGGCACCATCGCCGGCACCGCACGCAATGCCGGCTGGCTCGACATCAAGATGCGCCCCGAGCGCCACAACAAGGTCAAGGTGCTGCTGTTCCTCGACATCGGCGGTTCGATGGACGATCACATCAAGGTCTGCGAGGAGCTTTTCTCCGCGGCCAAGAGCGAATTCAAGCACCTCGAGTATTTCTACTTCCACAACTGCATCTACGACTACGTCTGGAAGGACAACCGGCGCCGCCACGGCGAACGTTTCCCGTTGTGGGACGTGATGCACAAGTATGGCGAGGATTACAAGGTAGTGGTGGTAGGCGATGCCACCATGAGCCCCTACGAGATCCTCCAGCCCGGCGGCTCGGTCGAATACTCCAACGAGGAAGCCGGCGCCGTCTGGCTGCAGCGCATGCTTGACACCTGGCCGCGCGCCGTCTGGCTCAACCCCGAGCCGGAGCGTTTGTGGGACTATCGCCATTCGATCGAACTGGTCCGCACCATATTCGGCAGCCGCATGTTCCCGCTGACGCTGGCCGGCCTGGAGCGCGCCATGCGCGAACTGAACAAGTAACTCACCCAGTGAAAGGAAGCGCCATGATGCTACGCCGCCGCTTGCTCAAAGCCCTTGCCGCCGCCGGCCTGTTCGGACCTGCCGGCATTTCGGGCCTGATCCGTGACGCCCTGGCCAAGGGCGATGCGCCTGTTGCAACCGGGCTGCACAAGCTGCGGGGCACAGTCACCGTGAACTCGAAGCCGGCGCGGGAAGGCCAGCTCATCGGTCCCGGAGACACCGTGGTTACGGGGCCCGGTAGCGAAGCGATCTACGTGATCGGCCAGGACGCGTTCCTGCAACGGGAAAGCTCAACCATCAGCTTCGGCGCCGATGCCGCGCAGAACCTGCTGCGCGTAGTGACCGGCAAGCTCCTCTCGGTATTCGGCAAGGGCGCCCGCTCGCTCCAGGTGTCGACAGCCACGATCGGCATCCGCGGCACCGGCTGCTACATCGAGGACGAAGGACCGGGCGCCAACACGCGTACCTACTTCTGCCTGTGCTACGGCAGCGTCGAACTCACCCCCAACGCTTCGCCGCAGGAGCGCGAAAGCTACAGCACCACGCACCACGACAAACCGATGTACATCCACAACGACATGAGAATGTCGAAAATGATGGTGCCGGCGGGGGTCATCAACCACAGCGACGACGAGCTCAAGCTACTCGAAAGCCTGGTCGGTCGCTGGCCGCCCTTCTATGGCCAGGGCGGCCCCCGCTATTGACGTGATTCAAGCCGGGGAGCCTGCCCGGCCGCGTTGGCGAATCATGCCGCGGAAGACATCGGCGGCGCGACCTTGATGATTTCGGCAATCGTTGTCAGCCCCGCCGCGACCTTCTTTGCGCCGGCGATGCGCAGCGGCTTCATGCCCTCACGCATGGCCTGCTCGCGCAGTTTGGCGAGTTCGGCGCCGCCGGCCACCAGCTTCTTGATCTCGACCGACATCGGCATGATCTCGTAAATCCCGACACGGCCCTTGTAGCCGGTCATGCGGCACTCAAGGCAACCGACCGGATGGTAGAGCTGCGCCGGCATGCTGGACTTCCAGGGCGCCACCAGCGCGGTCCACGCCGCCTCATCCTCGGCACGCATGCCACCCGCACGCTTGCATTGCGGACAGAGCGTGCGCACCAGGCGCTGCGCCATCACGCCGAGCACGGTCGCCGACAACAGGTAGGACGGCACGCCAAGATCGATCAGCCGGGTCATCGCCGACGGCGCGTCGTTGGTGTGCAGCGTGGACAGCACCAGATGGCCGGTCAGGGCGGCCTGGATCGCCATGTCGGCGGTTTCCAGATCGCGGATTTCGCCGACCATGATGATGTCCGGGTCCTGGCGCATCAGGGAGCGGATGCCCTCGGCGAAGCCCATGCCGATGTCCGGCAGGATCTGCACCTGGTTGAAGGAACCCTCGATCATTTCGATCGGGTCCTCAAGGGTGCACACGTTCACTTCTGGCGTCGCCAGGTGCTTCAGCGTCGAATACAGCGTCACCGTCTTGCCGCTGCCGGTCGGTCCGGTCACCAGGATGATGCCGTTGGGCTGGGTCGACATGGCGCGCCACTGCGCCGATTCCTCGTCGGCAAAGCCGAGCTCGGAGAAATCGCGGACCAGCACCTCGGGATCGAAGATCCGCATCACCAGCTTTTCGCCGAATGCGGTGGGCAAAGTCGACAGGCGCAGCTCGACCTCCAGTCCGTCCGGCGTCCGCGTCTTGATGCGGCCGTCCTGCGGCCGCCGTTTCTCGATCACGTCCATGCGACCGAGGATCTTGATGCGGCTGGTCATGGCTTTCAGCACCGCCATCGGAATCTGGTACACCTGATGCAGAATGCCGTCGATGCGAAACCGCACGATACCGAGGTCGCGCCGCGGTTCAACGTGGATATCCGAGGCGCGTTGCTCGAAGGCATACTGCCAGAGCCAGTCGACGATGGTCACGATGTGCTGGTCGTTGGCGTCGTACTGCTTGTTGCCCCTGCCCAGTTCCACCAGTTGCTCGAAATTCGAGGCGCCGCCGGCGATGTCGCCCTTGCCCATCGCGCCCTTGATCGACTTGGCGAGGTTGTAGAACTCCACCTGGTAGCGCGTCAGGTCATCCGGATTGCTGATTACGCGGCGGATATCCTTGCGCAATATCGGCAGCATCTCCGCTTCCCAGGCGCGCTGGTACGGCTCGGCGGTGGCGATCACCACCTCGTTGGGTTTGACCTCCACCGGCAGGATGCCGAAGCGCGTCGCATAGGCGATGCTCATCACCTCCGTTACCGCGGAGAAATTGATCTTCAGCGGATCGATATGCAGGTACTCCAGCCCGCACCATTGGGCCAGCCATTGCGTCAAGCTGTCCAGATCGAGCACCTTGTGGGGCGGCTCGAGCGACTTCCAGCGCTGCTCGGCAATCACGATCACCGGATGCACGTCGCCCTTGTGGTAGCGCCGCTCCTGCTTGAAGCGGGCAGCTTCAGCGGCATCGACCAGCCGGTCGGCGACGAGACCGTCGATGACTTCAGGCAGGGTCAGTCGGTGTTCCGGGACGGGCGCTTGGTTCATGGCGAAGGCTTGTTCGTAACGGAATCCAGCGGGACGGCGCCGGCGATACCGCGAACTATAGCCGACAACCCGGCTCGGCCTCAATGCCGGAGTATGATGGCGGCACGGATTTCATCGGGATTGCCGGGGAGGAACCGCATGAAACGATTGCTCATATTGGCGGCGGGCGCCCTGCTCGGGCCGCCCGCATTCGCCCAATCCGCCGCCGACTACTGCGCCAGAGCACGCGACCCGGCGCGCTGCGAAGCCCGTCAGGCAGCCCTGAAGAGTTGCGGCGAGAAGCGCGGCGCCGAAAAGCGGGCCTGCCTCGAAGCCGGCATCCCGCCGGTGGATTGCAGCAAGACACAACACCCGCAAGCCTGCCAGGCTGCGCAGGATGCCAAAGAAATTTGCAGGGGCATGACCGGCAAGGAACTGAAACAGTGCCTGCGCGAGGAACAAGGGCCAAAGAAGCGCAAGAAGCGCCGCTCGGGCGCAGGGGACGCCGCGCGCAACTAGCGCGGCCTGATCCTCATTACCCCTGGCGTTCCAGACCGGCCGCGTGTGGAATGCACGTGGACGGGTACGCTGTCGGCCCTACCCCGCTGCCCTCGCCAAGGGCACCACGTTCCAGATGGTCTTGGCGTACTGGGCGATGGTCCGGTCCGAAGAGAACTGGCCCATGCCCGCGACATTGAGAATGGCCTGTTTCATCCATGCCGTGCGGTCGCGATACAGTACCCCGACCTTCTCCTGGCAGGCGACGTAGGACTCATAGTCCGCCAGCAGCAGATAGTGATCGCCATGACTGGTCAGCGAGTCGAACACCGGCTTGAAGCGGTTGGCATCCTCGGGCGAGAAATAGCCGTCGCGGATCATGCCCAGCGTCTGCTTGAGTTCCGCATTGGCATCATAGTGAAACCATGGGTTGTAGCCCTCGGCACGCAACGCCGAGACTTCATCCGCGGTCAGGCCGAAGATGAAGATGTTTTCGGCGCCGACCTCGTTGCGTATTTCGACGTTGGCGCCGTCCAGCGTGCCGATGGTGAGCGCGCCATTCAGCGCCAGCTTCATGTTGCCCGTGCCCGAGGCTTCGGTGCCGGCGGTCGATATCTGCTCGGAAAGATCCGCCGCGGGAATCATGATCTCCGCGCTGGAAACATCGTAGTTGGGTATGAAAACCACCTTGAGCAGGCCGCGCACCAGCGGATCGTTGTTGACCACGTCCGCCACGTCGTTGATCAGGCGGATCACCAGCTTTGCCATGTAGTAGCCGGGCGCGGCCTTGCCGCCGAAGATCACGGTACGCGGCGTGGCGTCGGCCCCGGCGCGGATGCGGTTGTACAGTGTGATGACGTGCAACACGTTGAGCAGTTGCCGCTTGTATTCGTGAATACGCTTGATTTGCACGTCGAACAGGGAATCCGGATTGACCGTGACGCCGACCCGATCCGCGATCATGTGCGCCAGGCGAATCTTGTTGTCACGCTTCACGCGCACGAAGGCGTCGCGGAATGCGGAGTCACCGGCGAGCGGCGTCAGCCGCCGCAACTGGTCGAGATCCTTGAGCCAGTCCTTGCCGATATGGGTGGTAATCAGCTTCGACAGCGCCGGATTGGCCTGATTCAGCCAGCGGCGCGGCGTTACGCCATTGGTCATGTTGACGATCTTGTCCGGCCAATAGCGGTGGAAGTCGGCAAAGATGGTTTCCTTCATCAGGCGGGTATGGATTTCCGCCACGCCGTTGACCGCATGGCTGCCGACGATCGCCAGGTGCGCCATGCGGATGCGCTTGCCGTGCGACTCGTCGATCAGGGACATGCGCTGCCACAGGCCCGGATCACCCGGATACTGGCGCATCACGTCTTTCATGAAGTAGAAATTTATTTCGCAAATGATCTGCAGGGGGCGCGGCAGCAAGCGCTCGAACAGCGACATCGGCCAGGTTTCCAGCGCCTCCGGCATCAGGGTGTGGTTGGTGTAGGAGAAAACCCGCGTCGTGATGCCCCAGGCGCGCCACCAATCCATGTGGTGCTTGTCCACCAGGATGCGCATCAGTTCGGCGACGGCAATCGACGGATGGGTGTCGTTGAGCTGCACCGCGACCCGGTCCGGCAAACCGTCGAGCGGCTCGCCCGACTTGGCGTAACGGTCGAGAAGATCCTGCAAGGTGGCGGAAACGAAGAAATACTGCTGCTTGAGGCGAAGTTCGCGTCCCACCTCGGTGCTGTCGTCCGGATAGAGCACCTTGGACAGGTTCTCGGAATCATTCTTGTCTTCGACCGCGCGCATGTAGTCGCCCTGGTTGAAGGACTTGAGGTCGAAGTCGTGGCTCGATTTTGCCGCCCACAAGCGCATGTTGTTGACGGTGCCGGTGTCGTATCCGGGAATCGGATAGTCGTAGGCCATCGCCATCACGTCGTCGGTATCCACCCACTGGTGGCTCTTCTCGCCGCGTTCGTTGATGTACTCGACGACCCGGCCGTGGAACTTCACCGGGTAGAGCAGTTCCGGGCGCGGGAACTCCCAGGGATTGCCGTAACGCAGCCAGTTATCGGGACGTTCCACCTGCTGCCCGTCCACGATGCGCTGGTTGAACATGCCATATTCGAATCGGATACCGTAGCCGTAGCCCGGAACTCCCATGGTCGCCATCGAATCCAGGAAGCACGCAGCCAGCCGCCCCAGGCCGCCGTTGCCCAGGCCCGCATCGTGCTCCATCTCGCGGATGTTCTCGATGTCCAGCCCCATCGACGTCAGAGCCTCGCGGAGCTCTTTCTCGCAGCCCAGATTGAGCATGCCGTTCATCATGGTGCGGCCCATCAGGAATTCCATGGACAGGTAGTACACCCGCTTGCGGTCCTCCATGTAATAGCTGCGCATGGTTTCCATCCAGCGCTCGATCATGCGTTCGCGCAGCACCGCGGCGGCGCTGAAGAACCAGTCGCGAGGCGTGGCACTGATGATGTCCTTGCCGATCGAGTAGGTCAGGTGGTTGTACAGCGCGCGCCGAAGCGAAGGGGCGTCGAGCGTGGGATGGTCGAGTTCAGGCAAGGCTGGCGGCTTTTTCATGGAACGGTCTCTCGGACAAAACGGTCGCCCATAATACTCGTCAATTTAGGATTCAAGTAGTGGCTCGTTTTGCCCCGCTCGGGCGACTGCAGCCCCTTGCAGGGCCTTGCGCCAGCGCGCGGCCTTTTCCGCGAAGTCCATGCCGGCGTGGGCCGGGCTGGTCGAGGGCAGGATCAAGGCTTGCCAGCCCAGCGCCTCGACTGCACGAATGCGCCGTGCCGCCGTGCGGCCGTTGAAGCAGACTCGCCGCAACGCCGGCGCTGCGTTGTGCAGCGCCGCGAGATCGTTCGGCAGCGCCTCGCGGATCGCGCTGTCGAGGCTGCCGGCGCGCTCGCAGGAAGCGAACACATCCCAGATGCCGATACCCGCCGCCTGCGCCGCAGCAATGCGCGCCGGGTAGTCCATCTCCTTCAGCGGCTGCCCGAGCACGGCACTGAGGATGCGCCAGAACTGGTTTTGCGGGTGCGCGTAGTACTGCTGCGCGGCGAGCGAAGCCGCAGACGGAAACGAGCCCAGGATCAGCACCCGGGCTCGTGAGTCGATGACGGGAGGCAGGCCCGTCAGCCGGACTGCTTCAGGAACCGCTCATCTCCAGCATCAACTGGTTCATGCGCTTGACGAAGGTCGCCGGGTCGTCGAGCTGGCCGCCTTCGGCCAGCAGGGCCTGGTCGAACAGCACCGCGCACCAGTCGTCGAACCTCTTCTCTTCGTACTTGAGGCGCAGCACGACCGGATGATGCGGGTTGATTTCGAGGATCGGCTTCGACGGCGGCGCCTTCTGCCCGGCGGCCTTGAGGATGCGCGCCAGGTTGCCCGAGACATCGTGCTCGTCCGCCACCAGGCAGGCCGGGCTGTCCGTCAGGCGGTGCGTGACGCGCACTTCCTTGGCCCGCTCGCCGAGGCTCTTGGCGATCTTCTCGGTGAGATCCTTGAACTCGCCGGCGGCCGATTCCTGTTCCTTCTTCTCGGCTTCGTCCTCCAGCTTGCCCAGATCCAGGCCGCCTTTGGCCACCGAGACCAACTGCTTGCCTTCGAATTCGGTCAGGTGCGACACCACCCACTCGTCGACGCGGTCGGAGAGCAGGATGACCTCGATGCCCTTTTTGCGGAAGACCTCCAGGTGCGGGCTGTTCTTCGCCGCGTTGAACGTTTCGGCCGTGACGTAGTAGATCTTTTCCTGCTCTGGCTTCATGCGGCCGATGTAGCCGGCCAGCGAGACGGTCTCGTCGGGCGTGTCGGCCTGCGTCGTGGCGAAGCGCAGCAGCGCGGCGATCTTGTCCTTGTTGGCATGGTCCTCGCCCATGCCTTCCTTGAGCACCTTGCCGAATTCGCCCCAGAACTTCGCGTACCTTTCCTTCTGCGCCGCGTCCTCGCTGTTGGCCAGGTCGGCCAGCATGCCCAGAACCTTCTTGGTGCAGCCGTTGCGGATCGACTCGATGTCCTTCGATTCCTGGAGGATCTCGCGCGAGATGTTCAGCGGCAGATCGTTGGAATCGACCACGCCCCGCACGAAGCGCAAATACAGCGGCATCAACTGCTCGGCGTCGTCCATGATGAACACGCGCCGCACGTAGAGCTTGACGCCGTGGCGGGCATTGCGGTCCCACAAATCGAAGGGCGCACGCGCCGGCACGTAGAGCAGTTGCGTGTATTCGGTCTTGCCCTCGACGCGGGCATGGGTCCACGTCAGCGGGTCTTCGAAATCGTGGCCGACGTGCTTGTAGAACTCCTTGTACTGCTCGTCGGTGATCTCGTTCTTGGAACGGGCCCAGAGCGCGGAAGCCTGGTTGACGGTCTCGTCCTCGTCGGTGGCGACCTGCTTCTTCTGCTCTTCATCCCACTTCTCGCCCTTCATCACGATGGGCTGCACGATGTGGTCGGAGTACTTGCGGATGATGGATTTCAGCTTCCAGGAGGATAGCAGGTCGTCCTCGCCTTCCTTGAGGTGCAGGGTGATTTCGGTGCCGCGCGCGGCGCGGTCGGCCATCTCGATGGTGAATTCGCCCGTACCCTCCGACTCCCAGCGCACGCCCTGGTTCGGCTCGGCGCCGGCGCGGCGGGTCAGCACGGTCACTCGGTCGGCGACGATGAACGAGGAGTAGAAGCCGACGCCGAACTGGCCGATCAGGCTGGCGTCCTTCTGCTGGTCGCCCGAGAGCTGCGAGAAGAACTCGCGGGTGCCGGACTTGGCGATGGTTCCCAGGTTAGTGATCACTTCCTCGCGGCTCATGCCGACGCCGTTGTCGGAAATGGTCAGAGTCCTGGCATCCTGGTCGAACGCGACGCGAATCTTGAAATCCGAATCGCCCTCGAACAGCCCGGCATTGTGCAGCGCCTCGAAGCGCAGCTTGTCGCAGGCATCCGAAGCATTGGAAATCAGCTCCCGGAGGAAGATCTCGCGGTTCGAATACAGCGAGTGGATCATCAACTGCAGGAGTTGCTTGACCTCGGTCTGGAAGCCTAGGGTTTCGCGCGAGGGCTGCGCGGTTTGGGTGTCAGTAGTCATCGAAATTCCCCTTGGAACAACGGTAAAGCGTTTGATATGGGGACGCTCGAGCCGGTTTCAAGGGACGGGACTGGCTGCCGGGCCAGGCCAAAACAAGCGGCGGATCTGACACATGCCTAGGGTCTGTTCTCATTCAGTCGGCGGATCGCGTTGCGTCCCAATCCGGATGGATGCAAGGCGGAGGGCGCTGGCAATGGTTGTTCCATTGCCAAGCCCGACAACGCCGCAGACGCCGGATTGGGGCGCAACCCGAAGGGAAGGGGGCGAATCGGGCGCATTGCGGCGTTGCTTCCTCCTCGTTGGGGATCGGCCCAACCGCGTCGGTCGCGCCTTGCACTGCGCCCGATTCGCCCCCTTCGCGACCGTCGCCTGAATGAGAACAGACCCTAGCGATTTCGTAGCCCCTGCAAGGATTTCGATGCCAATGTGGAATTCGTCACGGGTGACACACCTGGAGTTTGGTAGATTGGCAACACGTGGCGTCGCCGAAGTTTGGGCGGCCGCGTGGCAAAACCGGTGAAAGCCGGTGACGCAAAGCTAGAGGGGCTAAAGAACGGTATGTTCAACGCTTGCCAGCTGCCGTGTCTGCAAAGATCCGTCAACGTCACCCGCATGACCGGCACTCTCAATCCGATTCAGGAGTGTCATCATGAAAACAGTCTGTGAAAAATGGCTCGCGGCGCACGCGATTGCCGCTTGCCTCTCGTGCTTCGCATTTTCACCAATCGCCCGCGCCGGGTCCAGCGACGGACAGGTGATCCGCGGCAATCCGGCAGCATCTGTCCTTGCAGCAACCGTCGAGTCCGGTGGCGCCGAGCAGTTGGCCAGGGGAAACGCCGCGTATGCGCGCGGCGACTATGCAGAGGCCTTTCGGCTCTACCGAAACATCGGGGTTCTCGGAATATCGGAAGCTCACTATCGTCTCGGGCTCATGTATCTCGATGGGGTAGGTACGCGCAAAAGCATTCGGCAGGCCGAATACTGGCTGAAGCTGGCGGCCTCGGAGAATCATCCCGGGGCGGCGGCAGCGCTTTCATCCCTGAGGGCAATCCGAGAAAATGGTTGAGTCGATCCTTGGAAAGGAACATCGAATGCGTGGAGTGATCCTGTTGATGCTGCTGGCCACGGCGAGTTGGCCGGCGATGGCCGAGCAAATGGTGTGGAAGGTTGTATCATCCAGCGGCATGGTATCGGCAACTGTCTACAACGACCTGAAGGCTTGCAGGAAGGCGCTTGCGAAGTACAAGACCGGCTCCACTTGTCTGGCGGTGCCGGTGAAGAAGGACTGAGCGCGGCCGACCGCAAACCCGGTACCCGGTGTCCTTGGGCAGCTTCCTGCTGCCGCAGTTGCCGCATCTGCAGGAGGACTGATCATGGCCGTGACCGACCCGCTGCAAGTCGCCGACGCCGTCCGCAAGGCCTGCGTGCTGGCCGCGCTCGACGGCTACCAACGCGCGCAGATTGCCGGCCTGTGCCAGGAAGGCGCGTGGGAATGCAGCACACGGCCCTTCATGCCGGCGTCGCAGGGCAAGTTATTGACCCTTGAGCACAGGTCGTCGGTTTCGTGCGGGCATCCCCATGAGCCGGCCATGATTTGTCCAGGTTACATCGTCAACGTCAGCCCGCCATCCACGACGAAAATCTGTCCGGTGGCATAACGGCTGCGCAGCAGGCCGAGCATGGCCTCGACGCAGTCGCCGGGCGTCGCGGAGCGCTTCAGCGGCGCCCTGGCCTTGACGGCCTCGTGCTGGGCCTGCCAGTCTTTTGTCCATGGGGTTTCCACCAGGCCGGGGGCGACGGCATTGACCCGCACCGGCGCGCAGGACTTGGCCAGAAGACGGGTCATCTGGTTCAGCGCCGCCTTGGCCATCGAGTAGGCAATCGAACTGCCTACCGGCCGCACACCGGCGATCGAGGTGATGTTGATGACGTTGCCGTCGTCGCTTTGCATCAGGTGCGGCATTGCCGCCTTGGTCAGCAGCCAGGTGCCGGTGACGTTGATGTCGAAGGTCTTGCTGAATATCTCGTCGGTCAGCGCCGCCAGGTCATGGTGCGGCACCACCGTCGTCCAGCCGGCGTTGTTCACCAGGATGTCGAGCCTGCCGAAGCGCGCAACGGTCGCGGCCAGCAGCCGCTCGCCCGCCGCCTTGTCGCTGATGTCGGCCTGCACGTAGAGTGCTTCGCTGCCAAGTTCCGCAGCGATCCGGGCACCGGCTTCGACCGAGTTCGCCGAGTTGATCACCACCGATGCGCCGAGTGCCGACAGCCGCCGCGCGATGGCTTCGCCGATGCCGCTGCTCGATCCCGTGACGAGAGCCACTTTTCCTGAATACTCGCTCATCCGTTTCTCCTTGCGTGGTATCGGGTGCCCGCTCAGCCTGTCAGCTTGCGGTAGATTTCCGCGATCTTCCGCGGCAGCTTCTTCGCATCGTCGATCACCGAATAATGCGCCGGCCCATAGAGCTGCGGCAGGTAGTCGGCGCCGTGACGGTCGATGGTAACGCAATAGCTGCGGATGCCCTTCTCGCGCGCTTCGAGCAGCGCGCGGCGGGTATCTTCGATGCCGTAGCGGCCACGGTATTCGTCGCCGTAGTCGTCGGGGCGGCCGTCGGAGAGCGTCACCAGCAGCTTGTGGCGGGTATTCTGCCGCTGCAGCAGGCCGGACAGATGGCGCACCGCGACGCCCATGCGCGTGTAGTCCCTTGCCTCGATGCCGGCGATGCGCTGGCGGGTGCCCGCGTCATAGCGGTCGGCAAAGCGCTTCACCGGATAGATGTCGCAGTGGGTGCGCGTCCAGCCGGAGAAGCCGTAGATGGCGTAACTGTCGCCCAGCGCTTCGATCGCCTCGCACAACAGCACCAGCGACTCGCGCTCGGCGTCATTGACCCAGCCCTTGGTCGATCCGCTCATGTCGACCATGAACATCACGGCCAGGGAACGCTCGATGCGGCGACGGTGGATGAACAGGCGCGGCGAGGGCTCGGCGCCGCTCATGCGGTCCGCGCGCGCTTCGACCTGCGCATCGAGGTCGATTTCCTCGCCGTCGAACTGGCGCCGCTGCGGCTTGTCCTCGCCGCGCAGGGCCTCGAAGCGGCGCCGGATGCTGCGAATCAGGTGGGCGTGGCGGCTGCGCACTTCGTCGACCCAAGCGTGGTCGCCGACCGGCGCTTTCATTTCATACAGATGGCACCAGCCGTGTCGCCAGGATCCGCGCCGGTAGTCCCACTCGTCATAGAAGGCGTCGGGCTGGGTGGTGCAGGTGACGGCACCCGATTCGTTGGCGCCGGAGACCGGTTGCCAGGCGCCGGGGCCGGCGGCGTGCAGAACCTCGCGCCGGATCTCGCCGAGGTCCTGGATCAGGGATTTGGCCGCGGCGCGGGCATCGAGCGGCAGAGCAACCAGATCGGCCTGCGGCTCGGCCAGTTGCCCCTCGCCTTCGGCGGCCAGCGGCGGGTAGTCGGAGTTGTCGGCCGCGCCTGCCTTGGTATCACCCGCCGCAATCACATTGACCACGCGGCGCACCACGGCCAGCTCGCGGGCGATGTGCGCGGCGCGCACGCGACGGGCGGCAACCGGGTCCAAGGCACCGATGTGCGGAAAACTCGGCGCGTCGCCGGCGCCGACTGGTCTGATGTCGGCCATGCAGGCGAGGCTGTCGGCCGCGCTCGCTTGCGCTGGCGCCAGCCTCGCGGCCGCGGCGGCCAGCTCCGGCGGCCACGGCCAGCGCAAGCCGGCGATCTCCAGCGCCAGTCCGGGCAGTTCGCGGGCAATGCAGGCTTCGAGCCGCATCGCCTCGAACAGCGCAAGCCAACGCAGCGCGCGCTCGCGGTTGGGCCAGAGTCCGAGTTCCGGCTCGGGGTCGATGTTGAAACTGCCGAAGCGCGTCTGCGCCCACAGCAGCGCCGCGATGGCCTTGTACAGGCTGCGGTTGCCGGCGGCGTCGGCGGCGACCTCCAACCGTTCCGGCAGCCAAAGGGTCTCCGTGTCGGTCCACGCCCTGGGGCCGCTGGCGAGCTTGAGCGGCCGGCCGTCGAGGGCATGCAGAAAGCGCGAAAGGCGCCCCTCGATGGCGGCAAAGGCGATGCCTTCCTGCGAATGCGGCGAGCGTGACTGGTGCGCGTCGGCGAATTCGGTCAGGACGCGGCGGGCGGCGGCCAGGCCGCTGCGATCAAAGGCGTCGAGCCCGGCGCGTACCCAGTCGTCGAGTTGCGAACCAAGGTTCGCCGCCTGCGCCGCGGCGAGCGAGGCAATCAGCCAGCCGAGATCACCCGATGTGTGGGCCGCCACACCCGCCCAGTGCAGCACACGCTCCTGCATTTCACGCGGCAGGGTTTCGAGCAGCGCTACCGGCTCTTCGGCCGAACGCTGGCGCAGCGAGAGCAACAGCAGTTCATCAAGGCGCGCTTCGAGTTCGTGAGCGAAGAGCTTGCGTTCGCTCATGACGGTTCAGAACACCGCGCAAATCAGGTCATCGAGTGCATCGCGGGTATCGGCTTCATCGGCCAGCGGACGGGCGATCGCGGCGGTGCAGGCGATCTCCGGCGCCATGCCGCCGGCAATCAGTTGCGCGGCGTGCACCAGCAGCCGCGTGCCGGCGCCTTCATCGAGCCCGGCGCCCTTGAGCTTGCGCGTCAGGCCGCCGAGCTTGACCAGCTTCTGCGCGGTGGCCTCGTCGACACCGCCTTCATGGGCGACGATGCGCGCTTCGGTCGCGGCTTCCGGATAGTCGAAATCCAGCGCCACGAAGCGCTGCCGCGTGCTCGGCTTCATCTCCTTCAGCACGCTCTGGTAGCCGGGGTTGTAGGAAATCACCAGCATGAAATCGGGCGGCGCCTCTATGTACTCACCGTGCTTTTCGACCGGCAGCGCGCGCCGTGAATCGGTCAGCGGATGGATTGCCACCGTGGTGTCCTTGCGCGCCTCGACGATTTCGTCGAGATAGCAGATGGCACCGGCACGCACCGCGGCCGTGAGCGGACCGTCCATCCAGACGGTTTCATCGCCGACGATCAGGTAGCGCCCGACCAGGTCGGCGGTAGTCAGGTCGTCGTGGCAGGCCACCGTCACCAGCGGCCGCTTCAGCCGCCACGCCATGTGCTCGACGAAGCGCGTCTTGCCGCAGCCGGTGGGTCCCTTCAGCATTACCGGCAGGCAGCTTCTGGCAGCGGCCCCGAACACCGCGAGTTCGTCGCCTGTGGCGTGGTAGTACGGCTCGCGTTCGATGCGCACCAGCGGTGTCGCGAGCTTGCGGACATCGACGCGGGCATCGGCCCGAAGGCTTGGGTTGGCGGTATCCACGAGATTATTTCTGCTTGGCTTCCCTGGCCTGTTTGGCTTCGTCCGCCATGCGCTTCTTCATCTCGCGCAGCCGGGCATCCACCTGCGACTGCTCGTAGAAATTGCCGTCGCCGGACTTTTGCGCCAGATCCAGTTGCTCCACCGCCGCCGGCACCTGGCCCTGCAAGGCATAGGCCTCGGCCTGCGCGCGATGCTGCTGCAGGCGTTTGCCGAGCACGGAATAGGTCTTGGCCTGCAGCACATGCATCCGCGCGTCCGCAGGGTAGTTGAGCAAGTCGTCTTCGGTGAACCTGATCGCTTCCTGCGGCAAGCGCGCGGCCAGCAAGGCTTCGACGAGGCCGTAGGCGATCGCGCGTTCCTGCGGGTAGCGCGGTTGCGCGGCGCGCAGGATGGCGACCGCAGCCGGGGCATCGCCCTGCTTCAGGCGCAGTTGCGCGGCCAGGGTTTCGATCATCGGCGACACCGACTTCAACCGCCGCAATTCGCCCAGCTCTTTTTCGGCCGCGGGAAAATTGCCGTCGCGCAGCCGCGCCTGGGCCAGTCCGTAGCGCATGGCGGTTTCGCTGCCGGCAAAGCTGCGGTCCCTGAGGCGGGTTTCGAATTCCGTCACCGCATCGCGCGAGGTGCCTTCCTGCGCCCGCAACTTGGCGCGCACCAACTGGAATTCGAGCGAATCGGGCACCTGCTTGTAAGGCCGCCCCTGGATCCGGTTGCCCATGTCGGCCAGGCGCTCGGTGGTCAAGGGGTGGGTGCGCAAATAGCCGGGAGCATTGTTTTCGTAAAGACGGCCTGATTTTTGCAGGCGCTCGAAGAAGCTGCCCATGCCGCGAATATCGAAGCCGGAGCGCTCCAGCAGGCCCAGGCCGAGGCGATCCGCCTCGCGTTCGAAATCCCGCGAATAGTTCAACTGGTTCTGGACCGCCACCCCCTGCCCGGCCATGGCCGCGCCCATCGCAAGGTCGGGACTGCTGCGCGCGGCGAGGATTGCCACGGCCAGTGCCAGCAGGCTGGTCACCTGCCCCTGCCCCGACTTGCTGATCAGGCGCGCCATATGGTGCTGGGTGACGTGGGAAATTTCGTGCGCCAGCACCGAGGCGAGTTCCGACTCGCTTGCCGCCGCGAGTATCAATCCGCTATGCACGCCGATGTAACCGCCGGGCATGGCAAAGGCATTGAGCGTCGGGTCGCGCAATGCGAAGAATTCAAAATCCTGGCGTGATTCCTCGCTCTGCGCGGACAGGCGGTTGCCCACCCGGTTGAGATAGGCGCTGACCTCCGGATCGTCCAGCCAGGCCGGATCGCGGCGAATCTCCAGCATCACCGATTCGCCGATGCGGCGTTCCGTCGCCGGCGAAAATTCGCCCTGGGCCACTTCCCCCAGGTCGGGCAGGCCTTCCGCCACCGACAGCGGCGTCACCGAGAGGATGGCGAGACCCAGGATCAGAGCGCAGCTGAGCGGATGCTGTTTCATCCCGCTATGATAGCGGCTTGGCAAAAACCAGTTGTGACAGGGTATTTGATGAATCCACCGCGCAAACCAGCGGCCAAGCCTCCCGGCGCGCCGCTGACCCACTTCGATGCCGGCGGCCAGGCGCACATGGTCGACGTCGGCGCCAAGGTCGAAACCACCCGCGTAGCCCGTGCCCGGGGCCGCATCCGCATGGCGCCGGGCACCTTCGCCCTGATCAAGAGCGGCAAGGCGAAGAAAGGTGACGTGCTGGGCATCGCACGCATCGCCGCGATTCAGGCCAGTAAACGCACCTCCGACCTGATCCCGTTGTGCCACCCCATCGCACTTACTCGCGTCGCGGCGGAATTCACGCTCGACGCCAGACGCCATTGCGTGACGCTGGAAGTCACCGCGGAAACCGTCGGCCGCACCGGCGTCGAAATGGAGGCGCTCACCGCGGTTGCGGTCGGCCTGCTGACCATCTATGACATGTGCAAAGCCGCTGATCGCGGCATGATCATTGAAGACATTCGCCTGCTGGAAAAGGCCGGCGGCAAATCGGGACACTGGACAACAGATGACGACAAATAGCTCGCAACGCGCCGTGGCATGGTGGCTGTTCGCCTGCTGCGCGATGGTTTTCCTGACGATGGTGGTCGGCGGCGTCACGCGCCTGACGCATTCGGGGCTTTCCATCGTCGAGTGGAAGCCGTTGATCGGCGCCCTGCCACCGCTTTCCCACGCAGACTGGCTTGATCTCTTCGCCAAGTACCAGCAGACGCCGGAGTTCATCAAGCGCAATCACGACATGACGCTCGACGGCTTCCAGTTCATCTTCTGGTGGGAATGGGCACACCGCCTCATCGGCCGGCTGATCGGCGTGGTGTTCTTCCTGCCCTATGTCTGGTTCCTCGTCCGCGGCCAGTTACGCGGCGCGCTGGCAGGCAAGGTGTTCGGCTTCTTCATCCTCGGCGGCCTGCAGGGCGCGATGGGCTGGTACATGGTCAAGAGCGGGCTGGTGGATGATCCGCGCGTCTCGCAATACCGGCTGGCGGCGCACCTGGGACTGGCCTTCCTGATCTTCGGGCTGATGGGCTGGACCGGGCTGGACCTGCTGCGGCAACGGTCTTCCACACCAACCGCGACTTTCACGCAACGCCTCGGCAACTGGCTGGTGGCGCTGGTGTTCATCATGGTGTTGTCGGGCGCGCTGGTCGCGGGCATCCACGCCGGACTGGCCTACAACACCTTCCCGCTGATGAACGGCGATTTCGTGCCGCCCGAGATCTTGATGGTCGAACCGCTGTGGCTGAACTTCTTCACCAACATGGCGACCGTGCAATTCGACCATCGCCTGATCGCGTGGCTGCTGATGGGGCTGATCCCATGGTTTGCCTGGCGCATCTGGCGCGAGACACCCGCGGCGCGGCCCGCTGCCGTGGCGCTGACGCTCTGGCTGGCGGTGCAGGTGGGCCTCGGCATCGCCACGCTGCTGCTGCAGGTGCCCGTGGCGCTGGGTGCGGCGCATCAGGCTGGCGCCATGGTGCTGTTCGGGCTGCTGTTGTGGGCCAACCACTCGATTCGCCGCACCTGAGCCATCCGGCTTGACCGTAGCCGCAAAGTCCGGGCCTGTCTCATCCGACGGACATGGCTGAACTACCGATCGGCCCGAATTGTGCGTTGGCTTGATCAAAGGAGAGAAAACATGGGTGAACGTATCGAAGTCGGCCTTCCCGACAAGCTGAAACTAGACCGCCGTGGTTCCGAATTCGAGATAGTGCGCACCTGGTTCGGGTCGCAGGTGCTGTTCATGACGGTTTTTGCCGTGTTCTGGGATGGCTTCCTCTACTCCTGGTATTCGAAGCTCGGGGAGTTCAAGGGCGGAATGGATTCGGTGATCTTCTACTTCCCCATGATCCACGTGGCGGCCGGCATCGGCATTACCTATTACGTGTTGTGTGGCTGGCTGAACCGCACCCGCATCACCGTCGGTCGTGGCAAGGTCTCGGTGCGGCATGGTCCACTGCCGTGGTTCGGCAACCTTGACATGGATTCCTCGGCGCTCGAGCAGTTGTACGTCAAGGAAGTTATTTCCAGTTCGCGCAACGGCAACACAGTGCGCTACGACCTCAATGCCCTGACCCGCGACGGGCGCAGCATCAGGTTTGCCGGTGGCCTGGAGAACAGCGACCAGGCCCTGTACATCGAGCAGGAAATCGAGAAGTTCCTCGGCATCAAGGACGGCCAGGTCAAGGGGGAGTACTCCGAATAGCCGTTTATTCGTAACGGACTTCGATCACGTCGAGTTCGCGCAATCCCCCTGGACTGTCGAAGCGCACCGTGTCGCCTTCGCGCGCCTTGAGCAGCGCCCGCGCCAGCGGCGATATCCAACTGATGCGGCCCTCCAGCGCATTCGCCTCGTCGATGCCGACGATCTGGTAGCTTGCCTCCTCGCCATCCGCATCGCAGACAGTGACGGTGGCGGCGAAAAACACCTGATCGCGGTTCTGTTGCTCGGCCGGATCGACGATCACGGCGGACTCCAGGCGCTTGGTCAGGAAACGAATGCGCCGGTCGATTTCCCGCAGTCGCTTCTTGCCATAGATGTAATCGCCATTTTCCGAGCGGTCGCCGTTGCCGGCGGCCCAGGACACGACCTGCACCATGGCCGGACGCTCGACCTTCACAAGATGCTCGAATTCGGCGCGCAGTTGCGCATGACCGCGCACCGTCATGTAGTTCCTGGTGCCGACCGGCAGGTGCGACTCGGGCGCATCGTCCTCGTCGGCATCTTCGGATTCCTTGACAAAAGCCTTGTTCATCTTGTGGAAACGACCCGCAAATATTGATGCTAGCATCCAAAATATCATGAATGCTCCTGCCCAGCGCCAGCTCTCGACCGTGCTCGCCTATGCCGCGCTGATCGTCTGCGTGGCTATGGGCATCCGCCACAGCTTCGGCCTGTTCCTGACGCCGATGAGCATGGAGCATCAGTGGAGCCGCGAGGTGTTCTCCTTCGCCCTCGCCCTGCAAAACCTGATGTGGGGCGCCAGCCAGCCCTTCGCCGGCTGGCTGGCGGACCGCTTCGGCGCACGCCGCGTGCTGTGGAGCGCCAGCGCGCTGTATGCGCTGGGACTGCTCGGCATGGCTTACTCCACCACCGGCACAGGGCTCGCCGCCAGCGCCGGCCTGATGATCGGCGCGGCGCAGAGCGGGTGCACCTACAGCGTGGTATTCGCCGCCATGGGCCGCCTGGTGCCCGACGCCAAACGCGGCTGGGCAATGGGGGTGGTGGCCGCTGCCGGCTCTTTCGGCCAGTTCCTGATGATCCCGGTCGCCTCCGGCCTGATCGCCGGAATGGGCTGGTTCGGCACCCTGCTGATTTTTGCCGCCGGCGGCCTGCTGATCGTTCCGCTGGGCAGCGCGCTGACCAGAGGGCTGGCCGCCGGCGCCGGCGGCATGGGCCAGACGGCGCGCGAGGCGCTGGGCGAAGCGATGCGCGAGCGTGGCTTCGTGCTGCTGATCGCCGGCTATTTCGTCTGCGGCTTCCAGGTGGTGTTCATCGGCGTGCATTTCCCGAGCTACCTGATCGACAAGGGCATGGGCGCTGCAACGGGCATGACGGCGCTGGCGCTGATCGGCCTGTTCAACGTGTTCGGCAGCTACAGCGCCGGCCACCTGGGCAACCACTGGCCCAAGCGCCATGTGCTGGCCAGCATCTACGCCGCCCGCAGCGTGGTCATCGGCCTGTTCCTCTGGGCGCCGCTGACCGCCGCCAGCGTCTATCTGTTTTCCGCGGCCATGGGCCTGCTCTGGCTGTCTACCGTGCCGCTGACCAACGCCATCGTCGCCCAGGTGTTCGGCGTGCGCTACCTGGGGATGCTTTCCGGACTGGTCTTCTTCAGTCACCAGGTCGGCAGCTTCCTCGGCGTCTGGCTCGGCGGCAAGCTGTTCGACGCCACCGGGTCCTATGACACGGTGTGGGGCATCTGCATCCTGCTCGGCGTGCTGTCGGCCTTGATCCACCTGCCGATCGATGAACGCGGCCTGGAACAGCGACGGCTGGCCACGGCGGGCTGAATTTTCAGTCGCATTGGGACTAAACCGGCCGGTTGTGGGGCTATTTTGTCGTTTCTCGCGCCTTGAAACAGGATAGATTGTCGGCATGAGATCGAGCATGCCCGACGACAAGTCGCCACAACAGACTTGCCCATTGACCACTGATCAAGCGCTCCAGCAGGCCGTCGCCCGCCACCAGACCGGCCAGTTGCAGGAAGCGGAGGAACTCTACCGCGCCGTGCTGGAAACCCATCCGGATCATCCGGAGGCAAACCACAACATGGGAGTGTTGACCCGGCAGACGAAGCAGGCTGCGGACGGGCTGCCGTATTTCCTGGCCGCACTGGAAGCGGACCCTACGCGCGGGCAATACTGGCGGAGCTACATCGAAGCCCTGATCGAGGCGGATCAGACGCAGGACGCGAGGCAGATGATTGCACTCGCCCGGCAGCAGGGATTGCAGGGCGATGAGGTCACCGCACTGGCCCTGCGTCTGGAAGCTGCTTTACAGGCCATGGATCAAGCGGCTGCGGAACATCAGGACGCGATCCATCAATCGCGGAAGGATGCGTGGCCCGATCCAAAGGAGATAGATTCACTCGTGGCTCTGTTCACCGCGGGACGGCTCGAAGAAGCGGCAAGCGTTGCGCAAGACATGACGGTGCGCTTCCCTGCACACGAGTTCGGCTGGAAGGCCCTCGGGGCGGTGTTCAAGCAGTTGGGGCGCAGTGCCGATGCGCTGGCGCCCATGCAAAAAGCGGCAGTCCTGGCGCCACGCGACGTCGAGGCCCATTACAACCTGGGTGCGACGCTGCAGAATCTGGGGCGGCTCGACGAGGCCGAAGCGAGCTATCGCCGTGCGCTGCAGATCAACCCGGATTACGCAGATGCGCACAGCAACCTCGGCGTCACGCTACAGGACCTGGGACGGCTGGACGAGGCGGAGGCCAGCTATCGGCGGACGCTGCAGATCAAGCCGGATAGCGCCAAGGCGCACAGCAACCTGGGCGTCATACTGCAGGAACTGGGACGGCTCGACGAGGCCGAGGCCAGCCACCGGCGGGCACTACAGGTCAGCCCGGATAACGCCGACGCGCACAGCAACCTGGGCAACGCCCTCAAGGCGCTGGGCCGGCCCGACGATGCCGAAGCCAGTTACCGCAAGGCAATACAGATCAACCCGGATTTCGCCGACGCGCATTACAACCTGGGCAGCGTTCTCCAGGAGCTGGGCCGACTTGAAGAAGCCGAGGCCAGCTTCAGACGGGCGCTGGAGCTGAAACCGGATTACGCTACGGCGCATTACAACCTGGGCAACACGCTCAAGAAACTCGGGCGTCTGGACGAGGCTGAAGCCGAGTACAGGCATGTGCTGGCACTCACCCCCGATTTCCCTGACGCGCATAACAACCTGGGCAGCACGCTGAAGGAGTCGGGCCGGCTGGACGAGGCCGAGGTCAGCCTGCGACGGGCACTGCAAATCAAACCGGATTACGCCGAGGCGCACTACAACCTGGGCAATACCCTCAAGGAACTGGGGCGGCCGGATGAGGCCGAAGCCAGCTACCGGCGGGCGCTGCAGATCAAACCGGAATTCACCGAGGCGCACAGCAACCTGGGCGCCACGCTGCAAGAGTTGGGCCGGCTGATCGAGGCCGAAGCCAGCTACCGGCGGGCGCTGCAAATCGATCCGGATTACGCCAAGGCGCACAGCAACCTGGGCGCCGCCCTGCATGAACAGGGCCGGCGTGCCGAAGCCGAAGCCTGCTGTCGCCGGGCAATCGAACTTGCGCCGGAGTACGCTCCCGCCCACCAGAATCTGGCGATTGTATTGGCCTATCTCTCGGACTTCGATGAAGTGGTTGCCGAGAGCAACCTGGCCTTGCATCTCAAGTCCGACGCTGCGGTCGATTGGGAACAACGGCTGTATATCTACTCCTATCACCCCGATCTCAGCGCCGAGGAAATCTACGCAGAATTCGTGCGTTGGGGCGATCGCTTTGCCGATCCGGTTGTGGACTTCAGCGCTCACGACCGCACACCGGGTCGTCGCCTGCGGGTAGCTTATGTCTCTCCCGATTTTCGGGGTCACACCTCGCGCTTCTTCTTCTGGCCGCTGTTTGCCAACCACGACCATGAGGTCGTCGAGCTTTACGCCTACTCCAATGTCAAGACCGAGGATGATGAGACCCGGAAGTTCAAGGGGCTGTTCGAGCATTGGCGCGACATCAGGGGGGTGGCGGACGGCGATGTGGCGCGGATGATCCGCGAGGACGGCATCGACATCCTGGTCGATGGCTGCAGTCACATGCGGGATGACCGTCTGGGCGTGTTTACCCTGAAGCCGGCACCGATACAGGTCACCTGGCTCGGTGCTGCCTGGACCACCGGCCTGAAGATGATTGACTACGCACTGATCGACCCGTACATGGCTCCTGAAGGGACCTTGACCAGAGAGACCATCGTCCGGCTGCCGCATTGCTTTGTAGCCTACCGGCCACCGGGGGAAACGGCCGAGATTGCCGCAGCCCCCAGCCTGAGAAACGGCCACGTCACCTTCGGCTACTCGGGCCGGACCGAACGATTGAACCACCATACCTTCCGCGTCTGGGGAGAAATCCTGCGGCAAAACCCGGCGGCGCGGCTGATCCTCGACTTCCATTCGTTCGCCGATCCGCCCACCCAGGAGCATTACCGGCAGTTCATGCTCCGCCACGGGATGAATCCTGGCCAGGTGATCATGCGCAGAAGTGCCAACATCTTTGCCGGCCTCAATGACATCGACATCCTGCTGGACAGCTTCCCGCACAGCGGCGGGACCATGTTGTTCGATGCGCTGTGGATGGGCGTACCGGTATTGACCCTGGCCAGCCGCCCGCCGGTAGGACGAATCGGCACCAGCCTGATGATCAACCTCGGTTTGCCCGACTGGGTGGCGCAAAGCCATGAGGAATATATCGCCAAGGCAGCCAGCCTGGCCCGCGACGTTCAGGCCCTTGCAAGACTTCGTGCCGGCATGCGGCAACGGATGCAGAACTCGCCGTTGATGGATGGGCCGGGCTTTGCCCGCGGGGTGGAAACAGCCTATCGCGAAATGTATGAAAAATGGGTCGGACAATCCGCCGGGGAAATCCCCAGTGGCTGATCAGGGGCCAGGAAGACCGGAGGTATTTTGATGCAGGCCGTTATCCTCGCGGGTGGGCTCGGCACCCGAATTTCAGAAGAAACATACCTCAAACCCAAGCCGATGATTGAAATCGGCGGCAAGCCGATTTTGTGGCACATCCTCAAGATGTATTCCGCCCATGGTGTCAACGATTTCATCATCTGCTGTGGCTACCGGGGCTACCTGATCAAGGAGTATTTCGCCAACTACTTCCTGCATATGTCGGACGTGACCTTCGACATGGCCAGGAACCGCATGGAAGTCCATCAGGAGCACGCAGAGCAGTGGAAAGTGACGCTGGTCGATACCGGTGACGACACCATGACCGGCGGGCGACTGAAACGTGTGGCCGACTACCTGAAGGACCACGAGGAGTTCTGCTTTACCTATGGCGACGGGGTCGCGGATGTGGATATCACTGCTGCCATTGCATTCCACAGGGCCCATCGCAAGCTGGCTACCGTAACTGCTGTGCAGCCGCCGGGACGTTACGGTTCGCTGGCGCTGGAAGGTGATGCGGTGCGCGGATTTGTCGAGAAGCCCAGCGGTGACGGCGGCTGGATCAATGGCGGGTTCTTCGTGCTCTCGCCGAAGGTGATCGACACCATCGATGGTGATCAGACGAGTTGGGAACTCGAGCCAATGGCGAAACTGGCAGCCGACAACCAGTTGCGAGCCTTTGAGCACACCGGCTTCTGGCAGCCGATGGACACCCTCCGCGAAAGGAATCTGCTGGAATCGCTGTGGGAGTCTGGCAAGGCGCCGTGGAAGGTCTGGTGATGCCAGGGGACAAGGAGTTCTGGCGCGGCAAACGCGTGTTGCTCACCGGTCACACAGGCTTCAAGGGCGGCTGGCTGGCGATCTGGCTGCAGCGTCTGGGCGCTGTGGTCACCGGCGTGGCCTTGCCGCCGACCACGACCCCGAACCTGTTTGCGCTGGCCCGTGTGTCCGACGGCATGGACAGCCGGTTGCAGGACATCCGCGATGCGGCGCCGTTGCGAGCCACCGTGCATGCGGCGCGGCCCGAGATCGTGCTGCACCTTGCAGCACAGGCGCTGGTGCGTGCCAGCTATCGCACGCCGCTGGAAACCTTCGCCTGCAACGTGATGGGTACCGCCCACCTGCTGGATTCCCTGTGCGACCTGGATGGCGTGCGCGTGGCGGTGATGGTGACCAGTGACAAGGTGTATCGGATCCGGGAACAGCCTTCTCCCTATCGCGAAGATGACGGCTTGGGCGGCCACGACCCCTACAGCGCCAGCAAGGCCGCCAGCGAAATCGTGATTGCAAGTTACCGGGACGCCTTCCTCGCCGAACGTGGCGTAGCGGTGGCCAGCGCCAGGGCCGGCAATGTAATCGGCGGTGGCGACTGGTCGGAGGACCGGCTGATTCCCGATGCGGTGAGAGCCTGGCAGGCTGGCGGGGCACTTGAGATTCGCCGGCCGCAGGCGATCCGCCCGTGGCAGCACGTGCTGGAGCCTCTGGCCGGCTATCTGGCCCTGGCGCAGAAGCTGTGGTCGCACCCCGAATTGGCTGGTGCCTACAACTTTGGCCCGCCAACGAATGAAGCCGCCACGGTGCGCGACGTGGTGGAACTGGCCCGCACGGCCTGCGGCGGCGGTGAGGCGATTTACGGCGACGGCACCGGAGGCCCGCATGAATCCGGCTGGCTGGCGCTGGACACTGCCAAGGCGCGGGTGGCCCTGGGAGTTGCGCCGAAATGGGTGCTGGCCGAAACCGTAAATCGCACAATGGCCTGGTATCAGGCGCAAGCCGGCGGCACCGATGCACGGGATTTGTGCGAGACGGAAATTGCCGCCTACGAGGCACTGTGGTGAGCCGCTTCACCATCGCCGACCTGCCGTTGGGCGGGCTGAAGCTCGTCGAACACCAGCGCCTGGGTGACAATCGCGGCTTCCTTTCGCGGCTGTTCTGCGCCGAGGAGCTGGCCGCTGCCGGCTGGACCGCTGCCATTGCCCAGATCAACCACACCCGGACGGCGACGCGGGGAACCGTTCGCGGCATGCACTTCCAGCATCCGCCGCATGCCGAGATGAAGCTGGTCACCTGCATCCGCGGCGAGGTGTGGGATGTGGCGGTGGATCTGCGCAAAGGCTCGCCGACGTTCTTGCGTTGGCACGCCGAAACCTTGTCGGCCGATAACCGCCGGGCGATGCTGATTCCGCAGGGTTTCGCCCACGGCTTTCAGGCGCTGACAGACGATGTCGAACTGCTGTATTGCCACTCGGTTGCGTACAGCCCCGCTGCCGATGCGGGCCTGAGCCCGGTCGATCCGCGCCTGGGCATCGTCTGGCCGCTGGCGATCGTCGGGCTGTCACCGCGGGATGCGGGGCACCCTGGAATTGCAAGCGGATTTGAAGGAGTGCGTCTTTGAAGTGTCGTCATTGCAGCAGCGAATTGCGGCTGCCGTTTCTCGACCTGGGCAGCGCACCTCCGTCAAACGCCTATCTGACCGCGGCAGGCTTGCGCGCCCCGGAAGCCTGGTACCCGCTGCGTCTGCTGGTGTGCGAGTCCTGCTGGCTGGTGCAGACCGAAGACCATGCCGGGCGCGAGGCGCTATTCACCGCGGACTACGCCTACTTCAGTTCATTTTCGACGTCCTGGCTGGCCCATGCCGAGCGCTGTGTGCGGGCGATGGTGGAGCGCTTCGGACTGAATGCGGCGAGTCGCGTCGTCGAGATCGCCGCCAACGACGGTTATCTGCTCCAGTACGTCCAGGCCGCCGGCATTCCCTGCTATGGCGTGGAACCCACCGGCGGCACGGCCGCCGCCGCTCGCGCCAGGGGCATCGAAATTGTCGAGCGCTTTTTTGGCGTTGCGCTGGCTGACGAGCTTTCCGGTTCAGGCCGGCAAGCCGATCTGATCGTCGCCAACAACGTCCTGGCCCATGTGCCGGACATCAACGACTTCGTCGCCGGCTTTGCCCGCCTGCTCAAGCCGCAAGGCGTGGCCAGCTTCGAATTCCCGCATCTGCTGCGCATGGTGCAGGAGAACCAGTTCGACACCGCCTACCACGAGCACTACTCCTATCTGTCGCTGACAACGGTCGAGCGCATCCTTGCCCGCAACGGCCTGGGCGTGTTCGATGTGGAAGAACTGCCGACCCACGGCGGCAGCCTGCGCGTACTTGCCCAACGCAGCGACGGCGGCCTGCACCCTGTCTCAATCGCGGTGTCGGCACTACGCAAGGCCGAAGCAGATGCAGGCATGGCCACCACCGGGTTCTACAGCGACTTCCAGACCAGGGCCGAGACGGTCAAGGACGATCTGCTGGGCTTCCTCATTGAAGCCAGGCGCCAGGGCCTGAAACTCGCCGGCTATGGCGCCGCGGCCAAGGGCAACACCCTGCTCAACTTCGCCGGCGTGCGCTGCGACCTGCTGCCCTATGTGGTAGACAAAAATCCGACCAAGCAGGGCAAATTCATGCCGGGCAGCCGGATTCCGATCGTCGACGAGGCGCACTTGATGATCGACAGGCCCGAGCGGATACTGATTCTGCCGTGGAACCTGCGCACGGAAGTGATCGCACAACTCGACTACGTCCGAGCGTGGGGCGGGCAGTTCGTGACCGCAGTGCCGAACCTGGCAATAACCGGTGGAATGCCCGCATGAGGGTGCTGGTGACCGGTGCCAGCGGATTTCTCGGCCGCTATGTCCTGGCCGGCCTGCAGCGGCGCAACATCGCGACGGTGATGCTGGGGCGGCGACGGGCGGCCGACAGCACTTCCGCCGACTTTATCGAAGCCGATCTGCTGGCCGCACCCGATTTCACCAGCCTGGTCAGGGAAGCCGCGGCGACCCATCTGCTGCATCTCGCCTGGTATGCCGAACATGGCAAGTACTGGACCTCGCCACTGAACCTGCGCTGGGTGGAAGCCACCACCCGGCTGGTCGAAGCCTTCTGCGCGGCGGGCGGAAAGCAGGTGGTGGTGGCCGGGACCTGCGCTGAATACGACTGGTCGCAAGGCTGCTGCCGGGAAGACAGTACGCCCTTGAATCCGGCCACGCTCTACGGCACGGCCAAGGATACGGCGCGCCGCCTGGTGACCGAGCTATGCGATCAGCATGATGTGGCGTTGGCCTGGGGGCGAGTATTTCTGCCCTTCGGCGCGGGCGAAGCGCGCGAGCGGCTGATTCCTTCCCTGATCGACGTATTCAGCAACAGGCGCGCGCCGTTTGGCGTGAACGCGACAGCCTATCGGGATTTCCTGCACGCTTCGGACGTGGCGGAAGGCTTCATTGCGCTGCTGCAAAGCGGGGCGAGCGGCGCTTACAACATCAGTTCCGCCCAGCCCGTGCTGGTGGGAGATGTCGCGCGCGAACTGGCGCGACTGCTGGATGCCGATGCGCAAGTCGTGCTGTCTTTGGCTGCCTCGCGCCCGGGTGAGCCGTCTTCGCTGTTCGGCGAAAACCTCAAGCTTAAGGCGCTGGGCTGGCAAGCGGCGCATTCCCTGGTGCACGGGCTTGAAACAACCCTGCTTGATTTGCAGCCATGACGATTCATGCATGCCCCTTGTGCCAGAGCCGCGAACTGACACCGTTTCTCAAGCGCAGCCAGGTACCGGTGCATCAGAATCTGGTGATCGCCAGCCAGGAGGCCGCGCGGTCAGTGACCCGCGGCGAGCTCGATCTGGTGGCGTGCCGAGATTGCGGCTTTGTCTTCAACCGCGCCTTCGACCTTGCCCGGCTGGAGTATGGCCAGGACTACGACAACACGCAGTCATGTTCAGCCTGCTTCGATGGCTACCTGGATGGCCTGGTGAAAGACCTGGTGGACCGGCGGGGTGTGCGCAACAGCACCATTGTCGAGGTGGGTTGCGGCAAGGGGCAATTCCTGCACAAGCTGTTGAGCTTCCCCGGTGCCGACAACAGGGGCTTCGGCTTTGATCCGAGTTATGTCGGACCGGAAACGGGTCTGGACGGACGGCTGGTGTTTCGCCGCTGCTACTACGATGACAGTTGCACCGATGTCACGGCCGACGTAGTGGTCTGTCGGCACGTGATCGAGCACGTACCCGAACCCCTGGCCCTGTTGCGCTCGGTGCGCGCCGCGCTGGGCGATTCGCCCGGGGCCCGCGTATTCTTCGAAACGCCCTGCGTGGAATGGATTCTGCACAACCGGGTGATCTGGGACTTCTTCTACGAACATTGCTCGCTGTTCACCGCGGCCTCGCTGAGCCTGGCCTTCCAGCGTGCCGGATTCGCCGTGGAGCGCGTCGGACACATCTTCGGCGGACAGTACCTGTGGATGGAAGCGCGGCCTGCCAATGGCGCCTTGCCTGCGGTCCGGGGTCGCCCGGAAACGCACGCGCTGGCGCAAGCCTACGCTGCGGATGAAGAAATCCTTGTGCAGAATTGGCTGGCCAGGCTGCTTGCACTCAAGGCCCGCGGCGCAGTGGCTTTGTGGGGTGCCGGAGCCAAGGGCGCGACCTTCGCCAATCTGGTCGATCCGGATTGCACCCTCATCGATTGCGTGGTCGACCTGAATCCCAACAAGCAGGGCCGGTATATTCCCGGCACCGGCCATCCCATCGTCGCTGTGCCCGATCTGCCGCGACGCGGTGTCAGGAATGCCGTGCTGATGAACCCGAACTACCGTGCAGAGAACCTGGGATTGCTGGCCGCGGCCGGCATCGAACTCGATTTGATTGACTGGAACGGACCATGAAACTCACCCTGGATACAGAAGCCGCGACCCTGACGCTGGAAGACGCCGGAGAAGTCCGGAGCATGAACCTGTATTCGCGGGAGGCCTTCGAGGCCATTTCCCGCCAATGGGTGCGCGTCGGCTGGAACCAGAAATATCAATACACCTTCACCTGGATGGGGCGCCCGGTGATCCAGTTGCCGGAGGACATGATTCGCATCCAGGAGGCGATCTTCCAGGTCCAACCGGATGTCATCATCGAGACCGGCGTCGCGCACGGCGGCTCCCTGATCTTCTATTCCAGCCTGTGCAAGGCGCTGGGAAAGGGCCGCGTGGTTGGCATCGACATCGAGATCCGCCCCCACAACCGTGCTGCCATAGAGGCCCATCCCCTGAATGACCGCATCACGCTGATCGAAGGCAGTTCCACCGCGCCGGAGATCGTGGCACGGGTAAAGGCACTGGTAAGGCCCGGGGAGACGGTGCTGGTCATCCTCGATTCGAACCACACCTACGCCCACGTCCATGAAGAACTCGAAGCCTATGCCGGACTGGTGACGCCGGGGTCCTGGATCGTCGCCACCGACGGCATCATGTACGACCTGGCGGACGTGCCGCGCGGCTCGCCGGGCTGGACCACGGACAACCCGACCTTTGCGGCACGGGACTTTGCGGCGACGCATCCGGAATTTGCCATCGAGCAACCGGCCTGGCCTTTCAACGAGAGCCACCTCGAACACAACATTACGCACTGGCCGGGGGCCTGGTTGAAGCGGACGCATGCAGCGTGAGCCCGGATTCCTCATCCGGTCTGATTTGCCGGCATACGCTTGCACCGGGACGAAACTTCCATGACTGATGCAGAGCCAACCCGCCAGACCGTCGAACTGGCAATTGATCAATCTCTCCAGTTGGCCGTCGCCCGACACCAGGCCGGCCAGTGGCAGGAGGCCGAGGAACTGTACCGCGCCATCCTGCAAGTCCGTCCGGATCATCCGGAGGCGAACCACAACATGGGGGTGTTGCAAGGACAGACCAGGCATCCCGCGGCCGGTCTGCCGTATTTCCTGGCGGCACTTGAGGCAGACTCGGCACGCAGGCAATACTGGCTCAGCTACATCGATGCCTTGATCCAGGCGGGTCAGACGCAGGACGCGCGGCAGATGCTGGCGCTGGCCCGGCAGCAGGGATTGCAGGCCGATGAGGTCACCGCGCTGGCCCTGCGTCTGGAAGCGGCTTCGCAGGGCGAAGATCAGGCGGAAGCCGACCATCAGGACGCCATCCATCGACCGCCAACGGGTGCGAGTCCCGATCTGCAAGAAATAAATGCGCTGGTGGCTCTATTCACCGCGGGGCGACTCGAAGCAGCGGCAAGTCTCGCGCAACAGATGACGGTGCGTTTCCCGGCACACGAATTTGGCTGGAAGGCCCTCGGGGCGGCATTCAAGCAGTTGGGGCGAAGTGCCGACGCGCTGGCGCCGATGCAAGAAGCGGCGGCACTATCGCCGGATAACGCCGAGGCGCACAGCAATCTGGGCGCCATCCTCACCGACCTGGGCCGGCTGGACGAGGCGGAAACCAGCTACCGTCGGGCGCTGAGAATAGCGCCCGATCTTGCTGCGGCACACTACAACCTCGGCATCACTCTAAAGGAACTGGGCAGGCCGCGTGAAGCGGAAGCCAGCTTCCGCCAGGTCCTGCAGTCCAACCCGGACAACGCCGAGGCGCACAACAACCTGGGCGTCACGCTTCATGAACTGGGCCGGATGGCTGCCGCCGAGGGCAGCTATCGGCAGGCGCTGGCGATCAGCCCGGATTATGCCGAGGCGCACAACAACCTGGGCAATGTCCTCCAGGGTCTGGGCCGGCTGGACGAGGCCGAAGCCAGCTTCCGCAGGGCGCTGGCGATCAATGTGGATTTCGCCCTGGCACTCAACAACCTTGGGCAGACGCTGAAGGATATGGGCCGGCTTGACCAGGCCGAAGCAAGCTGCCGGCGGGCGCTGCAGATCAGCCCGGATCTGGCTACCGCGCAGGGCCTTCTCGACGACATCCATCGACAGCAGGGATTGCTGCCTGATTACCTGGCGCCGGAAGTCTTCGATTTTGCCAACGGCCGCTTGCTGAGGCGCTACGCACCGCGCGAAGCAGCAGGCTACATCTACAGCATCGATGTTTCCGGAACATGCAATTTGCGTTGTCCGACCTGTCCGGTCGGCAATCTCCCGGACGCCAATCGGCCCAAAGGCTTCATGGAGCTGGACCTGTTTCGCCGGATCGTGGAAAGAATCAAACGCGACCGCGTTGGGGACAATCCCAGGATATGGCTGTTCAACTGGGGCGAGCCGATGTTGCATCCCAAGCTTCCGGAAATGATCGCGCTGCTCAGGAGCAACAAGCTGTATGCAGTGATTTCAACCAACTTGAATATCAGGAAGAATGTTACGGAAGTGATCCGTGCCGGCCCGGACGAGATAAAGATATCGCTCTCCGGCTTCACCCAGGGGTTCTATTCCCGAACTCACACCAAGGGAAACATCGAGCTGGTCAAGCAGAACATGCATCTGCTGCGCGATCTGATCGATCAATTCAAGGTGCCGACCCGAGTCTGGGTCGGCCATCATCTCTATCGCCACAACAGCCACGAATCGGCGGCGATCAGGAACCTGTGCGCGACCCTGGATTTCGATTACAACCCGGTGCCGGCGTTCTATCAGCCCCTGGAAAAAATGGTCGACCTGATCGAGGGCAGGGTTGCCGCGAATGAAGCCGGATTGCTGGCCAACTTGCCGGTTCATCCGCTTGAGACTCTGGCGCGGAAGAAGGAATTTCTCAACCCGGATCTTGATTGCGAGTTGCGCTTCAACATGACCACAATAAACTACGATGGTAGTGTCGCCCTGTGCTGCGGGGTGTACGACTATCAAAACATGCTGGGGGTCGATTTTCTTGATGCATCGCACGATGAAATCCAGGCGTTGAAATACCGGCACTCATTCTGCAGGAAGTGTTATGACCATGGCTTGCAGTATTCAGAGCTGGCACCGGTTGCCGCGCAGCCGATAACTCGAACCCGGCATGATGACTACTGACCTGCCGCCACCGCCGCCGACAGAACAAACCCTGCAGCAAGCGGTCGCCCGCCACCAGGCCGGCCGGTGGCAGGAAGCGGAGGAACTCTACCGCGCCATCCTGCAAACCCGCCCGGATCATCCGGAGGCGAATCACAACATGGGGGTGTTGGCGGGGCAGATGAAACGGGCCGCCGACGGGCTGCCCTATTTCCTGGCGGCACTCGAGGCAGACCCGACATGCAGGCAGTACTGGCTGAGCTACATCGACGCCCTGATTCAGGTCGATCAGTTGGAGGACGCGCGGCAGGTGCTGGCACTGGCCCGGCAGCAGGGATTGGAGGGCGATGAGGTAAATGACCTGGCGCTGCGCCTGGAAGGTGATTCGCTAGGCGCACCGCAGTCCGGTGCGGAAGAGTCGCAGTCGATAGCGGAATCGCCAGCCTTGGCGCCGGGCGCCCCGCGAGGCAGCCGGCATAAATCCCGGACCAAAACCGCCAGGCCGGACAAGTCGGCTGGAAAATCTGCACCGCACCAGGGCACGGGTCCCAGCCCTCAGGAGATGGATGCGCTGGTGGCCCTGTTCAACGGCGGGCGCTTCACGGAAGCCGCTGCGCTTGCCCGGACGATGACGGAGCGCTTCCCCCGGCACGGATTCGGCTGGAAGGTGCTGGGAGCGATCTTCAAGCATATGGGGCGCAGTGCAGATGCGCTGGCCCCCATGCAGACGGCGGCAGCGCTGTTGCCGGATGACGCCGATGCGCACGGCAACCTCGGAGCCAGCCTGCAGGATCTGGGCAGACCCGTCGAAGCCGAAGCGAGCCTGCGACGGGCGCTGCAAATACGGCCGGATCATGCCCAGGCGCACAGCAACCTTGGCCTCACGCTGCAGGCGCTGGGCCGACTCGACGAGGCCGAAGCCAGCCTGCGACGTGCCTTGCAGATCAAGCCGGACCTGGCTCAGGCGCATAACAACCTGGGCAACATCCTCAAGGGACTGGGCCGGCTGAACGAGGCCGAGGCCAGCTACCGCCGGGCACTGCAGATCGACCCGGACAATTCGGAGGCGCATTACAACCTGGGCATCACGCTGCATGACCTGGGAAGGCTGGACGAGGCCGAAGCCAGCTATCGCCGGGCGCTGCAGGTCGCCCCGGACAATGCTCTGGCGCATAACAACCTGGGAAGCATCCTCAAGGATATGGACCGGCTGGAATACGCCGAAGCCAGCTACCGGAGGGCGCTGCAGATCAATCCGAACTACGCTGATGCCCACAACAACCTCGGTGCCACGCTCATGGCGCAAGGCAGCCTGGACGAGGCCGAAACCAGCTACCGGCGGGCGTTGGCGCTCAACCCGGCCAGCGCGCTGGCGCACAGCAACCTGGGGGTGACGCTGATGGACCTGGGGCAACTGGACGAGGCTGTGGCGTGTTTCCGCCGTGCGCTGGAGATCGAGCCGGATTTTGCCGTGGCGCATGGCAATCTACTGTTCGCCCTGAACTATCATCCCGACCTCAGCGCCGAAGCCATCTATCAGGCATATCAGGAATTCGATGCGCAGCGGGGCGTGCCGTTGCGCAAGACCTGGCGCACACACTGCAATGACCGGAATCCGCAGCGGCGCCTGCGGATCGGCTATGTTTCCCCTGACTTCCGCCACCACTCCAGCAGGTCGTTCCTCGAACCCCTGCTGGCGCATCACGACAAGACACAAGTTGAAGTGCATGCCTATGCCGAACTGGTCAAGGAAGACTACATGACTGCGCGCTACAGGAGCTGCGTCGAACACTGGATTCCGACGCATGGCATGAGTGATGACGCCCTGGCAGAACGCATCCGCAGCGATGGCATCGATATCCTGATTGAACTGGCGGGTCATACGGCCGGCAACCGTCTGCCGGCCTTCGCCCGCAAACCGGCCCCGATTTCCCTCAGCTGGTTGGGCTACGGTTACACCACGGGGCTCAGCGCAATCGACTACTACCTCACTGATGAAGCCAGCGCGCCGACAGGCAGCGATGGGCTCTTTGCAGAAGTTCCCTGGCGCATCGCCACGCCTGCCTACTCCTACCGCGCTCCCGCCGACATGGGCGAGGTCAACAGCCTGCCTGCGCAGCATCGGGGCCATATCACGTTCGGCACGCTGACCCGTTCAATCCGGGTCAACCATCGCACGATACGGGTGTGGGCCGAGATCCTCAAGGCGGTGCCGGACTCGCGCCTGGTCATGGACAGCCGCACCTTCAAGGACGCGGCAATGCAGGACCGGCTTGCTGGCCATTTTGCGCGGCACGGCATCGCCCGCGACCGGCTGGAGATTGGCTTTCACAGCCCGCCCTGGGATGTATTGCGCGGTATCGATATCGGTCTGGACTGCTTTCCGCACAATTCCGGCACCACGCTTTTTGAAACCCTCTACATGGGTGTGCCGTACATAACTCTGGCGGGACGGCCTTCGGTTGGGCGCCTTGGCAGCAGCATCCTGCAAGGCGTCGGCCACCCGGAATGGATTGCCGACAGTGAGGACGGCTATGTTGCCAAGGCCGTTGATCTGGCGAGCGACCTTGGGCGATTGTCGACGTTGCGTTCGACCTTGCGCAGCGAGATGGAAAACAGCCCGCTGTGTGATGAAGAAGGCTTTGCACGCAGGGTGGAGGAAGCCTACCGCGGCATGTGGCAAATCTGGTGCAAGGCCTTGCCCGGTCCTTTAGATGCTGAATTCCCGCGTGGCCGAGGCATCGAACCGGGCGCCATCACGGCTGACAGTCGGCCGGAACAAGCCGCATTGCCAACGACAGAACAGGCCCTGCAGCAAGCGGTCGCCCGCCACCAGGCCGGCCGGTGGCAGGAAGCGGAGGAACTCTACCGCGCCATCCTGCAAACCCGCCCGGATCATCCGGAGGCGAATCACAACATGGGGGTGTTGGCGGGGCAGATGAAACGGGCCGCCGACGGGCTGCCCTATTTCCTGGCGGCACTCGAGGCAGACCCGACATGCAGGCAGTACTGGCTGAGCTACATCGACGCCCTGATTCAGGTCGATCAGTTGGAGGACGCGCGGCAGGTGCTGGCACTGGCCCGGCAGCAGGGATTGGAGGGCGATGAGGTAAATGACCTGGCGCTGCGCCTGGAAGGTGATTCGCTAGGCGCACCGCAGTCCGGTGCGGAAGAGTCGCAGTCGATAGCGGAATCGCCAGCCTTGGCGCCGGGCGCCCCGCGAGGCAGCCGGCATAAATCCCGGACCAAAACCGCCAGGCCGGACAAGTCGGCTGGAAAATCTGCACCGCACCAGGGCACGGGTCCCAGCCCTCAGGAGATGGATGCGCTGGTGGCCCTGTTCAACGGCGGGCGCCTCACGGAAGCCGCTGCGCTTGCCCGGACCATGACCGAGCGCTTCCCCCGGCACTGGGCAGGCTGGAAAATGCTGGGCGTGGTATTCCAGCAACTGGAGCGCAGCGCGGATGCGCTGGAGCCGATGCAAAAAGCAGCGGCGCTGTCGCCGAAGGACGCTGAGACGCACAACAATCTCGGCATTGTCCTCGCCGATCTGGGACGCCTCGGCGAAGCCGAAGTCAGCTACCGCAGGGCGCTGCAGATCAAGCCGGGCTATGCGCAGGCGCACAGCAACCTGGGCGCCACGCTTCAGGATCTCGGCAGGCTGGACGAAGCCGAGGCAAGTTACCGGCGAGCGCTGAAGATCGACCCGGAATACGCCAAGGCGTACAGCAACCTGGGCGCCATTCTTCAGGAACTGGATCGCCTGGACGAAGCAGAAGCCAGTTACCGGCGGGCGCTCGAGGTCAAGGCGGATTTCTCTCCGGCCCTGGAAAATCTTGCCGTGCTGTTCAATGCGCAAGGCAGGACGCTGATGGCCCTGAACACCATCAGGCAAGCGCTGCAAGTCAAGGAAACGGAAATTGCCAGGAGCATCTTTGTCGCCTGCGTCAAACGCCTGCGCTTCACCAACGACGACAACGGAATTCGGGCAACCATGGTTTGCGCCCTTGCCGCGCCTTGGGGCAGACCAAGCGAACTGACACGGGCCGGCACCGATCTGGTCAGGCTGAACCCGGACATCGAAGAATGCGTGGCGCGGGCAACCCGCGCCTGGCCTGTGCGGCTGTCGGCGCAGGTGTTGTTCGGCTCGAACGGGCTCACTGCGCTGGCAACCGATACCTTGCTGCTCACCCTGCTGGAATCGGCACCCAACTGCGACATGGAGATGGAGCGTTTCCTTACCCTGGCGCGCAGTGCCATGCTCGAAACTGCAACCCGGATGAGGGTTGCGGACGGCGCGATCGATACCGCCCTGACTTTCTACAGCGCCCTGGCGCGCCAGTGTTTCATCAACGAATACGTGTTTTCTCACACCGACGATGAAATCCGGCAGGCCGGCGCCTTGCGGGATTCACTGCTTGCCGCGCTGCAAGCCGGAACACAGGTGCCGGCCATCTGGCCGCTCGCTGTCGCTGCCTATTTTCCCCTCTGCTCCCTGCCGCATGCCGCGCGACTGATGGCGGGGCAATGGCCCGACGCAGTGTCGGCCGTGCTCGTGCAACAGGTGCTCGAGCCGGCGCAGGAACAGGAATTGCGCGCCTCCACTCCCCGGCTGACCGCCATCGACGACGTTGTCTCGCTGCGCGTGCAGAGTCAATACGAAGAAAACCCTTACCCGCGCTGGGTCAAGGCCGCGCCGCCGGGAGACGCGCGAAATATCGTCGCAACCCTGTGCCAGAAGTTTCCTCTGGCGTCCTTCGATCGCAGCGCCATGAGTGGCCGCGTCGACGTGCTGATTGCCGGCTGCGGCACTGGTCAGCATTCGATTGGGTCAGCGCAGCGGATTCAAGGAGCGCAGGTGCTTGCCGTGGACCTCAGCCTGAGCAGCCTTGCCTATGCCAGACGCAAGACGCAGGAACTTGGTTTGACCTCAATCGACTACGCCCAGGCCGATCTGCTGAAGCTGGGGTCATTGGGTCGCAGCTTCGATGTGATCGAGTCCAGCGGCGTGCTGCATCATCTTGCGGACCCATTCGCCGGATGGCACGTGCTGTTGTCTTTGCTGCGCCCCGGCGGGTTCATGAAGCTGGGTTTTTACAGCGAGATTGCGCGGCGCAATATCGTCCGCATACGAACCATCATCGCCGAGCAGGCGTACGCGTCGGTCACCGAGGATATCCGGCGCTGCCGGCAGGATTTGATGGGTGCGGACCAAGGCGCGGATTTTGGGACCACCTTGAGTTCGCCCGACTTTTTCAGCATCAGCACCTGCCGCGATTTGCTGTTCCACGTCCAGGAACATCGCATGACGCTGAGCGGGATCAAAGCCTTTCTCCGTGACAACAAGTTGGCGTTGCTCGGCTTTGAGATCGACGTCGATATCCTGCATGCCTACAGGCGGCGCTTCCCTGATGACCCTGCCGCCACCAATCTCGACCGGTGGCAGATTTTCGAAAACGAAAACCCCGACACCTTTTTTGGCATGTACCAGTTCTGGATTCAGAAGCGCGCTTGAGACTGTCGACTCGGGCAGCTTCGGGTGAATCCGGCGAACAATCGAGGATGTGCCACACAAACGAAGCAGGGACCGCGAATCAACCGATTCGCGGTCCCGGGGAGATTTGCATCACGCCTATTCGACGCGGCGAATCGCTGCCTGATTTAGCGCAACAGACTCAGGACGCCGCTCGGAATCTGGTTGGCCTGCGCCAGCATGGCCGTGCCCGCCTGTTGCAGAATCTGGTTGCGGATCATGTTGGTGGTTTCGATCGCATAGTCGGTGTCCATCACCCGGCTGTATTGTGCCGACAGGTTCACCGATTGCACCTGCAGGTTGGCGACCGCCGACGAGAAAGTCGCCATGTCGGCGCCGTAGCTGGCGCGTGCGGTGTTGGCCGCCGTGAGATCGGTATCGATAT